>Ga0272446_1004583_pt1 | contig 16188 bp, 17 predicted proteins | sample YNPCB0061_FD_194587 | JGI IMG/M metagenome (GOLD analysis project Ga0272446, IMG submission 194587) | Hot spring microbial mat communities from Yellowstone National Park, WY, United States - YNP-CB-006-1 | ecosystem: Environmental > Aquatic > Thermal springs > Hot (42-90C) > Sediment | place... | reverse complement strand
TCGGCGCCGATGTGCGACGCCTTTCTCGTGCTCGCGCAGCCGCCCGGCGGGCTCACCTGCTTCTTCCTGCCGCGGCATCTGGACGACGGCTCGCGCAACGCGCTGCGGCTCGTGCGGCTGAAGGACAAGCTCGGCAACCGCTCGAACGCGAGCGCCGAGGTCGAGTTCGAGCAGGCGCTGGCGTGGCGCGTCGGCGAAGAAGGGCGCGGCGTGGCGACGATCCTCGAGATGGTCAACTACACGCGGCTGGACTGCGCGGTCGGCAGCAGCGCACTGATGCGTCAGGCGCTCGTGCAGGCGATCCACCACGCCCGCCACCGCCAAGCGTTCGGCCGGCGGCTCGTCGAGCAGCCGTTGATGCGCAACGTGCTCTCGGACCTCGCGCTCGAGTCCGAAGCGGCCACCGCGCTCGCGCTGCGGCTCGCCGCCGCGTACGACCGCACCGAAGCGCACGAGCAGGCGCTGCGCCGGCTGCTGACGCCGGCGGCGAAGTACTGGATCTGCAAGCGGCTCGCGCCGTTTGCGCAGGAGGCGATGGAAGTGCTCGGCGGCAACGGCTACGTCGAGGATTCGATCATGCCGCGCATCTACCGCGAAGCGCCGGTCAACTCGATCTGGGAAGGCTCGGGCAACGTGATGTGCCTCGACGTGATGCGCGCGGCCACCCGCAACGGCGAAAGTCTGGTCGCGCTGTTCGGCGAGCTCGATGCGGCGCGCGGCGGCGATGCGCGGCTCGACGCGTTCGTCCAAGACCTGCGGCGCGATCTTGCCGATCCGGCGGAACGAGAGCCGGTCGCACGCCGGCTCACCGAGCGCATCGCGCTTGCGCTGCAGGGCGCGCTGCTCGTGCGGCATGCGCCGAACGAAGTCGCGGACGCGTTCTGCGCGTCGCGGCTGCAGGGCGATGCCGGTGCCTGCTTCGGCACGCTGCCGGCCGGCACGGCGTTCGCGCGGATCATTGATCGCACTTGGCCGAGCACATGATTCACACGGGCGTCAGTGAGACGAACTTCCTCGCTCAGGGCGCCATATGCCTGCCTCGGCTCAAATCTACGCGGCCGCCGGCGACGCCTTGGCGTAGCTGACGACATGATGCGCCACCAACCCTGAAGCGCCGCCGATGCTGTCGACAGTTCCATAGGCGGTGCGCCGGCCAAGTTTCAACACCTTGGCATGACATACCACGTTCTCGTTCACGGCACGCCGAAGAAACGTGGTCTTCATGTCCGACGTGACCCACTGCTCGTCGACGCCGCGCAGCGTCATGATCGCCAGCCACATCGCGACATCCGCGACGCCCATCAGCGCCATCCCGCTGACGATGCCGCCCGGTCGTTCCAATGATCGGCGAAAAGGCAACAGCACCCCGCATTCGCCTTCACCGCACGACACCACGGACACTCCGTAGGCGGCGAGGAACGGTGTCCGCTCCAGGACCGAGTTGAGCTCCTGCTGGCTCGGAGACTTGGACGTCATTGGGTTCGGGTGCCTACGGACGGCAAGTTCATACGTGCTCGGCTTCGGTCGCCGTTGCACGCCTCCGCACCGAAGCGAAGCCGTACGGCAACTCCATGCAGGCGTGGCTGATCGGTCCGGCGCGGATCGCGCGCATTATCGATCGAGCGGCGCCAAGACGTGCCCCGCAACTCCTGACGCCCTCCGGGTCAGACGAACTTCCGCCTCGAAGGGTCGTCTTCCGGAACCCTGTAACCCAAACGATTGATGTGGCCAGCGATCTCAGCCTTGTACAGGTTCCGCAGCTCCGCGTTCGTGTGCTTTCGCAAGCCCCATCGCACCGCCGCCTCGGCTCGTCTTGAGTCAGAACGGCCGAACATGTCCAGCGCAAGCGGATAGAAGCGTTCCAGCGCCGCTTGCGCCCGCTCCTTCGACACTTCCGTTTGGGCTGCAGCTCGCATGAGTGCCACTCCATGAGCGAAATGTCCAGCCTCCTCCTTCAGGATTGACGCCGCGACAGAAGTGAGTGGCGTGTAGCTGCTGTCGACCATCTCCTTGATCTGGAAGTGCCCTTCAAGCTCACACAGGAAACTGAACGCCGCCCGCTCCTCCCAATGCGTGAACACGACATTCATGCTGTCGGCGGCAAAGTAGCGGCGCGCCGCTTTCGGTTGTTGGACGACGTGGTCAAGGCTGACACCCAGGTCTCGAAGAAGACCAGCAAATCGCCGAAAGTGATCGACCTCCTCGGCGGCAAACTTGGCGCAAACGTACCGCTCATCGGCGTTGGGTGCCAACGGGTAGAAGGAGTCTATGTAGGTATCACCTGCGGATAGCTCGCCTTCACCGTTCGCGGCCAATTGGTGGATCAGCACCTCCTTGTACTCAGCCGGAAGCTTGTTCAGGTCGCCGATCCCGACCCGATCCGTGAACATGTATTACCTCCTTGCCTCGACAGCGATGCATGCTGCTCAACGGCGTTCCGCACCGACTTCCAATCCGCGCCAGTGGCGTCGCGTCAGATCCGTGCACCGATCTTGGCGATCTCGTTCACCACGCTGCCGCTTTACGAACCTCTTGCGTGCGCAGGTGCGTTCATCGCCCCTACGCGGGTCGCGCCTTGCCGCAAACCTTGATCCGGCAACGCTTCCGCCTCGGTGTGCGGCTGAACCAGCAACTGATCCAAGGCATCCCAAAGCGCTGCCAACGCATCAAGGAAGTCGCTCACTCCTTCCCCGATCAGATCCGCGTTCGTGACATTGAGTACCGCAGTAACCGCTTCGACCACGTTCTTCTCATGATGCTGTTCTGCACCGATTTCGCCCCAGTGCTCGGCGAGGTAGCGCATTTCGGGATCATCCAACCTGACGCCGTAGTTGCCACTGTCCACGATGGCGTACTTCTCCCCCGGAATCAGTGACCGATTTGAGACGATCTCGAGCGCCAAGGCGGTACCAAGGTTCTTCCACGTTGCCGTCGGACTCGCGTCGTTGCGGCGCCGAAAGACGGAAATCGCTGCAGCCGTTTCCGGCAACAGGCCGGTTGTATGGTCGTAACCCGGCCTGTGACTCAACAGCTGGTCGGAATACTGCTTGAGTCCTTTCTCGACCTTCTCCTGGGAGTCGATTTCGTCGAATACGATGCTCGGACTTGACCGATTCACGAGGTGTCCCGCCATCAGGGCAAGATCGGCCCCATGACCGGACTCACTTGCGACAATTTCTCTTATGAGCTTGCTCTGTTGCTCGAGTCCAAGCGCATCGAGACCGTCAGGAAAGGCAAGGCCAGGGCGAGTGGAGGCGCAGAAACACTGGATCTGGTGAAAGAGCGCTGCGAGCGACTTCGGCGGCAGCCTTCGGGCGGCCCAGTGATCCCAAATCGGGTGTGTATAAGCCCGGTGCGTTCGAATCTCACGAACGAGTTCGTCGACAGTCAGCATCACAAGGTCTCCTTCGTGGGGGTGAGAAGCAGTGCCAGCGCCGGAATGCGCACCATCTGTCGATGGCCGCCACAGCTCCATGGTTTCGCATCGAACCGCGCAGCTAAAGCTCGTACTCAGGGCTTCCAGCACGCCGAGCCGTTTCAGAGCAACATCGGCAGGAAGCCGTCTCCAGCCGTGTTCGAACGCGTACTTGTCAGTGAGACCTGGTTTGGCCATGAGGCTATGCGTTGCCACCGACTGAGAACTTGAGTAAATGCAGCAAGCATGCGGAGCGATGTCAACAACTTGACCACAACTTGCGCGGCCGAACCTAGTCGAAAGTTGCTGTTCTGGTCAGAACTTGCTCGCGACCTTGCCCAAATTCGCGGGACAACGAGGTTCGGGACTTCCATCGCGCGAATATCGGATTGCCGAGGGCGTACGCAGCGGCGTACCGTTTCAGCTCGCGTCCCAATGACCCTGGTGGGGATGTCGGAGCGACGCGAGTTGGTGTTGACGTAACCAGGAACGACGGACAGCCATAGCGCGTCCGTTCAGCGCATCCGGACCGGTCCATGACGCGTCGTTGCCCAACGAATGGCGGCTGACGAATCGTGGCGGGGGTTATGTGTGCGCGAACTTCGGTTCGATGCGCCGCACCCGTTCGATCAAGCGTACGCAAAGAGGTAAAGGATGCTTCGGTTGCCGGAGTTCGACTTTTCCGACGCGGAGACGAACGCTCGGATATTCGGTATGCCACCTGATCTTTCGAGCCGCTCCGCGGGCTGGCGGGGCATCTACTTCGAACGCAGGCACGATGGCCAGTTCTCGACCGAGCCTCATGTCATGCAGAAGCACTACCTGATGGTCAAACTGAACGCTCGATCGGAGGCCACCCGCATCGCAGATGGGCGAGTCGTCAAGGAGGCGCAGCAGCGTGGCTCCACAGCGTACGTCCCCCACGGTTGCCCGCACCAGGTCATCTACCCAAAGAGCATGGGTGAGTTGTTCTTCATTTCGCTCGCCCCAGAGCTTCTAGTAGCCGTTGGGGAACAGATAGACCCGCCGGTCCGCTTTGACGGTCATCCTGTGTTTGCGAATTCGATCGACCCGCTCGTAACAGCGATCGGGCTAGAGCTTGATCGTGACCTGCAGGAAGGCAACCCTCACGGACCGTTGCTCGCCGACGCCGCGGCCCAAATGCTTGCGGCTCATTTGATACGTCTTTGCCGGGACCGGCCGTCCCACCGGGAGAGGCCGACTTGGTTGGGGCTGTCGGAGGCGCGCTTGAGGGCCGTAGCCGAGTACGTGGATGCCAATCTGGATCAGCCGATACGGTTAGTCGACATGGCGGCGCAGGCCGGATTGAGCCAGTACCACTTCTGCCGCGCTTTCAGAGCGGCCACGGGCTTGCCCCCGCATCGATTCGTGCTGGCGCGCCGGATCGAAGTAGCGCGAGAGCGCCTGAGAAACTGCGCACTGTCCATACAGGAGGTGGCGTTCTCGGTAGGTTTCGCCGATGCGGGCCAATTCGCCAAGCGATTCAGAAGAGCGACAGGGCTTTCTCCAAGCGAGTTTCGGCGCTCGTAGCGCCGCTTCGACGTTGCGCCTCGGAGGCCGACGATTCGTGCGCTGAATCAGCGCACGGTCACGCGCGCCCACTTGCGCTTGCCGACCTGCACGACATAGCTCCCGGGTTTCACGAGCAGCGCACGGTCGGCGATCTTCTGGCCGTCGATCTTCACGCCGCCCTGCTCGACGTTGCGGATCGCCTCCGAGGTCGACGGTGCGAGCCCCGCCTGCTTCAGCAGCGCGGCGATCGCGATGCCCTTGCCCCCCGTGTCGAGCGTGCGCTCGGGCATGTCGTGCGGTGCGACGTGCTGCCTGAAACGCAGCTCGAATTCGGCAGCCGCGTCCTCAGCGGCCCGCACACCGTGAAAGCGCGCGACGATCTCCTTGGCGAGCAGAACCTTGATGTCGCGCGGATTTCGGCCTTCCTGCGCCTGTCGCTTCAACTGCGCGATCTCCTCGTTGGATCGCATCGACAGCAGGTCGTACCAGCGCCACATCTGCTCGTCCGAGATCGACATGATCTTGCCGAACATCTCGAACGGCGGCTCGGTGATGCCGACGTAGTTGTTCTTCGATTTCGACATCTTCTCGACGCCGTCCAGGCCTTCGAGCAGCGGCATCGTCAGGATGCACTGCGGCTCCTGGCCGTAGTGGCGCTGCAGTTCGCGGCCGACCAGCAGATTGAACTTCTGGTCGGTGCCGCCAAGCTCCAGGTCCGCATTGAGGGCCACCGAGTCGTAGCCCTGCATCAGCGGATACAGCAGCTCGTGCATCGCGATCGGCGCGTTCTCGCGCATCCGCTTGGCGAAGTCGTCGCGCTCGAGCAGCCGCGCCAGCGTGTACTTGGCGGCGAGCTTGATCATGCCGTCGGCGCCGAGCGGGATCGACCACTCGGAGTTGTAGCGGATCTCGGTCCTCGCGCGGTCGAGCACCAGCGCGGCCTGCTCGAAGTAGGTCTTGGCGTTCGCCTCGATCTGCTCGCGGGTCAGAGGCGGGCGCGTCGTGTTGCGGCCGCTCGGGTCGCCGATCATCGACGTGAAGTCGCCGATCAGGAAGATCACCGTGTGGCCGAGATCCTGAAGCTGTCGAAGCTTGTTGAGCACCACCGTGTGGCCGAGGTGGATGTCGGGGGCGGTCGGATCGAGCCCGAGTTTGCAGCGCAACGGCTTGCCCGTCGCCTGCGATCGCGCCAGCTTGCGCGCGAACTCGGCCTCGATCAGCAGCTCGTCGCAGCCGCGCTTGACCAGCGCCAGCGCGCGTTCGACTTCGGGCGTGATGGGGTAGTCGGCGTCGTGATGGGACATCGGGCAAAGCGGCCGAATCCGGCGTTCACCGGCTGGCGCAAAGTGCGAGCGCGGAGTCTATCGAGCATTACGAATCTTCGCGACACGACCGATCGCCCGGCGATGGCATCCGTCGCCGTCTGTCATTCCGAGCCGCAACGCCGCTCTTGTCATTCGGAGCCGCAACCCCCGATTGTCATTCCGAGCCGCAACTGCTCATTGTCATGCCGAGCCACACCTGCTTATTGTCATTCCGAGCCGCAGGCGAGGAATCTCCGCCGCTCGCAACGCCGAGATCCCTCGCGTTCGCTCGGGATGACAAGCCGGCGTCATTCCCCCCGGCCTGGCTTCGCCATTCCGAGCGGCAACGCCCACATTGTCATTCCGAGCGGCAACGCCCACATTGTCATTCCGAGCTGCAACTCCTTATTGTCGTTCCGGGCCGCAACTTCTTATTGTCATTCCGAGCCGCAGGCGAGGAATCTCCGCCGGTTGCAACGCCGGGATCCCTCGCGTTGCTGGGGATGACGGAACCGGTCCCCGCACGGGCGAAACGAACTTGCGGGGTCGGAGTATCACGAGCTTGCGTAACGCTCGATAATTGATACCACCGCTCAGCCGAGGAACGAACCATGACGCAAGCCAAGGCGCTTTATATCGGACTGATGTCCGGCACGAGCCTCGACGGCGTCGATGCGCTGCTCGTCGATCTGGGCGGGCTGCGACCGGCGATCAAGTCGCACGCGCATCACGAGTTCACGGCCGACCTGCGGCGCGAGTTGCTGCTGCTGAATTCGCCGGGCTGGGACGACTGCCATCGCGCCGCGGTGGCCGCGCAGCATCTGACACGGCTGTACGCCGCCGCCGCCGAGGACGTGCTGCGCCACGCCGACGTCGATCGCGGCGAGGTGCGCGCGATCGGCGTGCACGGGCAGACGATCCGGCACCGCCCGGACGCGGGCTACACGCTGCAGCTCAACGCGCCGGCGCTGCTCGCCGAGCTGACCGGCATCGACGTGGTCGCCGACTTCCGCAGCCGCGACATCGCCGCCGGCGGCCAGGGGGCACCGCTGGTGCCGGCTTTCCACGCGGCGATCTTCGGCACGGACGAGCCACGCGCGATCGTCAACATCGGCGGCATCGCCAACGTCACCGGGCTGCCCGCGCGCGGCAGCGGCGGCAACGTGATCGGCTTCGACTGCGGTCCGGGCAACGTGCTGATCGACGCCTGGGCGCAGGCGCATTCGGGCGAACTGTACGACCGCGACGGCCACTGGGCGGCGAGTGGACACAGCGAGGCGGTGCTGCTCGAGGCGCTGCTCGACGAGCCCTTTTTCTCGGCGCCGCCGCCCAAGAGCACGGGGCGCGACCTGTTCAACATGGACTGGCTCACGCGCAAGATGGCCGGCCGCCGCTACGACGCGCGCAACGTGCAGGCCACACTGACGCGGCTGACGGCGCTCACGATCGCGCAGGCGATCGAGCGCCACGTTCCGAAAGCTGCCGACGTGATCGTCTGCGGTGGCGGCGCGTACAACAAGACGCTGATGCGCATGCTCGCCGAGGAATGCGCGCCGCGCCCGGTCGTGTCGAGCGAGACGCTGGGGGTGGCGCCCGAGCACGTCGAGGCGATGGCGATGGCGTGGCTCGCGCGCGAGCATATCGAGCGCCGCCCCGGCAACCTGCCCGCGGTCACCGGCGCACGCGGCCCGCGGGTGCTCGGGTGCCTGTACCCGGCCTGAAAAAAATTCGGGGCGCCCTCTGGGCGCCCCGCTTAGCCGGGTACGCGAAACTTCTGCGGAACCGTCAAACCGAGAAGGACGAGCCGCAGCCGCACGTGGTCGTCGCGTTCGGGTTCTTGATCACGAACTGCGCACCCTCGAGGTCCTCTTTGTAGTCGATCTCGGCGCCGACCAGATACTGGTAGCTCATCGAGTCGATCAGCAGCGTCACGCCGTTTTTCTCCATCGTCGTGTCGTCTTCGTTGACGACCTCGTCGAAGGTAAAGCCGTATTGAAAGCCCGAGCACCCGCCGCCCTGCACGAACACGCGCAGCTTGAGGTCGGGGTTGCCCTCTTCGTCGATCAACTGCTTCACTTTGGCAGCCGCCGCATCCGAAAACAGCAGGGGGGCCGGCATCTCAACTGCAGCGTTCATGGGGTCTCTCCACTGGACATTCGCCGGGTCATTATAGGTCGCGCCCGGTTCGCCGGTTGATCCAGATCACCCTACTGTCGACTCAGGCGTTCCGCCGGGCTTGGCATCCGAAGTGCTGCCGGCCGGGGTCATTTTCAAGGCCAGTTTCGGCTCGGTCTTGATCTCCGGCACCGAGCGGTGCGCCAGCGTGCCTTCGACCACCGCCCCGTGATGCATCTCGAGTGCGCGATAGTGGACATCGCCCGTGACGCGCGCCTTGGGCTGCAGCTCGACGAGCTCGCTGGCGTATACCGGGCCCACGATTCGTCCCGCCACGACGAGATGGGCCGTGCGCACCTCGCCTTCGACGATGCCGTGCTCGCTCACGACCAGCATTCCGCCTTTTTCGCCGTCGACACAACGGACGGCGCCCTTCACGACGCCGTCGACGCGCAGTCCGCCTGTAAACAGTACGTCGCCGGTGACCGTGGTCCCGGCGCCGATCAGGCTGCCGATTTCCTTGGCCGCGGCCGGTTTCTTGCCGAACATGGGACCTCCCTTGGGCTGCCTAAAGCATGAACGTCTGCTGGGTCTGGGTTTCGCCGCCGGCAAGGATGCGCACCAGCACCGAACGCGCGACCGCACCCACCGGCAGGGTCAACGTTCCCTCGACGCGCTGGTAGTGGCGAAACACCAGGTCGAGCGCGCGCGCCGCTTCGGGCACCGACGGGTCCGGCACCAGCAGCGTGAAATTGCGCCCGTTCTGCACGAAGTTGACCTGCATCTGCACCGAGCCGACGAAGTCACGCTGCGGCTTGCCGCTTTGCTGCACCAGCAGCCGATAACGCATCCGGTTCGGCTCGCCGTCGGGCTGCATGCGGAAGCTGCGGATCACGACCCCCTTCGAGCCGGTACCGGCAGGCAGCAGGCTCTCGAAGAAGTCGAGGTCTTCGCGCAGGCGGTTCGCTTCGGTCTCGAGCTGCGCAACCTGCGCGGCGAGCTGTTCCTGCGCGCTGCGCTCGACCTTCATCTGTGCCTCGTACGCGGTGGCCACGGCGGCCAGCCGATCGCGTTCGGCCTTCAACTCGCGAAGCTGCGAGTTCAGCCGATCGATCTCCGCGCTGAGCTCGCGCCGGCCAGGACCGGCGAACTCCTTGCCGTACTCGTAGATCGCCACACCGGCGGCCGCCGCGGCGACCAGCAGCACGAACGCAAACAGCACGCGGACGGGCCATGGAAGCTGGCTGCGGATGGTCACGCGCGGCGCGCTGACCGTCATCCTGCGCCTGAGAAGCTTCCACTTCATCGCGCTGCCATTTCGCTATGGCAGGATCGGCACCTGCTGCAGGCCTTCCGTCTCGGGACGCCCGAACATGATGTTCATGACCTGCACGGCCTGGCCGGAAGCGCCTTTGACGAGGTTGTCCTCGACGACGAGCACGATCAGCAGATCGCCGCCGCCGGGACGGTGCAGCGCGATGCGCACCAGGTTCGACGCGCGCACGCTGCGCGTTTCCGGGTGGCTGCCGAAGGGCATCACGTCGACGAACGGTTCGTCGCGGTAACGCGCCTCGAACAGCGCCTGCACGTCCTCGTCCGCCGCGGCCTTCAGCCGCACGTACAGCGTCGAGAAGATCCCGCGCACCATCGGCACGAGGTGCGGCACGAAGCTCAGGCCGACCGGCTTGCCCGCCATCGCCGCCAGTTGTTGCGCGATTTCCGGGTGATGGCGATGTCCGGACACGCTGTAGGCCTTGAAGTTGTCCGACGCCTCGGCGAGCAACAGCGACAATTCGGACTTGCGCCCGGCGCCGCTCGCGCCGGACTTGCAGTCGGCGATGATCGAGCCGGTATCGATGGCCCCCGGCCGCCGACGCTCCAGTTCCAGAAGCGGCAGCAGTCCGAGCTGCACGCTCGTCGGATAACAGCCGGGCAGTCCGATCAGGCGCGCCTTGGCGATCGCCGCCCGATTGACTTCGGGCAGGCCGTAGACCGCCTCGGCGAGCAGGTCGGGACAGGCGTGCGGCATCTTGTACCAGCGCTCGAACTCGGCCGGATCCTTCAGGCGGAAGTCGGCCGCCAGATCGATGACCCGCACGCCAGCGGCAAGCAGGTCGCGCGCCTGGCTCATCGCCACCCCGTGCGGCGTGGCGAAGAAGACGACGTCGCATCCGGCGAGCGGCGCTTCTTCGGGCGTCACGAAGGCCAGATCGACACGCCCGCGCAGCGACGGAAACATGTCGGCCACGCGTGTGCCGGCGTCCTTGCGCGAAGTAATCGTGGCGACTTCGGCCGAAGGATGCTGGGCGAGCAGGCGCAGCAGTTCGACACCGGTGTACCCGGTGCCGCCGACGATGCCAACCCGGATCCGACTTTGCATCGAGTTCCCCGTTCAGGGCGCCGGCCGGAAGGCGACCGGCGCAGACGAAAAAGCCGCTTCGCGAGCGGCCTTTTTCGGTCGGAGTATAAGTGCCGGCGCCGCCTGGGCACGTCCGGCACGCTGCGCAAACGGAGTAATCCGGACGTGGTGGGCTGCGCGCCCGCCACTCCGAACGCGCCTCAGCGCTTCGAGAACTGCTTGCGCCGGCGCGCCTTGCGCAGACCGACCTTCTTGCGTTCGACTTCGCGCGCGTCGCGGGTGACGAGCCCCGCTTTGGACAGAACCGGCTTCAGCGTGGCGTCGTAGTCGATCAGCGCGCGCGTGATGCCGTGGCGAACCGCGCCGGCCTGGCCGGATTCGCCGCCGCCGTCGACGTTGACCATGACGTCGAACGTCGTCGCGTGGTTCGTCAGCTCGAGCGGCTGGCGCGCGATCATGCGCCCCGTCTCGCGATGGAAGTACTGTTCGATCGGCCGGCCGTTGATCGTGATCTTGCCCGTGCCGCGCTTGATGAACACGCGCGCCACCGAACTCTTGCGGCGGCCGGTGCCGTAGTTGTAGTTGCCGATCATGCTGTCCTCGGAGGCTGTATTTCGTTCTGCCACGCCAAGAAGTCCGCTGCCTCTCAGATCTCGAGCGGCTTGGGCTGCTGCGCCGAATGCGGATGGTTGGCGTCGGCATAGATCTTCAGTTTCTTGATCATCGCGTAGCCGAGCGGGCCCTTGGGCAGCATGCCGCGGACCGCGATTTCCAGCGCGCGGCCGGGAAAGCGGCCCTGCATCTTGCCGAACGAGGTCTCGTAGACGCCGCCGGGGTAACCCGAGTGCCGGTAGTAGACCTTGTCCTCGGCCTTGTTGCCGGTCACTCGGATCTTGCCCGCATTGACGACGACGATGAAGTCGCCGGTATCCACGTGCGGGGTGTACTCGGGCTTGTGCTTGCCGCGCAGGCGTCGCGCGATCTCCGCCGCGAGCCGGCCGAGCACCTTGTCACTGGCGTCAACGACGAACCAGTCGCGCCGCACGTCCTGCGGCTTGGCGGAATACGTCTTCATCTTCGTCACTTCGATGTAGGCCGGATGCGGTCGGGATCGCCCGCACGTTCGCAGTGTTCGCGATCGGATCGCGTGCACCGGGTTCCCCAGCGTAGGCGCCACGCGAGCCGATGCTGGCCGCCGGAAAGCCGCGTATTCTAGCCGCGGCAGCGATCGGGCTGCAAGCAGCGTCGTTGGGGACTGTCTCTTCCCGCTTTTTCGTCCGCCAGCTCGCCAGCCCGTCGCCGTCTTGGCGCAAGCCACAGACTGCAGGAGCGCGTATGGAATGCACAGTGCGCTGGGCCGGGCCGGCCGGCATGACGTTCGTGGTCGAGACGGGCAGCGGGCATCTGGTCACCATGGACGGCGCCCCGGAGGGCGGCGGCCGCAATCTGGCGCCGCGCCCGATGGAGGTGGTGCTCGCCGGCACCGGCGGCTGCACCGCGTACGACGTCGTGCTGATCCTCAAGCGCGGCCGGCACGACGTGCGCGGCTGCGATGTCCGCCTGAGCGCGGAGCGCGCCGCCGAAGACCCGAAAGTTTTCACGCGGATCGCGTTTCACTTCACGGTGCGCGGGCGCAATCTGAATCGAGCCGCCGTCGAACGCGCGGTCCAGCTTTCGCACGAGAAGTACTGCTCCGCCACGGCCATGCTCGCGAAGACGGCCGAGATCAGCCACACGGTCGAGGTCGTCGAGGACGCCTGAACGCGCGGTGTCAGACGTAGTGCGCGGTCGTCGTCATCACCTTGGCTGCGAGCCGCATCGCGGCGCGCACCGGCAACGGCAACTCGACCCCGCCCATCGCCGTCGCCGTATGCGCGTGGTGGACCTCGTCCTTCTGCATCTGCTCGACGATCGCGCGTGAGGCGGTATCACTCGCAGGCAGACGGTCGAGGTGTCCCTGCAGGTGCGCTTCGACCTGCCGCTCGGTTTCGGCCATGAAGCCGAGGCTCGCGCGGTCGCCCAGCCGCGAGGCGACGAGCCCGATCGCGAATGCGCCCGCGAACCACAGCGGATTGAGCAGACTCGGGCGCCCGCCGAGCTCGCCGATCCGGCGCTGCGTCCAGGCCAGGTGATCGACTTCATCGCGGGCGGCGGCCAGGAACGCTTCGCGCAGTTGCCGATCGCGCGCACCGAGCGCCTGCGCCTCGTACAGCGCCTGCGCGCAGACCTCGCCGACGTGATTGACGCGCATCAGCGCGGCCGACTCGCGCCGCTCGTCTTCGGAAAGTTCGTCCGACGGCGCCTGCGCCGGGTACGGCCGGGCGGCGACGGGTTCGGCGCCTAGCGTCCGCAGCGCGCGGTCGGCGATGCCAAGCAGTTCGTCGATGGGCGAGGCTGCCATCCTCATTCTGTCCGCCAAGTTCGAGGTCCTGTTGCACGAACGCTACAACACTGGCCACGGTTGAGTCCATGTCCGCATCGATCGACGACAGCGCGCCGCCCGCGCGGCTATCCTTCGCGACAAACCGTCATACCAAACCACGCTAGGAGACAGCAGATGATGCGCAAATCAGCGCTCGCCATCGCACTCGCGCTCGCATTCCCGATCGCCCACGCGCAGGGCAGCCCGACGCAGAGCGGCGTTCAACTGTACGGCATCGTCGACGTCGGCATGGAACGCGTCGACAATGGCGACGCGTCCGTGACGCGGCTGACGAGCGGTATCTCGACGGGTTCGCGCTGGGGCATCCGCGGCAGCGAGGATCTGGGCGGCGGCTATCGGGCGCTGTTCACGCTGGAAAGCCGGTTCGAGGTGGACACCGGAACGACGAGCAACCGCGGCGCGATCTTCTTCTGTCCGAATGCGCCGGCGCTGTGCCCCGGGGTCGTCGGCACGTCGCCCGCGGTTCCGGCCCCGGTGGTCGGCGGCATGAGCGCGGTGAACTCGGCGCTGCTGCAGGCGGTCAGCACGGTCAACAGCGTCGGCGCACTCTTCGATCGGCAGGCCTTCGCCGGGCTGGTCACGCCGTACGGTGCGATCCTCGCAGGCCGCCAGTACACGCCGAACTACGAAGTGCTGATCAAGTACAACGCGTTCGCCGATTCGTTTGCGGGCAACCCAGGGCAGATCGCGACGATCAACATCCGCGCCAACAATGCGCTGCAATACCGCGCCGAACTGAGCGGCTTCACGCTGTCGCTGATGTACGGCTTCGGCGGATCGGAAGGCAACCGCAGCGAGCGCACGACGGTCGGCCGCGGTGACGACTTCTACGGCGTCAACGTCCAGTACAACGCGCCGACGTTCGGCGTCGGGATCGGCTACAACCGCAACAACACGGTGACCTTCGCCGCGCCCACCGAGAGCCGCAAGGGACTCGAAACCTACAGCGTCGGCGGGTCCGCAACGCTCGGCGGCGTGAAGCTCTTCGCAACCTATCTGAAGGCGAAAAACGAGAACCCGGTGCTCACTCCGGTCGACGTCCAGAACATCGTCATCAGCACGGGCGGCAACCTCGCGGCGATCAACGCCATTCTCGGCGGCCTGTTGATCAACCGCTTCGACGTCGACGCGCTGCGCGGCGTGGTCGGACCGACCGACCTGAACGTCTACCACGTCGGACTGAACTGGAACGTCGGCAACGGCACGCTGATGGCCGCGTTGAACCAGTCGAAGGACTCGGCGCGCAGCCTTTGGGCGACGGCCGACGCGAGGGTCGATCAGATCGGGCTCGCGTACATGTACAACCTGTCCAAGCGCACGCAGCTCTACGGCGCGTACGCCGTGGCCAATAACAAGGACCAGGCGCGCATCGCGCTCGGCGCGGCGTGCTGCACCGGCGGCTGGACCACGGCGCCGGGCGAGGACAGCAAGTCGCTGCAGATCGGCATGCGGCACACGTTCTGACGCGCTTTGCGCTGGAGCAAGGGGCGCTGCGGGCGCCCCTTGTTTTTTCGGCGTCCATCCCCAAGCGCCCGCGCCGGCAGCGGACGGATGTTGCACAAACCCCACAACTCACGCCGATCGGGCAGTCGATTCCGCATGCGTTCTTTGCTCTGTCATGGGTTCTTTGAAAGAATGATCGCGGACTTCCGATGGGAGTTGCCAGTCGCGGTTGGCGATCGGAGCGCAGCGAAGAACATCCGAATCGCCGTCGGCTGATCTATCAACACATGTGGAGATACATATGAAAAAGTCGCTCATCGCACTTGCGGTCCTCGGCGCTTTCGCCGGGGCTGCCAGCGCGCAGTCGTCGGTGACGCTGTACGGCGTCGTCGACGTGAACCTGCAGCGCACGGACCCGAAGGCGGGCACGACCACTGACGTGGATGCTACGACCGGCGTCAACGGCGGCGGTCTGGCAGGCAACCGCTGGGGCGTTCGCGGCAGCGAAGACCTCGGCGGCGGCATGCGCGCCATTTTCCAGCTCGAAGGCGGGTACAACGTCGATGACGGCACGCTGGGGCAAGGCGGCCGGCTCTTCGGCCGTCAGGCCTACGGTGGCTTGGCCGGCAACTTCGGTACGGTGGTCGCGGGTCGCCTCGCGACGTTCTCGTCCGGCACGGGTGCGTTCGACAAGTTCGGCTCGCTCGACCCGTTCCGCACCGGCTACGGCCTGGCGGGCTTCAACGCGACGATGTCGGGCGCCAACGCGCTGCGCGTCGACAACGCGATCGCCTATTTGACGCCAGCGCTCGGCGGGTTCAGCGCCGGTATCGGCCACACCTTCCGCGCGAACCTCGGCGAGAACGCGGGCGGCAGCTCGAACAACAACAACGGCCAGTTCATGTACGCGAACTTCAGCGCCGGCCCGCTGTACGCCGTGCTGACGTACAACCGAATCAAACTGGGCGAGGTGCCCGGCGGCCCGACGACGAAGCATCTGCAAATTGGCGCTTCGTACGACCTGAAGTTCGTCAAGCTGTCTGCCGCTTACGCGAAGGAAGACGATCAGTTCGCGCTGGCGACCACCTCGGCGCAGGCGCCCGGATCCGACGCCAAGGCGTGGGCGATCGGCGCCTCCGCGCCGTTCGGCCCGCATCGCGTTTTCGGCTCGTACCAGAAGCGCAATGTCGATTCGTTCGGCTCGACGCCGGAAGGCGATCGCAAGGTCTGGGCGCTCGGCTACGAGTACTCGCTGTCGCGCCGCACGACCTTCTACGCCGCCTACAGCGACGTGAAGGACGACGGCTCGCTGAAGACCGCGAACTTCGGTGGCCAGACGCAGACCTCGATCGGCCTGAACCACACCTTCTAAATAAACGACGCTCGCAAGCGCTCGAAGCAAGTCCGGAGGCCGCCTCGTGCGGCCTCTTTTTTTGCCCTTCTCCGGCAAAGCCGTCAGCGCACGCTTTGCCACCGTTGCGCGTGCGACCGGTCCAGGTACGCGAGCCGCGCTCGTCGGGACACGATGTCCTCGTTCGTCCGCGCCTGCGCGTAGCGCCTGCAGTGTTCGGCGAAC
>Ga0272446_1004582_pt1 | contig 16190 bp, 13 predicted proteins | sample YNPCB0061_FD_194587 | JGI IMG/M metagenome (GOLD analysis project Ga0272446, IMG submission 194587) | Hot spring microbial mat communities from Yellowstone National Park, WY, United States - YNP-CB-006-1 | ecosystem: Environmental > Aquatic > Thermal springs > Hot (42-90C) > Sediment | place... | reverse complement strand
ATGTATGAGTACGCTCATCCGTAATGCTTGCGTAATTTTGGCGATGCTGTTTCATTTGCAGTGATGATAAGTAAAGCATTTTTCCACAAATTTACTCATTTCCACGTTATCATAGATAATGTCTATTGATTGAGGTCTATGAGATGCACCCAAGAATACTATTGCTGATGTAATCCATGACGGAAATCCGTGCAAGATAGTGCTGTACGATTTGTACGATATGGTGTTGTAGTCGCTTTGGGGCGGCATACCTTACGCCTGACGGGCAAACCAGCGAACTTCCAAGCATCGGCGAAGGTGCATCCGTGCGCGGTGGAGCATCACCCACAAATTTGCTTCCGAAATTTCCAGTGCAGCGCAAATTTCGTTTGCCTCGCTGTCATCTATTTCTTTCATCTGAAACGCAAGGGCAATACGTTGAGGTAATTTCTCAAAGCACGAGCGGAAGACACGGTGGAAATCTTGTTGCTCCAAAGCATTGAGAGGAGTATCGCCCCAATCTGTAGGAGAGTGCGATGTTTTCCAATGACCAGCCCATTCGCTTTCTTTATCAAGGAACAGTTCTTCCCGTTCAAATGGCAACACCGTGTCATGCTCCGCCGTTTCGCGGCTTTGCTTGCGAAAAATGTCAATAATTTTGTGTTTCAAAATACCAATCAGCCATGTTCTTTCAGAACTTCTTCCTTCATAGGTTTCCTGCGCTTTTAAGGCGGCAAGAAATGTTTCTTGTACGGCATCTTGTGCAAGCATTTCGTCACGCAGTCGCGCAAGAGCGTAACGGTATAAGTAGTCGCCATAATTGTTCACCCATTCTGTCGGCTTGAGAGTGGTATCCTTTGGTGCATTGCTGGGAGCGTAAGCCATAAGAATCATCAAGAACACTGATAAAGAATCTACAAAATCAATCTATTGTGAAACACAACAACGATGAGGACGGAACAGCATTATTGCCGCACGTCATGATGATAGATGATATGCAAGGGACGTAGTGTTTGCCCAGTGTGCATCAGCTTCGGCAAGAACGATAGACTGTCGGGTTTTCCATTCTTCCAGAGCCTCGTCGTTGTAGGCAAAAAAGAGTTGGTCATTGATGATAGTCCATGATTCGGGACTTCCCTCAGCAGCTACATGGTGAGCCATACCGAGTGCACAATAGCCATTGTATTTAGGCATAAAACGTTCTGGGTTTTCAAGAAATAATGCTTTGTGCGCTTCATTCTCAAAATGCCATTGCTTGCCTTGCCATAGCGTTGCAATGGTTTCGTTTCCTTTTTGAGGTTTACCGAGTGTGTGATACGAGACGGTATCAAAGCCACTGATTGCAAGGGGCGGTAACGACGGCGGTGCAGTCGGAGAAAGCGGCGAGGCATAATCTACGGCATCAAGGTACTGCTGTGGCGTAGAAATGGGGAGTTCGGCGATAAATGTTGCCCCGTTGCCATAGGTGCTATTGCACGTAATCGTGCCGTTCATAGAAGTAATGAGTTTGTGCACGACTGCCAAACCCAAACCTGTTGAATGTTCTCCGCCAGTTGGTTTGGCGGAGAGTCTGGCAAATTTTGTGAACAGGCGTTCAAATTCTTCTGTTTTGATACCGGAACCTTGGTCTTGGAACTCAATGCGTATCGTACGCTTTTCTGTATTGATACGTGTCCGTACTGTAACCGTCGAATGCAATGGCGAGTACTTTACAGCATTAGAGAGGAGATTATCAAGGATTTCCAAAAAGGCACATCGGTCGGCAATGACAAAAACATTCGGTGAATCTATGTCGAGAACCAGTTCAATATCTTTGCTTGCAGCTTGCCCTTTGTATTCTGACACAATATTGGCAAGGATTTGTGCAACATTGATATGGTCGTAGTTGAAGTCGAGGCAGCCCGACTCTAAGGCTTCCAGACTTAATACTCTCGAAATGAGGGTGTTGAGCCGCATGATGTTTTTTTGAATAGTGCTGGTGTATTTCTGAAATTCCGGCAGCGACATCCGTTGCCAGTATTGTTCAAGAAATGTTCCGGCAAGAGAAATACTCGCCAGAGGATTTTTGAGGTCATGAACAAGCATGTGCAGCCAATCATTTTTCTCCTTTTGGAGATTCAACAGCGAGATATTATGGTCGGTCAATTCACCAATGGCACGTTGTAGCTCTGCTGTACGTAAGTTCACCTGCTCAGTGATGTACGCTTGAATTTCCGGTGGCATATCGGCATCGGTAACGGCAAATATCGTATTCATGGTGTTGTTCAAAAAAGGAGAAAAAGGAGTCGTTAATAGCTGTGTGGAAATCGGCAACGGGCATTAGCGAGCATTCTGATATGCGATAGTATGTGCCGTCGGGTTCATGCTGTGTCGCTCGCCTTCTGCTTGTACCAGCAACAATGAGGAGTATGCCTCGGCAACACACAATAAACTTGCTCCCAAGAGGACAAGGTCTTTAAGAATGAAGCTATCAGGAATCAAGAAATCATCAACAACAGAAAACAGTCCGGGAGTAGTCGCAAGAAAACTGAGTGTTATCAGAAAGGTGATTATGCCCATTGCCCCGCCAACAAGAGCCAATTTTTGGAAAATCTGGTGTGGGATAAAAACACTAACGAGTAAAAGTGCCGTTATGATTTCGATTGTGCCAATAAGGTTAGACGTGATTTGGATGCCGAAGGTCGGGGTCATCCACGACGTAAACGGGCTGCTACTTATCAGGGGCTGTATGGCTTTGGCTTCGGTAGGGGTAAATTTGAACAGACCTATCCAAAAAAGAACAATGGCAGTGCCAACAATGGTAACAGCAACGGCAGTGTTGTGCAAGGAGCGGCCAGAGCGGTTCATAGCGGTAGATAACAAGGATGAAACAGTAGTTTGTTAGATGAATGTTCAACGCTTCGTCAAACTTCACTATACAAATCTACGGCAAGCGTTATGCTGTTCGCTTACGAATATTTCCCGACTTTTGTTAAAAACTTCCCTTTTGAATAAAAAAATGGAATGTATGCTTGAGCGAGTTCATAACTCTCTTCGGCTGTCGAATGGCTATGCCGATGGCTGAAGTTCGGGCTGTTCGCTTTGCGCGGAGGTCTGCTGCTGACGACGTTTGAAATACTCAAGTCGAAAATCGGTAGGAGATTGTTGGTGATGTTTTCGGAAGAATGTGCTGAAATGGGTATGCTCCTCAAAGCCGAGTTCATAACTAATTTCTTTGACCGATTTTTCAGTGTAAATAAGCAAGCGTCGTGCTTCTAAGGCAAGACGCTCGTGAATAACTGCTAAAGGAGTTTTGTTGTAGTAACGGGCGAAAAAATTAGCAAGTGTTTTGGGAGATTTATTCAGCATCGTGGCGTACGTGGATACGTCGTGATGCGCCTTAAAATGGCGTTCTACCAGAACGTTGTATTGCCGAACAAGGTCGAGTTCATGACTTGCTTGTGATGAAATATTCTGTATATGTTGCCGTTTTGCCATTCTCGTAAGCAAGATGATGAGGCGTTTCAAAATAGCGCGAAGCATTTCGCCTTGAATGGTATCATGGGTTTGCATCTCATCTTCAAATACTTGATGAAGGAGAGACAATTTTCGTTGCTCTTCAGGGGTTGTCCGCAGGAGCATGACACCGCTTGCGCCATAAAATAGAAGACCAATACACGATACTTCTCTATCATGGTCGCTGATGCAGTAAAAATTCCTATTATACCGCCAAATCAGAACGTCGTGAGACCGTTCGAGTGTAAATGCCTGCGTTTGCCCTAAAGCAACAAGCATTTGTTCGCAAAATTGGTATTCGATACCATCGACCACAAGCGTTTGCTCTGTGCCACGATTCCAAAGAATGGCATACTGTGGGAGAATTTCTTCGCGAATGTAGGCATGGCGAATAATTTGTGGCTCGTCTCTCCATAGTTCCAAGACCCCAGAGGTCGTTTCATCGTAAAAGCGGAAAATCATAGTTGACCTTATCGAAATATTAGAGGATGGACGTAAAGAACGTACGCTTGGCATCAAGCTGGCATCAAGAATGATAAGAAAAAAAACCTATTCTGACAATTTCTTTCAAGATGTGAATCCAAGTTGATTGATAGGGGCATATCTTACGTCGTACTCTAATCAATTGAGCAAGCGATGCTCTTTTTTCAAGTTTGTCGGCAGCAGTCATGGCTGCCTGTCGTGTGTTTGGTGGCAAATATGTTCGACAATAGTCAAAATTCGGAAAATCCTCGTAACTTTGCGTTGTAACTTTGCAGGTGTTTGGAAAAGACCGCTGAAACTATGGAGCGTTTTTTGCCACCAATGCTTTTGCCACCAATGCCGATGCTATCTATGCCTTGCCAACAATACGTACAACCACACGTACAACCACACACTCACCGTGCGATATTCAACACACCACACGATAAACCACGCTGCGAGTGTGGTGTGGTGGGAGTGTTCAACCACCCACAAGCAGCAGTGATGACGTACTACGCATTGCATTCTTTGCAGCACCGAGGGCAAGAAGCTGCGGGCATTGTTGCGGCTGGATTTGATGGGAGTAAACAGCAGATGCGCTTTGCTGTACACAAAGCTGCGGGACACGTGCTGGAAGTGTTTTCGGAACAGCGTCTGCTTACCGAACATCTGCGTGGTGCCGCAGCAATTGGGCATAATCGTTATTCCACTACTGGCTCTGCCAAAGCTGCAAACATTCAGCCGTTTTCCATTCGTTATCGCATGGGCAATATTGCGCTGGCACACAATGGCAATCTGACCAATACGCGCGTTGTGCGCGAACGCTTGCAAAATGATGGGGCAATTTTTCAAACTACCACCGACAGTGAACTGTTTTTGCACTTGATAGCTCGCAGCAAACAGGAAACGCAACTTGACCAAATCCGCGAAGCCCTGCGTGCTGCAAAGGGAGCATATTCGCTGGTGCTGCTGACTGAAACGGCACTCGTGGCTGCCCGCGACCCCCACGGTTTCCGTCCGTTGTGCATTGGCAAAAAGAAGGTGCAGACTGAACGCAACGGCACGAAGATTGAGGAAGATGCGTACTTTGTGGTGTCGGAAACGTGCGCGCTGGACATTGTGAGCGCAGAGTTCGTGCGTGAAGTGCGGCACAACGAAATCATTGTCATTGACCGCCACACCGTTGAGACTGGCGAGATTCATTCCTACCAGATTGAAGACTTCACGCCAACGGCATGCCACTGCATTTTTGAATACATCTATTTTTCACGCCCCGACAGCCGCATTTTTGGTCATAGCGTTGATAAAGTGCGCCGAAAATTGGGCAAGGCTCTTGCCGAAGAAAGCCCCGTCAAACCGGACGCGCCCGACGAAAAAGTGGTTGCCACAGGCGTTCCCGATAGCGCAAATACCGCCACGCTTGGCTATGCCCAAAACGCACAAAAACGCGGTATTAGCACAAAGTTTGAACTTGGGCTTATCCGCAGCCACTACGTTGGGCGCACATTTATCGCTCCCGAACAAAACGAGCGTGAGTTCAAAGTAAAAACCAAATTCAACATTGTGCGTGGTGTGTTGAAGAATAAAAAAGTCGTGTTGGTGGACGATTCCATTGTGCGTGGCACAACCTCGCGTGCGATTGTGAGTTTGGTGCGCGAAGCCCAGCCTCGTGAGTTGCATCTCAGGATTTCTTCGCCGCCAATTACGCACCCGTGTCAGTACGGCATGGATTTTCCGAGCCGTGAGGAACTCATTGCTAATCACTATCATTCTGACGAACAAGAAATTGGGGCGGCCTTGGGGGTGGATTCGCTGAAATATCTTTCGGTAGAAAAACTTATGGACTCTGTGCCGCATGAACAAGGTGTTGGCTATTGCACCGCCTGTTTTACAGGCAAATATCCCGTGCCGATTGATACCGAAGTGGACAAACTTTCGACCGAACACCAGTAATACTTGAGTACGAACAGCTATGAACAGAAACGTTACGAATGCTCTTCGCACCGTGCTTGATGAGTGGATTCCGCCAGCTATCCGCGATAGCGCGTGGTTTATGTATCCGTTTTTTTGGTACTGGTATAATGGCGACAAGGCGACCATCGAGGCATACATGAATTTTAAGTCACGGGTGTATAGCATGACCACCGCAGAGTACGAAGATTTTTATGTGAACAAACGCCCCAAAAGCCGTGCTGCCAGCCGTCCAACGGACTTAAACCGTGAGTGTATAGACTATATGCTCTCGCATTTTCATCCCGAAGCTACAACGCTCATAGACATTGGCTGTGGCAATGGCTTTTTTCTGCACGAAGTTGCGCGGCTCAAAGGCGCACAGTACGCGTTGCACGGCTGCGATGTGATGCAACACAAAGACTTAGGAACGCAGATTACGTATCATCAAGGTAACATTACGTCGTTGCCCTTTGCGGACAAATCGTTTGACATCGTAACGTGCCACCACACCATTGAGCATATTCCCCATCCGCACCGTGCTGTGGCAGAACTAAAGCGTATTGCCCGCAAGCAAATCATGCTCGTTACGCCCTGCCAACGGTATTACTACTACACACTGGACGAACACGTGAATTTTTTTCCTCTGCGGGGAATGGTGGAGCATCTGATGGACATGCCCAAGCACGAGTGTTTGAACCTCAAAGGCGATTGGATGTATGTGGGTTACGTGTAAAAAGTGCGTGATAATTTCAAGAGACTTGAGACACGACAAAGGGCTGAAGCCCCTTGTTCCATAGCAGAACTTCACAGCTCTGCCTTGTTACCCTTGTTAGATAGTGGCGTAGCAACAAGGGACGTAACCCACCGCCAACAACAGTGTGATGGTGCGAAAGTCCTAAAAAGGTTAATCGAACGGAGGCTGGTGGTGTTCGTCGGTAAGCGGCAAGTCTATGGTGAACGTCGTGCCTTTGCCCACGATGCTCTCTACCATAATAGTGCCGTTGTGTGCTTCAACGAGTTTTTTGCTAATCGCCAAGCCCAGCCCCGTGCTTTTTTCACCAGCGGTGGCTTTAACAGTGGTTTTGACAAACGGCTCAAACACGCGGCTGAGTTCTTCTTGGGGAATTCCCTGTCCCTCGTCTTGTACACAAAAGCGTATAACGCTGCGTTGTGGGTTCTTAGTGCAGGGAACGCGGTGCGTGGAGACCCGAACAGTGGTGTTGCTGTGGGAAAATTTGACCGCATTGATAAGCAAATTAGACATCACTTGTTCAAAACGCTGGGGGTCTAATAGTGCAATGGTATGCGGGGCGTGGTCGTCAAAAGTGATGCAAATGTGTTTCTGTGCTGCCATTGGTAGTACCGTATCAACAATAGTCTGCACGAAGGCTGAGACGTTCGTTGGCAAGCACTGCAAGTCCAGCGTTCCCGACTCAATTGCTGAAACACTGAGAAAGTCATCGATGAGACGTTTCATATAGTCTATGCGGTCGCGCATGGTGAGGAGCGTGTGAGCGCGGCGTTCGGCAGTCATTTCGTTGCCCATAAACTCCATCATGTCCAACCCCAATTGAATCGTTGCCAAAGGGCTGCGAAGGTCGTGAGCCGCAATGCCGATAAAACGATTTTTTTGCTCGTTTAACTCCGTCAGTTTTGCGTTCAACTGTGCTAATTCGGCATTGCGTGCGCGCTCGGATTCCGTTTCTTTGCGCGTGCGCTCCAGTTCAAAGCCGTACTCTAAGAATCCTGTGGTTTGTTGGAGTTGAGATTTGAGCGCAGAGACCTCGACCTCTCTGGCGCATTCGGCGTGGTAAAGAGCCTGCTCAAAATTGCGGAGATATTTGTAACAGGTGCTTAAATCCGCGTGCGCCTTCGCCAAAAAGTCTGTGTTGTTCGATGTCTGTGCCAACGCAACTGCGTCGTTGAGATAGCCGATGGCGCGTTCTGGCTTGTGGGCAAGTGTAAAAATCGAGCCTATGCCATAAAAAACAATGGCTTTTAGAGAAGCTGGTAGCCCTGAGGTTGCAAAAGGTCGTTCCGCAAGCGTTAAGAGGCGGGAATACTGCCTGAGCGCACGGTGCAACTCGCCTTTGGCAATATAGATCTCGCCCAGAGAAAAAATTGTACCGCCAAGCCCAAGCACATCGCCTGCCTGTTTGCGGAGCTCCAAGCACTCAAGCAGCGTGTGAAGTGCGGCATCATACTGGCGTTGCATTATCTGCACGCGCCCAAGATACCACAGCGTTGTAGCTTTGTCGCGGGGACTTTCAAGGTGGTGGTGATACTCGGCAGCGCGCTGGAGGTGCGTGTGTGCAAGGTCGTAATTTCCAAGCTCTGTGTACAGACCACCGACGTTGTTTAAGCTCAATACCGCCCCTTCGTACCAGCCAATCTCCTCAGCAATGGCAATGCTTTGCAAGAAATAATGTACTGCCGTCGAGTACATCTTTGTGCGGAGATACGTCAAGCCAATAAGCCGCAGCGTAGAAGCCAAGCCGCGTTGATGACCCAACATCTCAAACAGTGATTCTGCCTCGGACAAGTGTTCGAGTGCTTGAGCATACTTGTCGTAAAACCACGAAAAATATCCTTGCGTGTGTAGTGCCCATGCCGTGCCAGCAGTATATCGTAGGGCTTCTGCTTCTTGCAAAGCTTTCTCCAAATATTGACGGGCTTTGTCGGCATCTATGCTGCGAAGTTCGTATGCCAATTCGTTAAGCACATCTACCCGTTCGGTCGAAGCGGGTTGAGCATTGAGGACGAGCAGACGTTCTTCGGCAAGTGTGATGTGATTAGGCATAAACGGCGGTGTAAGAGACTACAAGAGGCATTGTACGTTCAGCGTACAACTTATGCCCGTAGCGATACTGACGTTTGTAGGGAAAAGGTATTTTTCCTCATATCGTTGTTATGTCCATAATTGCCCTGCCGTGTTGGGCAAGCCACTGTTCGGCTTGTTCATACCGGGGGCAAATCGTTGCCACCCATTGCCAATAAGCCTCTGAATGGTTGGGATGCCGCAAATGTGCTAATTCATGCAAAATAAGGTAGTCCCGAACGTCGGCGGGAAACACCACACACCGCCAATTGAGACTAATGCTTTTTCGTGCAGCCGAACACGACCCCCACACTGTGCGTTGGTCACGCACTGTTACGCGGCGAATAGTGGCGTTGATAGATTGCGCCAACAGAATAGTGCGCTCGGGCAGCTCGGTATTCGCTTGCTGTATCATCTGGTACCGCCAATAGGCTATTGCTGAAGTTCGTATATGATAGGGTGTGGCACATTCAAACTTCTTTGGCAGCGTGATAACACACTGGTGCGAATCTGCATCGTAGCGATAGCTGTAAGAGTCAGCAGGGTATATTTGCACGTTTGCCCACTCGCCAGCAATCGGCAGGCGTAGCGGCTCTTCCTCGCGCTGCTTGCGGTGTTCTTCGCGTTGTTGGTGGACGCGATGCAAGGCTTTCTGAATAAACGCGATATTGCTCTCGGCAAATTCTCGTGCTTGAGCAAGCGAGGCTCTGGGTGGCACGGAAATCCAGACACGACCGTCGTGCGAGACCTTGAGCGAGACCCGTTTTGCCTGCTGGTGTTTGCGAATTTCATATTCAATGCTTTGCCCGTCGGCGATGAGAATTTCTCTTCGTACTTTTTCTGCTGTGGTATGGGAAACTGCTGCCGATTCTTTGACAGAGCGTTGGGTAGAACGATGCAATGACGAGTGTGCAGAACTTGGTTGATGCTTCATAATTCTTCCGATATTTGTTCGGTGTGCGAGGTGTAGAGAAACCGCGCGAGTATAGCTGAAAACTATGGCGTGTGCTCTGTCTCTACCAACTACCTGTGCGACAACCAATTGCCACCATGCAGTACAGATTTTCTGAGAAGGCAAATGTTCCTATCATTGCCCTGTGTCAGAAGGTTTCGTACTTGCAGGTTTAGAAGAGCCATTGTATTTTTGCCCAGTATGTGGGTGATTTGGACGCAAAAGAACACGCGCTTTGATGTCGCTGTTGCTCAAATATACGCACAAATCGCCATGTACCGCAACCACAACGCATAGACTTTATCGTTTGAGCGTATTTTTGAGCGTATTTTTGAGCGTATCTTTGGGCATACATGAAGACATGGTCATGTGCATTGTAGTGTACTCAATATTGTGTAGCTCAATATTTTCATAGACCCCCGTGAACACGATACCAGAACTCGTTGAACGCGCTTATAGCCAATGGAATACACCGGAGGTGCTGGGATGTATAGGAACTGAACTCGAAAGTCGTTCTCGACTGCCATTTGCTCGCAACGTCCTAACACGAGCGTTGGAACTTGACCCCATTTCCCACCCTGAGTGGTATCTCACGCTTGCCTTTGCCCATTTTCGAGACGTTGGCAATCTCTCTGGCGACGGCGAACGCATATTGATAGAGGGTATTGAAACCACCGATTCCGATTTTTTGAAGGCTGCATATCTTTCCCTGTTAGAAAGTGCAGAAACTGCCAACGGTGTGGACGACTTGATAGAATACCTGCTGGATGTGCCGTCGGTATCCGTACAATTAGCTTTAGGATATTCGTTTTTATGGCGTGGTGAAGCCGAACGTGCATTGCGCCACCTGCGCGAGGCGATTGTCTCTGTGACCGAAGATATGCTCAACGGAACGGTGTCGCCTTTGGGTATAGAACATTACGCTGGCGCAATGAATTGGATGCGCGGGCAGGGCATGGACATAGACCTTACCGCAGAAGTGCTTCCCTATCTCCGCGCTTTGACAGCTACGTACCCCAGTGTGTACAATTACCGTGCGCTGACTATTCAACTCTTTCAAACCTTGCGTGATTACACGGCGGTAAGGGAGACCGCGCTGGAAACCCTGAAAGTGTTTCCTGACGAAGAAACCACAATGGTTGCGTTGGCTTCTGCTTTTGAAAAACTTCAGGACGACGAGCAAGCAATACTGTGGTACAACCGAGCTATTGGCGCAAAGCCTTCGTACAGCAGAGCGCGGGTGATGCTGGGCAAACTCTACGAACGGCGTGGGCAATCAGTGCTGGCAGAGCAAGTTTTTCGAGAAATTTCTTCAGCATTTCCAGAATATCATGCTGGAAAATTAGAAATTGCGTATTTTCTCTATCGTATGGGCAAAAAACAAGAAGCCTCCTCACTCTTTCGATTTGGATATGACCGCCTCAAAACGTTTGAAAAATCAGCGGTTGAGCACCACCCAGAGGGGAAACTTCTGTTAGAAGAAATGCAGGCTCTTTCGTTGCCAGTGTTGTAAGCAATTCAAAGTATGCTTGCGGGCTTGCTGTCGTTAGCAACAACGGTCATAAACAAAGGATTCTTTCGTACGCTCTACTATCCTTGAGGTGCACTATGGACGCTCAACTCTACGTAGGTTCGCTGTTGATAGCGCACCCCGCACTGCGAGACCCCAACTTTAAACGTTCTATCGTCCTGATTGCTGAACATAGCGATAACGGTACTGTGGGGTACGTTCTCAACCGCCGACTCGAAGCAACGCTTGATGATGTTTTACCCGATGAGTTCGGAAGCGTTGATATTGACGTGCCTCTGTTTTGGGGCGGTCCGTGCCAAACCGACACGCTTCACTGCCTGCATCATCTTGGAACAAGCATCGAAGGGGCTATCGAACTGTGCAGTGGAGTGTATTGGGGCGGAAAGTTCGACACGATTCGAGAACTGCTTGTCAATCACGTAGCACAACCCGACGATTTCCGCTTTTTTGTTGGCTATGCTGGATGGGCTAACGGGCAGCTTGCAACGGAACTCCATGAACAATCATGGCTCGTCGCCGAAGGGCGCGAACAGTTTGTGTTTTATGGTAATGCCAAAAATTTGTGGACAAAAGCCGTTCGGAGTTTAGGGGTGGACTATACCCTGATAGCAAACACGCCCGAACACCCATCGCTGAATTAGCAGACAACGGTTTGCCTGTGCAGATACGCTGGTAGGTATATTGTGCAGGTACGTTGTGCAGGTACGTTGTGCAGGTACGTTGTGCAGGTACGTTGTGCAGGTACGTTGTGCAGGTACGTTGTGCAGGTACGTTGTGCAGGTACGTTGTGCAGGTACGTTGTGCAGGTACGCAATGCTCCGTAAACACCGCAAAAAATCTCTATGAAGGCAGATGTAACTCCTCATTTTTTGTACTATAAAATTGTGATGGGAAGTGTATGATTATCGGCGTTCCAAAGGAAATCAAAGCATATGAGAACCGCGTAGGGTTGGTTCCATCGGGCGTGGAAATGCTCAAACAGCATGGGCACACGGTTGTTGTCGAAACCAACGCTGGCAAAGGCAGTGGTTTTGGCGATGAAGCGTATATCAAAGCGGGTGCAGAAATTGTGCCATCGGCAAGCGATGTGTACGGCAAAGCAGAAATGATTGTCAAAGTCAAAGAGCCAATTGAGCCAGAATATGCACTCATTCGTGAAGGACAGGTACTGTTCACGTACTTCCACTTCGCAGCATCGCGCGAACTGACCGATGCCATGATACGAACCAAATGTATTGCTATTGCCTACGAAACCGTGCAGCGCAATGACGGTTCGTTGCCTTTGCTGATTCCCATGAGCGAAGTGGCAGGGCGCATGGCTGCACACGAAGGCTCGAAGTACTTGGAGCGTGCGATGGGCGGTCGCGGTATTTTGCTCGGTGGTGTGCCGGGAACAGCACCCGCCGAAGTATTGGTGCTGGGCGGCGGCATTGTGGGAACAAACGCGGCAAAAATTGCGGCGGGCTTGGGCGCACGGGTGGTGATTATGGACACGAACTTGTACCGCTTGCGGTATTTGGACGATGTGATGCCCAAAAACGTTATCACGATGATGTCCAATCCCTACACTATCCGTGAAGTCTCAAGGACAGCAGATTTAGTGATTGGCGGTGTGCTGATTCCGGGCGCAAAAGCACCAAAACTTATCACCCGCGATATGCTCAAAGACATGAAAGAAGGCGCGGTGCTTGTGGATGTGGCGATTGACCAAGGCGGCTGCTTTGAAACCAGCAAACCCACTACCCACGAAGACCCGACCTATGTGATTGACGGTGTGTTGCATTACTGCGTGGCGAATATGCCCGGAGCAGTACCGTTTACCTCGACCATTGCTCTGACCAACGCTACATTCCCTTATGCTTTACAGCTTGCCAACAAAGGTTACAAAAAAGCCCTGCGCGAAAATGCTGAACTTGTGCCGGGTCTGAATATGCACATAGGCACTATCACGTATCAAGCGGTGGCAGAGGCGTTTGGGTTGGAATGTGAAGACCCCATGAAGTTTCTGCAATAGTCACCGCTGTTTGCACAAATTTTCCTCATGGCTCGTCAAGAGCGCAGCGAAGAGCATACCAAGCGCAGATGGTCTTTTGATGAGCCATCTGCGCTTGGCGTTCGCTTGGGTACCGTTGTGCGTACCTCTCGATACCGCCGAATAGTAGGCTCTACTGCTTAAGCGTTCAGGCGTTCGTACTTGCTTACTGACGACTTTTGTGTTCAACCACCTTGTGTTCAACTACCATGATTCCAGCAGAACTTATTCGCAAAAAGCGCGATGGTGCAGAGCTTACCGCCCAAGAAATTCAATGGTTTATCAAAGGGCTGACTGAGGGCTATGTGTCTGAGCCACAAGCGGCGGCGTTTTTGATGGCGGCGTTTTTGCGGGGGCTTTCGTCGCGCGAACGAGCGGCACTCACGCTTGCCATGCGGGATTCAGGGCGCGTGTATGATTTTTCCAGTGTTGCAGCACCAAAAGTAGATAAACATTCCACAGGCGGTGTGGGCGATAAAATCTCGCTGCCTTTGCTGCCACTGGTAGTATCGTGCGGCGTTGCTGTGCCAATGATTTCAGGGCGTGGACTGGGTCATACGGGCGGAACGGTTGATAAACTGGAATCCGTGGGGCTGAACATGGACGTTGATAATGCACGTGGTGTAGAACTTCTAAAACGGTTTGGTGGCTTCTTTGCCAAACAAACCGCCGATATTGCCCCAGCAGACAAAACGCTGTATCATTTGCGCGATGTCACTGGCACGGTGGAATCCGTAGGACTGATAACGGCTTCGATTTTAAGCAAAAAGTTCGCCGAAAACTTGGACGGCTTGGTGATGGACGTAAAAGTGGGCAAAGGAGCGTTCATGCAATCCTTTGACGATGCCCGCGAACTTGCCGAAAGTATGCTCGGTGTGGCGCGAGAAGCGGGCTTGCGAATGCGAGTGCTGTTTACGAACATGGATGAACCTCTTGGATATGCCGTTGGCAATTGGTTGGAATTTCAAGAATCCTTACAGGCGTTACAGGGTGAAGCTCCGAGCGATGTTCGTGAACTTACCGAACGGCTTGGCGCAGCGATGGTCTATGTGGGAGGCAAAGCGGATTCCGTCGAACATGCACGAACACTGGTGCGCGAGGCGTGGAATACCCACAAGGCACACACGCTCTTCCAAGAGCTTATCGCCGAACAGGGCGGGGATATTGACGGCAGTGCTAAACGCTTTCTGAATATTCCGCGCAAGGCATTGAAAGCCAGCAACGACGGCGTGATAACAGCAATACAAGCGCGTCAGGTAGGCTTGGCAGGCATTGTGTTGGGCGCGGGACGCTTCAAAACTGACGATGTGCTGGATTATTCGGCGGGCATAGTATTCCAAAAAAAATGTGGTGCAGAAGTCCGCAAAGGCGAGGAAATTGCCTATGTGCAGGGCATGAACACTGAACAATTCGACGAAGCACTGGCACTGCTAACCGATGCTATCAGGATTGACCACAGCGAATACACACCCAAACCGCTCGTGCTGGAAGAGTGGGATTCAGTCGAATGATGCTGCTATTCACCGCGCACGCTTACACGCACACGCTAGACTTCTTTCAAAAAGTACGCGTTGACAATGCCCTCACCCGCTTTCCGCCTTGCTTCTCAGCCTAAACTACGCGCTCCAACAGTACTGTAAAACTGTGCAAAGGACTGTGCCATGACCGCCGCAATACCGTGCAACACAAGATTAGGCTCGAACACTGGTTCTATGTGCCACGGTGCGAGTGCTTTCAGAAGAATTTTTGCATCGCCACCTGCAAGCATCACCTGAACAGAGGTATTCGACGTATCCATGCCAAACTCCTGCCCAACAATACGCTCAATGATGTGCCGCACCGCGCCTGCCGCGCCGTGAATGATGCCAACGCTCATGGCTTGAGCGGTTGTTGCTCCTGCCACCGTTTCGTCAAATGCAGGCTCAAGAAGTGGTAAAAGTTGTGTGTACTCGTGCAACGCACGAAACTGCGTACGCAGTCCGGGCAAAATTGCTCCTCCCACGCACCGCCTGTGTACGTTGACGGCGTTGATGGTAATGGCTGTGCCACAATCTACGGTGATTATCGGGCGAATCAGCGACGGGTCGTAGTGCAACGCGCCTATCATTCCCAGCACACGGTCTGCGCCGATGCCTTGAATGCCCGAAACATCCACAAACTGCTGCTCCTCAAGCAGTGGTTGGAGCGGTTGGGCTTTGATGTTACTGCGTTTGCGAAGTTCGGTTTGCAATGCCGCCGATGCTTCAGGATTCACCGATGACACACCAAGCACTACTGTTTGCCCCGGAAATGACCACAGAAACTTATGGAGTGGCTCTTGCCAAGGTTCGTGCAGTCCCGCCGAAAAGTATTTACCCCCAGCAAGAATTTTGATGCGGGTGTTACCAATATCCACCGCACCCGGTACTATGGTGTTTGTTGTACTATTCATCGTATATGTCTAACAACAAGGCTGCATCCTGTGCTGTCAGTATGGTTGAGATGCTCAGAAAAATACTTGATGTACTCGGAGACTGTGCGGGAATTGCCGCACCAGATTCAGCCGCACAGCGTTCAGCGCAAGAATACAGAAAAAACGGTAACGAACAAAGCCGCTTTTAGCATTACATGGTCTTGTGCGTAGGTTTTTGTGCGTGGTCTGCTGTTGTTTGTTGTTGTGCGACAATAGACGGCGCGGACGATGCACACATGCCTATAAAGACAACGCCCAATGCAAAAAAGCCGCATGACTGTTCATGCGGCTTTTGGGCTGTTTTTAAGTGACCCCAACGGGATTCGAACCCGTACTGCCACCTTGAAAGGGTGGTGACCTAACCATTAGTCGATGGGGCCAGCATCGACACAATGAAGTTGTCTAAAGTTTTAAGCGCAGAGAACGCCGAGGGCGCAGAGAAGCAGGACAATATCTTGTTCCCCACTCGTCGAACATACTTTTCTCTGCTCATAATTTCTCTGCGTTCTCCGCGCT
>Ga0272446_1004581_pt1 | contig 16192 bp, 11 predicted proteins | sample YNPCB0061_FD_194587 | JGI IMG/M metagenome (GOLD analysis project Ga0272446, IMG submission 194587) | Hot spring microbial mat communities from Yellowstone National Park, WY, United States - YNP-CB-006-1 | ecosystem: Environmental > Aquatic > Thermal springs > Hot (42-90C) > Sediment | place... | reverse complement strand
TACGGGCTTAAACATCGGCACATCCACAGGGACACGAACGGCAATGCGATTGGTACGCTTTCCGCTTCCGTCCCCGCCAAAGTTGCTACCGTTGCCGCTACTATTGCCAGTAGCATTGCTGTTGTTACCGCTTGCGTTTTTGCTGTTCCTGTCGCTGTCGTTCTTGCTTCCGTTGCCGTCGTTACCGTTTGCGTTCGTGCTGCCGTTAGTATCACTGCTGGTATTCTTTCCGTCATTCTTTTCGTCATTGCCGCTTGCGTTTTTGCTGTTTGTGCTGTCGTTGGCATTGCCGCTACTATTGCTGTTGTTCCTGCTGCTGTCATTCTTGCTTCCGTTGCCGTCGTTACCGTTTGCGTTCGTGTTGCCATTACCGTCATTGCCGCTTGTGTTTTTGCTGTTCGTGCTGTCGTTGGCATTGCCGCCACTATTACTGCTGTTGCCGCGTTCATTCTTGTTGCTGTTACCGCTTGTGTTTTTGCTGTTCCCGCGTCCAAAGGGCGCATACTGACTGTTCTTGTTTTCTTTTTCGGTTTTGTCTGTTGTGCTGGGAGGGTTTGAATTCAGGTTGCTGTCGTTGTTGTTATGCAAGCCGCTGTTGCGTGTGTTTGTGCCGCCACTGCCGGCAGAACTCTTGTTTCTTGAGCCGACATTCTTGTTATTGCGCGTGTTTGTGCCAGACAAGTTTGCGTCAGATTTGTCCGAACTCGTATTGCCGCCGATACCAGTTCTGTTTGTGTTCGCGTCATTGGGATTCAAGTTCTGCTGATGTGTATCGATGCTGGTCAGATTCTTGTTGTTCAGAGTGTTATCGTTCAAGGTAGCCAATGCCAGTCGTGCAAGCGAATCATTGACGGCAAAGGCACTGTCGCCGTCGCCGCGTCGGCGTTTAGGGTTGCGCCCGTAACCAAGCTCTACAAGGTCGTTGAGCGCGATTTCAATATCCCGTAAGCCCTCGCGCGGTGTGGGTTTGTAGGTGATTTTGTAGAAATTGCGAAGGCTTTTGTAGATGTCCTGAAACACTGCCGCCAGTTCGCGCTTGGAATAGACTTTGTAGTAATGACCGCCCGTGAATGTGGCAAGGTTGCTTAACACCTCATCGTTCACATAGCCGAATCCCACAGGAAACAAATGCACATTATGCTTTTTTGCCAGCGCGTACAGCTCTGCATCGTCGCACGTGGAGAAGTTGTCTTCGCCGTCGGTAAAAATCACCAACGCTTTCGGAATAGCCTCTTCAGTGGCAGAGGTCAGATGGAGAGCGGCATGGGTGGAAGAGTCGGCGTGCTTGGAATGATGCGTCGAATGATGGGTCGAATGATGCATCTGGCGTGCAGTGGCAGTCGCAGTGGTAGCAAGCTCTAAAATTCCCGCTTTAATGGCATCATACAGTGCCGTGTACAAGCCAAAATCCTTCAATCCGTGTTTTTGCAGGCTTCGCGCAAGAGCCGCAGAGTCTTTAGTGAGCGGCGTTTCCAACTTGATTTTGCTGTCAAATTTCAGCACCGCAATGCGGTCGTCTGGGTATCGCAGCCCTACAAATAACTGTGCTGCTTCTTGCAGCGTAGTAATCGCGCCGCCCATCGAGCCGCCGTGGTCTAACACCAAACCAATATCGTACTGCAGAGAGTCTTTATCGCCAAATTCTCGAATACTGAATTCATCCACCGTGACGGTATCGGTACGAAAAATTTCTTTTAAGCTGCTCCACAAGCGGCGGTAATCGCCCTCACTCGCGTAGTAGGGTTCTGCCATGCCTGTAATGAAATTTCCCGTTGAATCCATTACCCGTGCGAAGACGCGGATTTCGCGCGGAAAATCGTTGGTTTCGACTTTCCAGACGTTGATAAAAATCTTCGAGAGTTCTTGGGCACTAAGAGAATCTATCGGTTTTGTGCCGGTCACATAAACGGTGGCGGATGTTGCGGTGTTGTCGTCTTCGGGTTGCAGGGTGAATTCGCGGCTGCGTGTGGAGGCACACGAATCAAGCAGCCACACCTGGAGTATAAGCAGTAGAGTACCGCACATCCATCGCAAAACTCCCATAAACAGGCGTTGGTGGGTGCGGTGCTGCATCACGGTTAATGAAAGCAGAGCGTTCATCATGATTTGTATGTCGCTTTGGTGAAATACGGCGGTGTTGATGCTGTGCAAACTCGGTGCGATACGCCGTCTGCCCACTGCGGCGTTTCTGGGTGAATACGGCGAACATCATACACAGCAACCGAAACTTTACTATGCAAAGCGAATCAAGGTTTCATGAGGGCGAGTACGTGTGAAAGCGTCGTGTGAAAGAATGTTGGGCATAGTTCTTGTGCGCTATCCAGAGCAATATCCAGAGCAGGTTGTCTCTACATGCCTCTGCAACGATTGTCTCTACAACAATACTTCAAGCGTATCACGGAAAATGCCGCGTGCGCCAAAGGTTTCTTTGAATTTTCCTAAACCGAAGTTGGGCTCCATATTCAGCGTAAATGTGCCAAAATCATACCAAGCATACTGGTGCTGGATGCACCACTCAAAAATACGGTAAAAAATGTAATTGAGCGCACGATATTCTTGGAAGTCTTTGTTGTCGCTGATGTAAAATCCAAGCACAACATGGTTATTGGTAATAAAATTGACTACCCCTGCTATCATCTGATTGCCCAAATATGCCGCCCACAGTTGAATGCGTTCTGGGAAAAACTCTGCAAGTGTTGTGAGTTCTGCCAGCGAATGTGTGGGCGTTACGCCGTGTCGCATCATCAAATTATGCGAGAGAATCTGGTAGTACGTGGCATAATCGTCTGACAGCCGCACAGTAACTTGTTTCATAGCTTTGCGCGTAGCTGTTCTGGCTTCTTGTTTGAACATTGGCAAAATTCCTTCTATCGTCGTTGGCAAGCGCAGCACTGCCGTCAGTTCGCGCTTCTGGTAACGAAATCCCGATTTCATAAGCGCGAAATCCAGATAATTCGAGGGCTGCTGACTATACACCAGTGGCGGAATCGTCATCAGAATTTTGCTGAACCCTTGTTCTTTGGCGTAGTGTTGGAGCGCGTTCACCCAGCGCAGAGCGTCTTCTATGCCCATTGCCTGATGCACCAAGCCGCCGTAGGATGCTCCTCGATGCGAATACAGCACGCGGTCTTTGTCCACTACCGCGTCAATTGCTGGAAAGAGGGCTTTGAGCGTTTTTCCTCCGTTTTCATAGAGCATCAGCGAATGGTCGGTGAAACGTTCGGGCGGATGGTACGCCAAAAACCGCCGCAAATGAAACATGGTGCCGTTGGTTGCGCTGTGGACGAAGTCATCCCACTGTGCCGCGTCAGTGCTGGCAAATGGTTGCAGCGTTGTATGGCGTTGTGTAAAGCGGTGCATGGTTGTGCGTTGTGCAGCGACGTTAGAGTAGCAAATAGTTCTTGAGTTGGTTTTTAGCGAATTTTTGTTCCCAAAGTCATGCCTTCAGCCAGAGGAATGAGGCAGGATTGCAGTTGGTCATGGCGGCTTATGGCTTCGTTGAAGGCTTGTAGCGCACGCACGGTTTCATCGGTAGTAGTGGTCTCGGCTATTTTGCCCCATGCAAGCGTGTTGTCGCCTGCCACGATACCGCCTTTGCGGAGCAGTGGCACGGAAAGTTCCAAATACTGCACGTAGCCTGCTTTTTCGGCATCAATGAACACAAAATCGAACTCGACGTTGGGTCGAAATTCACGCAATAGTTGCTTTGCATCGCCCACGTGCAACTGGATTTTGTGGTCTATCTGGGCTTCGCGGGCTTTGCGTTGGATGAATTCAGCGTGCTTGGGATTGATTTCAAAAGCAATCACCTTACCGTCGTCGGGCAGCACCTGCGCCATGCCAATAGCCGAATAGCCAGCCAGCGAGCCAATTTCCAACACATACTTTGCCGACAACGCCCTGAGTAGCATCTGCAAAAATGCTAATTGCTCAGGCGCAATCTGAATCGGCGGTATTCCCTGTGCTTCAGCTTCACGGTTCAGTGTGCGCAAAAAATCGTTTTCGGCAGGAAAACGCGTGCAAATGTACTCATGAATGTCGGGCGTTAAAGGAACGTATTTCACGACAACAGTGCAAAAGAAATGGTAATGGCGGAATTTATGGGCTGCTGTAAGGCTGTGCGAGCGGCGTTACGGACGTGAGCCAAGCCGCACGTTCACGTTTACACCGTCGGTGGGCAAATTATCAAAGATTTTTTTGATAACCTGAAGCGTACTGTCCAAACGGCGGGCAAAGGTTTCGTCGTACAGCAGTTGGTTAATAACGCTTTTGCGGCTGCGAACGTCGCTAATAAGACCACGCAAATCCACAACAAGTTTATCCGCGCCCTTGAGGGTGTAATTGACGTTTCCGACGAGTGTATCGGCTTGCGTAAGAAAGTTGTCCAGCTTGGTAATAAGCGTGTCCACAGGCCCGTCGCGGCGCGTAAGGCGTTTGAGGTCGAGCGAAAGTTCGTTCAGATTCACCAGCGCACGTTCAAGCGGGGCTTGGTTGCGGAGCAAAAGTTCGTTGGCGTTCACCGCAAGGGCGTTAACGTGCTTGAGTGTCGAGCGTGCCTCGCCGATAAGTTCTTTATCGTTCAATATATCGTTCAATGCCACAAGTGTCGTATCCAAACGGTGGAGCGTGAGCCGCGCATCGCCAGCCACATCGCCCACAAATGCTATCAGTTCGGATACATCCATCGGCGTGGTGCCTCGCATAATTGCGCCGCTTGGAAGCGCAGAAGCACTGGCAGAGCCGGGGGTGATGTCAATTTTTTTGCCGCCGGTGATTTCGAGCATTAAAATTCGCGCTTGAGCATCAGTTTTCAGGTCGCTCACATCGTCCATTGTTGCAGTAACAAGGACATTGGACTGATACGGCTCAACGCCAGTAACCATGCCGCGCTTCATGCCATTGACCGAGACAACGGCACCGTTCTCAAGTCCGCCAGAGTGCGGAAACAGGATTTTTAGTGTTGGTTTACTAGTGGACACCGAGACGTTGCGCCCAAGAACAATACCTATGATGAGCAGCAGCAGCGAAAGCAACGTAACAGCACCAACCTTAATTTCTGTGGAGCGTTGAGAGTTCATGGTAAGGGTGTATTCAGCAGAAAAGGTGAATTCGGCAGAAACGGCAGAAACAACGTCCGATAATACATAATCGTGATGAATATTGTTGCAGCGTGGCAGTGTCTCATGGTTCAAAGCTACGAAATATTTGCCTTCAAACCAACGCCTTTAGCTGCGTTCGGCAATCAAAAACCATGTTGGCATCATACCCTTGCCTTTGATATCGATGATACCGCGCTCTTGAAAGATAAATTGGTGCTGTAATTGCTGATAGACGGCTTCGCTTACGTGAATACGCCCCGGTTCACCGTGAGATTCCATACGGCTTGCAGTGTTGACGGTATCGCCCCACAAATCGTAGGAAATTTTTGTCGTGCCAATAACCCCAGCAACGACTTCGCCTGTGTGAATGCCGATGCGCAATTTCAGCATTCTATTGCGTGAACGCAGAGCCTCTTCATTGACCACTTCGAGCAATCGTAGAGCAAATCGTGCCACCCGCACACAATGGTCTTGCGAGCGCACAGGCAGTCCGCCTGCTATCATGTAGGCATCCCCGATTGTTTTGATTTTCTCCAGACCGTACTGCGTGGTAAGTTCATCGAGGCGCATAAAAATCTTGTTCAATCCAGCAACCACCGACTCCGGCGGCATATGAGCAGAAAGCTGTGTGAAGTTCACAATGTCAGCAAAAAGCACCGTCACAGAATCAAATTTTTCGGCGATGGTTTGTTCACCTGATTTCAGGCGTTGGGCAATAGAAACAGGAAAAATGGAGTGCAACAAGTTCTCCGAACGCTCACGTTCGGCTTCTAATTCACGGTTTTTCTCGTGATAGACACTATTGACAAGTTCGATTTCTTGTGCTTGTTCCTCCATGATGCGTTGTTGCGCCAAAATTGCTGTATTGCTTGCTGCCAGTTCTTCTGCGGTACGCTGTTTAGTGTAAAACAAGTAGCCCAGCAGCCCTGCAACTATGGCTACCGTTACCAGAAGTAGTGTCAACCGCTGTTGCACAATTTCTTTAGCGTTGAGTTCGGCGGCAATCTGTTTCTCGCGTTTTTCAGCATTATAGAGGGTTTGCAGTTCGGAGATTGTTGCCGAACTTTGAACGCTAATAAGCGAATCATTGACTGCGTGGTAGAGTTCATTGTAGTGCAAGGCTTCGCGGAACTTGCCTTGTGCGCGGTAGATTTCGGTAAAAGCAAAATATGCCTCTGCCAGTGTGGGCTTGAGCCCAAGACTATCGGCAAGTTGCCTGCCTTTTTCGCAGAATTCCAAAGCAATGGCGAAATTTTTTTCTGCACAGGCAATATCGGCAACGGTCAAATAGCTTTCTGCCGTTACACGGGCGTTGCCCTGCTGCAAAGCAGCACGAAGAGCCTTAAAGATGTACTCTGAAGCGTCGGCGTACTGGTGGCGAAAGTATAACGTGTAGCCAATATTAAACAGGGGCATATAGACACGCTGGGTGATAAGATGCCTCTCGTGGACTGCTAACGATTGGTGAAAGAACAGGAGTGCTGAATCTAAACGCTTGCGTTCACGGTGGGAAACGCCCATCAAATTCAGAATGCGTGCTTGTAAGGCGTAGTCTTCGTAGCGCACCACAATATCCAATGCTTGTCGGCTGTATTGCAGTGCTTCTTCTTGGCGGTTACGATTGTGAGCAACGCTGGCTAATCCGAACCATGCTTTGGCGATAAGCAAGGAATCATGGATTTCCTCTGCTATCTTCAAGCCAGAAAAATAGGCTGCTTGCGCTGCATCGTTGTTACCTTGTTCCCAGAGTATTAGCCCTTTGTCGTAGTAACTTTGTGCTAAGGCTGGGTAGTTTTCCGAGGCTTTTGCTAATCGTATAGCTTCTTGCGCATATGGAAGACCGTACTGTGGGCGTTGAATGGCATATTCGTCCGTTAGCGCGTGCAAAAGTGCAAGGCGTTCTGTGCCAAAAGAACGCTGCAAAAGAGTTTGAAGGCTATCAATACGCTGCCATGGTTGTAAAAATGGTGTCTGGGGGAAGTGTTTGGGTTGAGCAAACATGTTTTCACGACCGTTGCTGCATAGCGCGGTGTTGGTACTGTTTGACCACAATACCACCAGACAGACAACAACAAACAACCCTTTCATGAGACGTTGTTGTAGAGTAGATATGTACAATAGTCCTGTCATTGGCTGTTGGACACAGGATTTTCGTCAAAATTATTAGGACGTTCGCACCATAGCATCTTTTCAACAAAGAAGTACAACCCCTTGTTCTTCATTGCTGCGAAAATCCTGATAATGTGTATAGCGCAAGGTTCTCAAGTCCCTGCAAGACGATGACTTGGTAACGACTTGGTAACAAGAAGTAGCAAGAAATTGTGCGGACTGTTGCCCAAACAATATCCTTTGTGCAAGTTCTCCTACACATTCTCAATGCACACAATACACCATGCGTTGATGCAAAAACCTCAAAATACAACTTCTCCGCTACATTTTGCAGCAGAGTTTTTGTGCTTTGTTGTGCTTTGTGTCTTGTGCTGAAGGCTTTCATAAAACTGTACTGGTGCTATCGTAAAAAAACTGTATCTGTTACGAAGTGTAAAAAAATGCTATTTTGAGCGAACGTTTGTAGTACAGCGTAATTTCGCTTGAAAATATCCTTTGCGGCAACAATTATGCTTACACAACATCAATAATCATATTCTTCAAACCACCACACAGCCTTGTGCTGTTGCTCAAAAGGAGTCTGCACAGCATGAAACTGAAGGTATTTTTTGAGAATTGCTATGGAGCCATCGTTAGAACACTCACCAAGCACCACCACATCTACGTTGTTGCACTATTCTGTGCATTCTTCGGCGCATTCTTCAGCGCACTCCTCAGTACATCAACCGCCTCAGCACGCTGAACAAGCCAACACCGCTCAGGCTGCAACCCTACAAACCAAACTGCCAACGCTTGGGCTTTCGTTCGTGATAGCCTACGGTGCAGTGTGTCTGATTTGGGGTTCTACCTACCTTGCTGTGCGTTTTGCACTGGAAACGCTTCCCATTTTTACGATGGGCGGTACACGATTTATCATTGCGGGCGTGGTGTTGATGCTCTGGATGCGCTGGAAAGGCGCGACCATGCCTACGCAACAAGAATGGAGGTCTTCGGCAATTGTCGGTGCGTTCCTGATTTTAGGTGGGAATTTAGGCTCGATGATGTCCGTGAAATTTATGCCAACGGGTGTGGCGGCGTTAATTGCTACAAGCCTGCCAATGTGGATGGTACTGATAGACTGGCTGCGTCCGCAGGGATTGCGTTCTCAAGGTTTACGACCGCATACAGGCGTACTGACGGGTTTGCTGCTGGGATGTATGGGAATTGTGTTGCTCATGCAACCTTGGAATCATGCTGTGCTGCATGACGGACGGTATAACTACGTGCTTGGAACACTCTGTTCACTGGGGGCAACGTTAGCATGGGCATTTGGCTCTATGTACTCGCGCCATACCGCCATGCCTTCATCACCGCTCATGGCAACAGGCGCACAGATGCTTGTGGGTGGCGTGTCGATGCTGCTGTTGGGAGGTGTGCTTGGCGAGTGGTCGCGTCTTGATTTTGCACTGGTAAGCACAAAATCGCTTGTTGCGGTGGTGTACTTAATTATATTTGGAGCAATCATCGCTTTTAGTGCGTACTCTTGGCTTCTACACAATGTTGCGCCAGCATTGGCTTCGTCGTACACGTACATTAACCCGCTTGTAGCGGTGCTGCTGGGCTGGGCGATTGGTGGTGAGCGTGTGAGCGCAATTATGCTCTTTGCCGCAGCAGTGATTTTGGCTGCGGTATTGATGATAGCACGGTACCGCCAAACGCCGCCAAGCCAAGAATCAAGCTCTGGTTCTCACAACGCTTCCAGCACTCATCTGCGCGGTAGCGAGCAGACAACCCGAACCGCCGCCTGTACAGAAACTGCCTGAACTTACGCGCGGGAGGAAAATTGGTATTCTTTTATACATTACGGCTGTTTCTCTATGAATATTATCCAAGCTACACTCGAACACGCAGACAGCATTGCGCCTATTTTTGACGCATATCGGCAATTCTACGGTCAGTCGCCAAATCTTGAGCGTTGCCGAACGTTTATTGCTAAACGCCTGATTAACCGCGAGTCGGTGATTTTTTTTGTGCCAGATGAAGCCAACCCGCGCCATGTGTTGGGCTTCACGCAGCTGTATCCAACGTTTTCTTCTATTGCCATGCGCCGTTTGTGGATTTTGAACGACCTGTTCGTGTTGCCCGAAGCCCGTAAACACGGCATTGCTTCTGCACTTATGCACAAAGCCCGTGAGTTTGCTAAGGAAACTGCTGCCAAAGGGTTGGTGCTGGAAACAGCCACTGATAACAGCGAAGCTCAACGCTTGTACGAAAAATTAGGCTGGCAGCGCGATGAACTCTTTTATCGGTATTTTATCAACATTTGAACGCCTTGATTCTTCACTACGACACAGCAAGAACAGCGGGCTAACTGCGTGCAACTAACGATGAAACCGAAACATTGTTGTACGCGCTCGCCAACAAGGCAGCACTCAACTTGTGATGTCTCGCGGTTTCTCGTAGTGTCTCGCCCCTCAAAATTTCGTGCTATACCCTTAGCTTGTGAATACGTTGGACATTCATAGCGCCGAACATAAACAGGACATCACGCACATTCGTTCGCTCTTTGCCGAATATGCGAGTTCTCTGGCATTTTCGCTGGATTTTCAGGGCTTTGCCGAAGAATTAGACACGCTTCCCGGCGTGTATGCTTCGCCAGAGGGCTGCTTGCTGCTTGCAACAGTTAATGACGAGCCGGCAGGCTGCATTGCACTCAGAAAACTGGAAGACGGCGTGTGTGAGATGAAACGACTGTACGTGCGCCCTGAATATCGCGGGCAAAAGTTCTCGGGGCGAAGTATTGGCGTGAGTTTGGTTGTCAAACTGCTGCAAATTGCTCAACGTCTGGGATACAAAAAAATGCGCCTTGATACCGTGCCGTCCATGACCCGCGCAATTGCTCTGTACAAGGCTCTGGGATTCCGAGAAATCGAACCCTACTGCTACAATCCGTTTCCCGACGCATTGTTCTTTGAACTTGACCTTGTGCAGCCCGAATGATGCCAGACCGGGCAAATGATATCCTAAAACGTGTACCATGCAACACATTCTCCGCTCCGCAGAAATGCGTGCCTGCGACGCATTTGCCATTGAACACCTTGCCATTCCGTCGGCAGTGCTGATGGAAAACGCCGCCCGTGCTGCTACTAACGAAATTGTGCGCTTACTACCACTGCACCACATCACCGAACCCTCAATATTGCTGCTCTGCGGAAGCGGTAACAACGGCGGCGATGGCTTTGCCATTGCACGGCATTTGCTGTTTGACCTGCTCTTGCGTCCGGGCTTGCACAGCACGCCATCATTGGCTTCGCTCAAGATACTCTGGGTGGGCAGCACGGACAAGATGAGTGCCGAAACCCAAGCAAATTACCAAGCCCTTACGCGCCATCTATGGTACTGCCACGAACACTCGCAGGCGTATAGGGCAAGTGCCAATGCTACCATTGACCACGTGCAAACCGAGCATGACCTCGTGCACCATGCTGAAACCTTTCTTCGTGCCGACGTTATCATTGACGCACTAATTGGCGTGGGCGGAAGCGAGCAATTGCGCGGCATTACGCCAGTGCTTCTTGAACACGTCGGTACTGCCAGCAGTGCCAGCAACAGCCGCAATCGTCTCAAGATTGCGATTGACGTGCCAACGGGCGTACACGCCGATACTGGCAAAGTCCACCAACACTGCTTTCGTGCCGATTATACGATAACGATGGCTGCGCCCAAAGCGGGCTTGCTGCTTGGCGAAGGGCAGGATGCTTCGGGAACGGTCCTGACAGTGCCGATTGGCATTCCTGAGCGCGTTTTGGAGCAGCATAGCACCATCCGCGCCTTGGAACACCACGACGTGCGCCGTCTGCTGCCACGCCGCAAGAGCCGCACCACCAAACACGACTACGGCACAGTGGCGGTTATAGCTGGCGCATTGGGAATGCCCGGAGCAGCGACACTGTGCGCCAATGCTTGTATTCAATCTGGTGCGGGACTTGTTCGGCTTTATACTCCCACGCAAACTCCACAGCCTTTGCTGCGTGCAGAGGTGATGGTAGAGCATCTGCCCGCTACCGATGACGGCACAATTGCCGAAGCAGCGTTTAGAACGCTCGTTGAGGCTGTGCGGAACAGTTCGGTCGTAGTGTTTGGTCCGGGTGTAGGGCGCAACAGCGAAACGCAAGTTCTTGGCAGACAACTGCTGGCATTTATACGCGAAGAGTATCCCACAAAGCCCGTAGTGATTGATGCCGATGGCTTGCGCTCGGTCGAAGCTGCTGATGTGTTGAGCAAACATTGTGTGCTTACGCCGCATCACGGCGAATGTGCGCGGCTGACAGGACTGGACTACGAGGCGGTGCGCTCCAATGCGGCAGAAATAGCGGTCGTGTGGGCAAAACGTTTGAACTGTACAATGGTGCTCAAAAACGTTCCCACGATTATTACTGATGGCGCAGTAAGCTACTGGAATACCACAGGGAACGCAGGTATGGCGACCGCAGGAAGTGGCGATGTGCTTGCGGGCATCATTGCGGCAATGCTTGCTCAAGCGCCTGCTCTACATTTGGCCGCCCACAACGCTCTGCCAGACAATCTCCTCCTTGAACTGATTGCACTTGCTGTATGGCTTCATGGTGCTGCTGGCGACGAATACAGCCGCAGGTATGCCCAAGAAACCCTCACCGCCTCTGACCTTACCTCCATGCTGCCCATAGTGCTTGCTGGCTGACATTTCGATACATGCTGTGCATTCCGACACATTCCGTCTATTCCGCTATCGTGAACGTGCGCCCTCAACCGCCTTCCTACAACACGTTATCAAAACCTTATTTGCCAAGCGGCTCCGTGTAACGTTTTCGTAAAACGTTGGTAAATCACGTTTTGTAAAGGATTCGTAATCTTGAGATTGCTCTAAAGAACGCTACATTTGCACTCGTTCAATCGCAACAATAATCACGCAACAATCGTACAACAATAGTACAAGTACAAAAGTACAAGTGATTACGCACGTGTGGCCTGTACAACACACTGCACACTGCATTTATGAACGCATGAACGAGGACAACCAAATGAATACCAGCGCAGTTAAGCACAACCGAATCTACGCTGTCCCACGCCTTTTGGCAGAACCCCATCACTCGTATCATCGGCTCAAGGTTACGCATTTTTGCGGTACATTAGAACCGCACAAAGACGGCGTAACGCGGGTTTTGGGGGAAATCCACCGCTTCGCGCTTCGCTATGGCGCGCCCACGCAGTTCGTTACAGCAGTGGGCGATGCTGCACTGGGGAAACGGTGCATTGAGGTTCCCGGCATTGATGTTCCTGCCTACGACGGCTACAAACTCTCTATTGCGCTACCCCGCGCTATCGGCAAACACATTCTGCACAATGACTGCGTGCCATCACTCTTGCACGCTCATTCGCCGTGCACGCTGGGGCTTGCAGCACAACGTCTTGCGCGGTTGTGGAACATCCCGCTTGTGGCAACGTACCACACGCATTTTCCCAGCTATTTGAAGCATCACGGTTTTGAAGTTCTTGAGCCAACGCTCCGACGGTATCAGCAGTATTTTTACAACTCCTGCCACACCGTGCTTGTGCCTTCCAAAACGCTGTACGCCGAGCTTGCAGCCGACGGCATTGAACGCCTTGAGTATCTACCACACGGCGTGGACAGCGAACAGTTTCACCCACGCTTTCGTTCTGAAGCGTGGCGGCAAGCAGTGTTAGGCGAAACCATGCAACACGGCAAAATTGTGCTGTATGTCGGCAGATTGGTGTGGGAAAAAAATCTTCGCGTGTTTGTTGAGGCTGTCAAGCCATTGCTGGAAAACCGCGACGATGTGGCTGTTGCTATTGTTGGCACGGGTCCTATCGAATCCGAACTTCGGCGGCTTCTGCCCAAAGCCCGATTTTTGGGTTTTCAAACGGGCACGGCATTGTCCGAAAGCTATGCTTCAAGCGACGTATTTTTCTTTCCTTCCGACACCGAAACTTTTGGCAATGTAACCCTTGAAGCTCTATCCTCAGGGTTGCCTTGCGTTGTTGCCAATGCAGGCGGTTCAGCAGATTTGGTGCAGCACGGCATCAATGGATATGTGCTGCCAATGCTGCACGATGAGCATAGTATCAGGTGTATTCAGAACGTTCTATCAACGTTGTTGGATGACGCAGCACAACGCCAACAAATGGCTCACGCCGCGCTTCTCAGTGCCAAACATTACCAGTGGGATGCCATTATCAGCCGTTTGTACGGGATATACGAGCGTGTGCTGGAGGAACATGCTGTACAGCGGCGCGTCCTTGAGCAATCGAGCAGTACCCGCGATTCCAGAACAATAGCTCGACGCATCAAAGTGCCGCTCAAAATGGCGTTGCAATCGGGCTTTACTTCGCTTCGTTCGGCACTTCAACGCTCATACAGAAGTTCATAGAAACGGCTTATGCACTCACAGAGGTCACTGTTGTTTTACTATGGGAAAGGCTCACCATGACTACACAAGCAATAGCGGCAGACACGCAGAATCGTCGGAAGTTTCTTGCAACGAGTGTTGGCGCGGCACTCAGCACAGTGATGCTTCCACCGCTGTTGTCCGCAGCCGAGAACAGCCCGCCCGAACACTGCTGTCGAACGCCTTTGCCCACGTTCCAGAACTCGCCGCCCGCAACATGGAGCAATGACAGACTGACGGTGGGATGGATAGGGCAATCAACAATGCTTATCAACTGCTACGGTAGATGGATTCTCACCGACCCACTTTTTTCCGACACTATTGGCATCACTCTTTTAGGACTTCCGCTTGGTCTGCGCCGCTACACTCCACCAGCACTTGCCTTAGACACTCTGCTTGACCAAATTCCACCGCCAGACCTCATTCTTCTTTCTCATGCTCACATTGACCACACCGACCTTCCTACGCTTGAACGCCTGACACAACGCCACAAACATCGCCTGACGCTTATTACCGCAAAAAACACTGCTGACGTGGTTGAACGCTTGGCGTGGGGCGATGTGTATGAACTGGATTGGTCTGATGAACGCTGTATCAAGGGGCTGAGCGTGCGGGCATTGGAAGCAGTCCACAATGGCAACAGACTGCCGTTTGAGCGCGACCGACGGGACGGATACCGCAAAACAGGGCGCAGCTATAACGCCTATCGAATGGCATTGGCGGGCGCGGAATCTGGTTCAACGGTGGTGTTCGGAGGCGATACGGCTTATACGCCGTGTTTTCAAGATTTAGCACACGAGGGCGGCGTAGACGTGGCGTGTATGCCAGTGGGAGCGTACAAAGACTATGAGCATCTGCACTGCACACCCGAACAAGCCTTGCAAATGGCGGACGACATGGAAGCACGGTGGTTTGTGCCAATGCACTGCCGAACGTTTGTGCAGAGCGAAGAACCCGTTGTGGAGCCATTGGAACGCTTGCGGGCTGCACATGGACGGTATCGCACGGCAATTGCCATGATGAACATCGGGCGTGTGCTCCCATGTACTCCCACTGGCAGCGTCAATGCTCATACTCCGATAGCGCGTCATTAACGGTGTGCTGGCTGTTTCCATGAGTTCCGTGTAACTCCGCAGTGCTGTATAGCTTCATAGCTCACTTAAACGCTGTACAACACGCTGGGGTCGGCATCATATGCCAAGTCCAGTGGAAAAGTGAGCGTGGCAAAAAACTGGTCGAACGCAAATTCCATACCCACTGCGCTTGCCTCGCGGGCAAGGCGTTCCGAAGCACGCTCTGCGGCGTGGCGGACGACAACATCGCCCAAATCCAGCAAATGCTGAAACCGCACACACACGCTTTGCCCACGCCGCTCGAAAAACACCACAATGTTGGAGTGATGTGCTACATCGGTAAGTTCGACAATCGCTGAACTGAGTACCAATGCCACAAGCGAGGGCGATATAAGCAATGCGGACTCAACGCTGGATTCCACCTGAATCGTCAGGTGCTTACCAGTGGTGGCAAAGAGCATTGCTTGAAGATGAAGAGTGAACTTCTCAGGCGAAAACACGCGGCTGCTGTACTGCCACTCTCCTGCGAACTCTCGTGGGCGCATGACCGAGCGAGCATCGGTATGCACTGCCAAACACACTTTCGCCAGCATTTTCATCAACGAAAACAGCGCGTAGCCTTCGCTTTCAAAGCCATCAAAAAACTGCTCTTCCAACGAATTCAGAAACAAAAAACCGCGAATATTGCCCAGAAAAAAGATGGGCAAGCACATACCGCTTTTGAACCCCATTTCATGGATAAGCCGCATAGAACGTTGCACAGGACGGCGTTGGGCATTGTAGGTGGCAAGAATTTTGTCTGTACTGCCATAAACCCGCATCTGTCCGGGTTTGAGCTGAAAAAGCGAGCCTTGTGGGTCAACAAAGCACCGATAGCCTTCGCTCATGAGATTGTGTTCTACTCTCAAACTGCAGTGCGAGGAAACTACCAGCAATGCGTTGACGGGAGCAAGTGATTGTGCCAGACAAACCCGGTCGATTTTCCCAAAGCGCGGATGCCCGCGCAGAAGCCCAGCAAGTTTTTCGGCAAAGGTTGACATGTGTTCTTGCTTGACAAACTCCGTCGAAAGATTGGTGATTTGCGAGGCAAGCCACGAATCTGCATCATCAAAACGATATTTCAGCGATTTGATGAAATTGATTTTGTAGATATTTTTGTCGGTGTGCATTATGCCTGCCTTGATAAGTACAAAACAATCAATGAAGTTGTCTAAAGTTTTAAGCGCAGAGAACGCCGAGGGCGTAGAGAAGCAGGGCAATATCTTGTTCTCCACTCGTCGAACATACTTTTCTCTGCTCATAATTTCTCTGCGTTCTCCGCGCTCTCTGCGCTCGTTGTTAAAATGTTAGACAACTCCAATCAAAACAATCAGTCAATGAACCACACACGCTGCACGATACGCAAGAACTTGCGTGCAGACAATCGGCATCAATTTACCGAAAAAAATAGTGAACCATGCAGAAAAAAACACAGCCAACCACTCTT
>Ga0272446_1004580_pt1 | contig 16196 bp, 13 predicted proteins | sample YNPCB0061_FD_194587 | JGI IMG/M metagenome (GOLD analysis project Ga0272446, IMG submission 194587) | Hot spring microbial mat communities from Yellowstone National Park, WY, United States - YNP-CB-006-1 | ecosystem: Environmental > Aquatic > Thermal springs > Hot (42-90C) > Sediment | place... | reverse complement strand
GCCTTTACACCCCGGCGGCGGATGATACTGTGCGCCCATGTCCGTGCCGCTTGACGACACCGAGTTTGTGGATCGCGACGCGCTCGCCGCTCAGGCCGCCCGGCCGGCCGGTCCCTTGCCGCCCCTTGCCCCGATGAACGCTCCGCAACCTCCGTCCGGCGGCCGGCCGCCCACCCGCGCCGAGTTGGAGAGTCAACTCACCAGCCGCCAGCAGCAACTGGCCGAGCTCAAGGCCCGGCAGGAGGCCATCGAACGCGAGCGGGTCGCGCTCGAGGAGGCGCGCCGCCGCCAGGCCGAGTTCGAGACCGGGCGCCCGGAGATGATCCAGCACCTGACGCGCGGCATCGAACTGCTCACGCGCGCCGAGTTTGCCGCCCGGCGCGAGGCGGAGCAGATGGCCAAGAGCCTGGCCGGACTGCGCGAGGCGCTCGAGGCCGTGCAGGCCCTCAAGCCGGAATCCTGGACGCCGGAGACCTGGCAGACGGAGTTGACGCGCGCCCTGACCGTCCTCGAAAACGCCCGCATGGAGTGGAACAGCGCGCGGCTGAAATGGCCGGTGCTCAACGGCGAGACCGCCGCCGCGGCCGGGTCGGGCCAGGCCGCGGCGCCGCCTTCGCTGGCCGAGGCGCTGGCCGGGCGGAGCTTGGGCGAGTTGTGCAAGCTGGGTCTGGCGTTGACCTGGCCGCTGGCGGTGGTGGCGTTGTTGGCGGTCATTGTTCTGGCGTTCGCGTTGTTCCGCTCGTGACCGCGCCCCGGTGGTGTCCATGCGCCTGTTCGCCCGCAAGCCCGACCCCCTCCGCGAATACGAGCGGCGCCTGGCCGCGCGCGAGGCGGAGCTGCGGGCGGAAATTGCCCGGCTCCACGCCCGCATCGAAGAGGAGCAGAACCGGCCCAAACTGCGCTCCACCGCCCAACCGCCGGCGCCGGCGGCGCCCGAGCAACTGGCCTTCGAGCAGGTCAGCCACCAGCGGGTCATCCACCCCCGGCCGGCGGAAGACACCGCGGCGCACTACAACGAACTGGGCGTCCGCAAATACGACCCGCTGGCCCGGTTGCGCCGCTGGTGGCAGCAACTGCGCGCGCCGCGGGAGTCCAATCCGGCCCTGGTGCGGCTCCTGGCGAACGGCAACGTCCACGGTCTCAAACCGCTCCGCTACGAAAAGCGGGTGGCGCGCAACCGCTTTCTGGCCCTGCTGACCTTCTTCATCCTCGTGATCTGGGGCCTGATTTACTTCCAGCAACGATGAGGCTTTGGCGGGTGCCCTTGCCCACGCCGCTGGGCACGTTTGTGGCCGTGTTCAGCGAACGCGGCCTGGCGCAACTCGAATTCCCCGGCCGCCGTCCGCCCAGCCGCGCCGCAGCGCGGCCCGACCCCGCGCCGCGCCTGCCCGCGGCGCAACGCCGTTGGGCCGGGCTCACCGCCCGCGCCCTGGCCCGCGCCCTGCAGGGCCGGGCCCCGGGACGCCTGCCGCCGTTGGACGAGTCAGGGACGGCGTTTCAACGCGCCGTGTGGCGCGCGCTGCGCGACATCCCGCCGGGCGTCACGCGCACCTACGCCGAAGTGACGCGCTTGGTGGGCCGGTCGGCCGGCGCGGCGCGCGCGGTGGGGCAGGCTTGCGGGGCGAACCCCATTCCCGTGCTGACGCCCTGTCATCGCGTGGTGGCGGCGGGCGGGCGCCTGGGTGGGTTTTCGGGCGGCCTGGCTTGGAAGCGGCGGCTGCTGGCGCTGGAAGGGACGGGGTCGGAACCAGCCCGACTTACAGGCCGTTGAGCCGGTCAATCAGTTCGCGCAGCCGGCCATAGGACTTTCGGTCAAAGCCGAACGCGATCCGCGGCAGCTCCACGAAGTCGTCATCCTCACGCTCCTCGGGCGTGGCTTCGATGACCCGTACGGGGTCGCCGGTGATGATGTCGGCGAAGTCCTCGTTGATCGCGGCCAGGGCGGTCTCGGCGGGGCGGTGTTGGAGGCGGATCACCAGCGTGTCGCCCACGAAACGGCTCGAGTGGTAGTTGCGGTAGAAGCGGGTGATCCACTTCACGGCCTGCTCCGGGCGGTCGGTGATCTGGTACAGATTCAGGTCCTCGGGCGAGATCAGGCCGTTGCCCAGGAGGTGGTCGCGGATGTAGCGGTCCCAGGTCGTCCAAAAATCCCCGCCGGGCCGGTCAATCAGCACCAGCGGCATGAGCCGGCTTTTGCCGGTCTGCATCAACGTCAGCGCCTCGTAGCCTTCGTCGAGCGTGCCGAAGCCGCCGGGGAAGAGCGCAATGGCGTCCGAGTGCCGGATGAAGGTGAGCTTGCGGGTGAAGAAGTACTTGAAGGTAATGAGCTTGGCATCCTTTTGAATGACCGGATTGGCGGCCTGCTCCCAAGGCAGGCGGATGTTCGCGCCGAAACTCATCTCCGGCCCGGCCCCCTCGTGGCCGGCCTGCATGATGCCGCCGCCCGCGCCGGTGATGACCATGAACCCCGCCGCGGCCATTTGCCGGCCAAACTCGACCGCCTGCCGGTACTCGGGCCGGGACGCCTCGGTGCGCGCCGAACCGAAAATGGTCACCTTGCGGCGGTCGGCGTACGGGGCAAACACCTTGAACGCCAGCCGCAGCTCCCGCACCGCGGTCTGGATGATGCGCATGTCGCCCCGGTGCTCGACCTCGCGCAAGAGCCGGAGCGCGTTTTCGATGATGTCAGCCACGAGGTCGGCGTTGTAGCCGTTGCCGGCGGCGGCGATCAGTTCCCGAATCTTCGGGGTCAGTTCGGTGGGGCGCGGGGCGCGGGGACGGCGGCCAGAATTTTCCACGGGCCCAGAGTAGCGAAAGCGGTCCGGGGGGCAAGGCGGGCTCGAAAACGCCCCACCGGCCGAAGCGACCGGACGATACGCTGGAGCGGTGGGGGAGAGCTGGATGCCGGATACCGGATGCCGGATGCCGGATGCCAGATGCGGATTTCGCACTTCGCACTTCGCACTTCGGACCTCGGACTTCGGACTTCGGACTTCCACCTGTAAACGAAGCCCAAGGCCGGCGGCGAAAGTCAGCCACGGCGGGCGGCCCGTGGCCGCGGGTCAAACGAGACTGGCTTTTCCCGCGGCACACGGCCAACATGCCAGCGTCACCCGATGAAAACGCTCTCCAGTCCTGTGCCGGCCGGCGCGGTCAGTCGCCGGCATTTCCTCAAAACCTCGCTGGTGCTGGCCGCGGGCAGCGCGCTGAGCCCGCGCGCCTGGAGCCAGGTGCCGGGCGCCAACGACGCCGTGCGCGTGGCCGTGGTGGGCCTGCACGGGCGGGGCCAGGGCCACTTGGCCGAGTTCGCCAAGCTGCGCGGGGTCCGCATCGCGGCCTTGTGCGACGTGGACCGGCGTGTGCTGGAGGCGGTGGCGGCCAAGCATCCCGGCGCGGCCACTTACCAGGACCTCCGCCGCCTGCTCGAGAGCCGGGAGGTGGACGCCATTTCGATCGCCACGACCAATCACTGGCACGCGCTGGCGACGATTTGGGCCTGCCAGGCCGGCAAGGACGTGTACGTGGAAAAGCCGTGCAGTCACAACGTGTTCGAGGGCCGCCAGTGCGTCGAGGCCGCGCGCAAATACCGCCGTATCGTGCAGCACGGCACCCAGCAACGCGCCGGCGGAGGCGCGCGGTGGGCCGCGCTGGTCCGGAGCGGACGCTACGGCCGGCTGCTCATCGCCAAGGGTTACTGCTGCAAACCGCGTTGGAGCATCGGCTACAAACCCGTCACCGCGCCGCCGCCCGAGCTGGACTTCAACCTCTGGCTGGGGCCCGCGCCCGAACAGCCTTTCCACGAAAACCTGGTGCACTACAACTGGCACTGGTTTTGGGATTTCGGCAACGGCGACATCGGTAACCAGGGCGTGCACGAAATGGACCTGGCCCGCTGGGCCATCGGCGGCACGCTGCCCCGCAGCGTGGTCAGCCTGGGCGGCCGGTACGTGGACGGGCCGGACTTCAAGGACCAGGGCCAGACGCCGAACCAACTGGTGACGATCCTCGATTTCGGCTCGGCGCTGCTCTTGTTCGAGACGCGCGGGCTGGTGGGGCGCGACCCGCGCTGGCCGCAAAAGGTCGCCAACGAACTGTACTTCGAGGCCGGCGTGGTGCGGGACGGCAAGTTCTTCCCCAAAGGCCGCACAACCGGCGAACCGTTGCCCGAGCTGTCTCTGCCCGTGTACGAGGGCGGCATCTTCCAGAACTTCATTGACTGCGTGCGCAGTCGGCGGGCGGACCGGCTGGCGGCGCCCATCCTCGAGGGGCATTACTCGAGCGCCTGCTGCCACCTGGGCAACATCTCCTACCGCCTGGCCAAGGCCCGGCCGTTCGAGAAACCGGCCGATCTGGGACGGGACGAGGTGGTGGGCGAGAGCATCCTGGCCCTGCTCGAAAACACGCGGGCCATCGGCGTGGACCCGGCCCGGGCCACGCTCTGGGTGGGGCCGAAGTTGCGGTTTGATCCGGCCCGGGAACGCTTCACCGGCCGCCAGGCCGCCGAGGCCAACCGCCTGCTCACCCGCGAGTACCGCGCGCCGTTCGTGGTGCCGAAGAAGGTCTGACCCCGCCCCGGCCCGGCGCGCGGGTGTGTTTCCCGCTGGCGTCGCGCGGCGGGTCGCGGTTTCATCACCGCCGGCGGCGGGCCGCCGGTTTCGCCTCCGGAACCGGCCCGGCCCGCCTGCCGGCGCGCATGGACTGGCTGAACCAACTGACTCCGACGCAGCAATTCGTGTTTTTCAGCGCGGTGAAGGCGCTGGTGGCGGTGGTGTTGCTGCTGAGCCTCGTGGCCTACACCGTCCTGGCCGAGCGCAAAATCTGCGCCGCCATCCAGGACCGCATCGGCCCCAACCGCGCCGGCCCGTGGGGCCTGCTCCAACCGGCGGCGGACGCCGTGAAGGCCTTCCTCAAGGAGGACTTCGTGCCGGCGCACGTGCGCAAGGTGTATTTCTGGCTGGCGCCGGCGCTGACCATGACCCCGGCCCTGCTGACCATCGCGGTCATTCCCTTTGGCTCGACCCTCGGCGCGCAGCGCATGGTTCTGGCGGACCTCAACGTGGGCATCCTGTACACCTTCGGCATCGTGTCGCTGGGCGTGTACGGCATCGTGCTGGCGGGGTACGCGGCCAACTCGAAGTACCCGTTCCTGGGCGGCATCCGGTCCAGCGCGCAGATGATCTCGTACGAGATCGCGATGGGGTTGTCGGTGGTGCCGGTGTTTTTGCTGGTGGGGAGTCTGAACCTGGGGCGGGTGGTCGAGTACCAGGCCGGCGGGTTGACGGACTGGTTGATCTGCAAGCAACCGCTGGCGTTTGCGATTTTTCTGGCGGCGGCCTTTGCCGAGACCAACCGCCTGCCGTTCGACCTGCCGGAGGCGGAGCAGGAGCTGGCCGGGGGCTACAACGTCGAGTACAGCTCGATCAAGTTCGCCATGTTCTTCCTGGGCGAGTACGCGAACATGGTGGCGGCCTCGGCCATGCTGGTGACGCTGTTTCTGGGGGGCTGGACGCTGCCCTGGTGGGGGCTGAACCAACCGGCCACGACGCTGGCCGGCGGGCTGGCGCACCTGGGCATTTTCCTGGCCAAGGTGCTGGGGATGCTGGTGGTCTTCATCTGGGTGCGCTGGATGTGGCCGCGCTTCCGGTTCGACCAGTTGATGGACCTGGGCTGGAAACGCTTCCTGCCGCTGGCGCTGGCAAACGTGGTGGTCACGGCTACCTTGCTGTGGGCGCGCGCCTGAACCGGTCTCATGCCCACGGTCTTGCGGATTCGGGGTTATCGGGTGGGCTTTTACAGCACGGACTGAAACGAACCGTATCACGTGCATGTTTCGCGGGGTGGCGCGGCGGCCAAGTTCTGGCTGCGCCCGGTGCGTTTGGCCCGGAACGGCGGGTTTCGAGCCCACGAACTGCGGACCATCGCCCTGATTTTGGAGCAACATGAAGAAGAAATCTGTCGTGCCTGGGATGCCCGATTTGGCTGAGCCCCGCGTGGTGCGGGTGCGCAGCAACGCCAGCACCCTCACCGTGGACTTCGAGGACGGCCGAACCGTGCGCTTGCCGTTGATTTGGTTCCCGCGCCTGTTTCGGGCCTCGCAGGCGCAGCGGGACCACTGGGAGTTAATCGGCCCCGGACTGGGAGTGCACTGGCCGCAGTTGGACGAAGATTTGAGTGCCGAAGGATTGGCGGCCGGGCGTCCCTCCGTGGAATTTCTCCAATCGCGCCGTTTTTCCCCCGCCCGGGAGGTTCGCCGATGATTGTTCCCCGCAAACCGCTCACGTTCTGGGAGCGCCTGTACCTGCCCGCCGTCTGGGCCGGCTTCAAGGTCACGCTGCGGCATTTCTTCCGCAAAAAGGTCACCATGCAGTACCCCGAGGAACGCTGGGTCGTGCCCGAAGGGTACCGCGGCGCGCCCTATCTGGTGCGCGACCAGGAGGGCCGCACCAAGTGCGTCTCCTGCCAGCTCTGCGAATTCGTCTGCCCGCCCCGCGCCATCAAGATCACCCCGCCCGGCCCGGAGCCGGACCCCACCACCGGCAACGTCGAAAAACGCCCGCGCGAGTTCGAGATCAACATGCTCCGCTGCATCTTCTGCGGCTTCTGCCAGGAGGTGTGCCCGGAAGAGGCGATCTTCCTCATGAAGGACTACTCGCTCACCGGCACCCGCCGCGAGGAGATGATTTACAACCTGGACAAATTGCTGGCCCTGGGCGGGGTCCACCAGGACCGCATCCAGAAGTGGAAGCAAAAGCAGCGCGAGGCCGAGGCCCAGGAGGAATGCCCGCCGCTGGCCGGTGCGTCCCGGCACTGAAGGCCGCGCGCGGGTCTGCGCCGCGGGGCGGACGGTCCGCGCGCCTTCACCACCGCCACGGCGGGCGGGGCAGCCGTGCCCGCAGGCGATTGGCCGCCTCACAATCCGCAAACACCTCCGCCGCCGGGTCCCAGCGCAGTGAACGGCCGGTCCAGTACGCGATGTTGGTCAGGTGCCCCAGCGTGGCGGTGCGATGGCCCAGCTCTTCTGGGCAGGACGGCGGGCGGCGCGTGCGCACGCCTTGGAGCCAGTTGGCGTGATGGTCCCGGGCGCCGAGCGTGACGTCGCGGGTTTTCTCCTTCATCTCCTCGAGCAACCCCTCCGGTCCGCCGGTGACCGCCGGGCCGTTGTGGTACAGCACCGCCAGCCAGCCCCGCTCGCCCACAAAGAGGCCGCCAAACATCCCCGCCACGCGCGCCGTGTCCGGCAGCACCCCCGGGTACAGCGCCTGCACCTGCGGCCAGTCCTGGATGAAGTGCAGCAGCACGCCGTCGGCATAGCGCATCGTCAGCGTCGGAAATTCGCCCGCCGCCGGATGCACGATCTCGACCGGGCCGCTCTCCTCGACCCCGAGCGCGTACTGGATGACGTCCGCCGCGTGGGACAGGAACCACGTGTTGGAAGTCACGCCAAACGCGGCGCTGAAGGCCCACGGCACCACGCCGGGCGAAGGGTTCTCGTGGTAAAGCCGGTGGTACGGCCGCCACGGCGCCGGGCCCACCCACAATTCCCAGTCCAACCCCTCCGGCACCGGCTCGGCGGGCAGGGCGAAGTCCAGCGGCGTGTAACTGCGGCCGGTGACCTCGGGATTCAGCACCGCCCGGTACGGCGCGCAGCGCCCGCTGCCCAACCAGCCGGCCAGCGTGTGCAGTTGGGTGAACACGTGCCGCACCCGCCCCAGCCCACCGGCGCGGATAAAGGCAATCGCGGCGCGCAACGCGGGAATCGAGCGGTACTGCGTGCCGGTCTGGAACACCCGGCCGTACCGGCGCACCGCCGCCACCACGCGCCGGCCCTCCTCGATCGTCACCGAAATCGGCTTCTCGCAATACACGTCCTTGCCCGCCCGCGCGGCGTCCACGGACTGCAAGGCGTGCCAGTGGTCCGGCGTGGCGATCACCACCGCGTCCACGTCCGCGCGGGCCAGCAGGTCCCGGTAGTCATGGTACGCGGCGCACCGGCCCGGGCGACCGGCGGCGGCGTACATTTCGTTCGCGGTTTGGCAGGCGCGTTCCCGGCGTTCACGGTCCACCTCGCACACCGCCACCAACTGCACGTCCGGGTCGCCCGCCAGCCGGCGCAAGTGCCCGCTACCCATCGCACCCACGCCGATCAAGCCCACCCCGATGCGCGCATTGGCCGGCGCCGGCCCGTCCGCGCCCAGGGCCGAAGCGGGCACCCAGCCCGGCAGGGCCAGTGCGCTCGCGGCCGCGGCGCTTCGTTGCAGAAAACGCCGCCGATTCAGGCGCGCGCGCGAACCGGCCGCGGGTCGGGGAAAGAGGTGCGGAGTGGACATGACGTGGCGCCATGCCTAGGCGCTTCCGCCGCCGGGGTCAAGCCGGGGTCTGGGTGGCGCGCGGGGCCGCGTTCAGGTCGGGTCTGGGGCGCTTCTGGCTTTGAGGATCGAAAACTCGGGTTACGGAGGCTGAAAGCCGGGGCAACCACGCCCACCGCGCGGACAAAGCAGTGCACTCCACACGCCCCGCAAGGTAGGGCGCCGCTGCGTCGGCGCCGCTCCACCCGGCCGCGGACCGCGACGGTGCCGGGCTCGACGGAGTCTCGCCCCACCGGAGGTTGCCCCGGCCGCGGCGCAGCGCGGCCCTACCCGAGCTCAGCGTCTGGAGTGCGGCAGCTTGCTGCCGCTATTTGTCGCGGGTGAAACGGCCTGCCAAGCCATTGTCGGCGGGCCCCTGCCGCCGACTGCGCCCCCGCCGTCGGCCCCGGGGTGCCGGCGTCCTCGCCGGCTTTGGACCTGGTGCCTTCGCTGAATACCCGCACCACGCCGCCGCCTTGCCGACCCTCTATCGGCGATAGAGCCGATTTCCAATCGGCGCTACCGCGCCGGGCAAGTCGCCGGCGCCACGACAGGCAAACCCGTTCATCGCGACGAGCCGAGTGCCGCAGCAAGGTCAAGGTCTCCGCTTGTCGTCCTCGTGGTGAAGCGTCAGGCTGCGCGCTTATGTCTGCCCTGCGCGCCTTCTCGATGCCGCGCCAGGCCGGCGGGAAATCCACGCCCGCGACGGCACCGCGGCGGCGTGCGGCGGCCGGTCGCTGGGCAGTGCTGCTGGGATTGGCAATCCTCGGGCTGGCTGGCGGGTCCGCCGTTCCCCTTGTCGCGGCCAACGCGCCGGCCGTGCCCCGGCCGGCCGACGCGTCGCCTTCCGAAGCCGCGGTTGTGGCCCGCGTTTTCTACGGCGACCGCGCGCGGCTGGCCGAGTTGGTAAGCCGGTACGACGTGTTCGAGTTTGCCGACCACGAGCAGGGCTTTGTGCTGGCGCGGCTGGAGGCGACCGAATGGGCGGAGCTGGAGGGCGCCGGATTCCGGCTCGAACGCGATGAGGCGCTCACCGCCGCGCTGCGCCGGCCGCCGCGCCCGGCCGCGCGGCAACTCGCCGGCATTCCCGACTATCCATGCTACCGCACGGTCGAGGAAACCGAAGCTGCCCTCGAGCGCCTGGCCGGCGAGCATCCGCACCTGGCCGCGTTGGTGACACTGGGGCCGAGCTGGGAAAAGACCGTCCCGGGCGGCGCGGCGGGCTACGACCTGCGCGCGCTGGTGCTCACGCGCCGCGACGTGCCCGGGCCCAAGCCGCGGTTGTTTCTGCTGGGGGCCCACCACGCCCGCGAGTTGACCACGGCCGAGACCGCGTTGCGCTTTGCCGAGGAACTCGCCGCCGGATACGACACGGACCCGGAGGTCACCTGGCTGCTGGATTTTCACGAAATCCACGTCGTGCCGGTCGCCAACCCCGACGGCCGCAAGCTGGCCGAGCAGGGTCTGTGGTGGCGCAAGAACACCTGCCGCACCAACCAGTGCACCACCTACCCGCGCTACGGAACCGACCTGAACCGCAACGCCGGCTTTCGCTGGGGCGGGGTGGGGGCCAGTGCCGAGCCGTGCAGCGAGGTTTATCGCGGGCCTTACGCCTTTTCCGAGCCGGAGAATCAGGCCCTGGCCGAGTACTTGCGCGCGTTGTTCCCGCCGCAACGGACGCCGGACGAGACCAGCCCCGCGCCGGACACCGCCAGCGGGCTGGTGATCAGCCTGCACAGTTACTCGGAGCTGGTGCTTTACCCCTGGGGCTGGACCACCAACCCCGCGCCCAACGCGACCGCCCTGGCCACGCTGGGCGCGAAGTTCGGGTTCTTCAACCGCTACCGCGTGCAACCGAGCATCGCGTTGTACGCCACGACCGGTTCGCTGGACGACTGGGCCTACGGCGAATTGGGCGTGGCGGCATTCACCTTCGAGCTGGGCACGAACTTTTTCGAGGCCTGTGAGTCGTTCGAGACCGTGGTCTGGCCCGCCAGCCGCCTCGCCCTCCGCTACGCCGCCAAGGCCGCGCGCGCGCCCTACCTCGCCCCGGCCGCACCGGAGGTGGTGGACCTGGCGCTGACCCCCGCCCGCGTGGTCCAGGGCGCGGCGGTGCGGCTCACCGCCCGGGCGGATGCCACGCGCCGGTACGGGTTGAAGGAACTCCCGCCGGCGCGCCGTGTGGCGGGGGCGCGCATCCACGTGGACCGGCCCTCGTGGTTGAACGAAGCCCCGCCACTGGCCGCCGGGGCCGAAGACGGCGCCTTCGACCAGCCGGAGGAAAATCTGGTCGCCACGCTCGACACCGCGGCCTGGCCGCCCGGGCGGCACACTGTGTTTGTCGAGGCGCAAAACGAGGACGGCGTCTGGGGCGTGCCCACGGCGGCGTTTGTGTGGGTCGAGCCGTTCGAGGTCGCGGTGGCGCTCGGTCGGGGCGGGCTCGAATTGCGCTGGCCCAGCTTGCCCGGCCGCACGTTCACCGTGTTGGAATCCGACCGGCCGGAGAACGATTTTCAGGAACTGGCGGCCGGCTTGCCCGACACCCCGCCGGTCAACACCTGGCCGCTGCCGCGCCTGGAAAACGGGACCCGGTTTTACCGCGTACGTGCGGACTGAAGCCGGGAGCGGAAGTCCGAAGGTCGAGGGTCGAAGTCCGAAGCTTGTATCCGGCATCCGGCATCTGGCATCCGGTATCCGGCATCGGGCATCGGGCATCGGGCATCCGGCATCCGTCTTCTGGCTTCCGCGCTCCGGCTTCGGGCTCCCACGTCGCGCGCTTGCGCCGGGAAATTGCGTTTGCGGCTTGCACGGGCGCTGGTTTGCGGCACTTTCGCGGCGTTCTTCGAGCCAACCACTAAAACCAAACGCATGAACTCCCCGACCCTCCCGACCCGGCTGGCCCTGCGCGGTGTGCTCGCCGCGTGGCTTGCCGCAACCGCCCTCGCTCACGAAACCGGCACTCCGCATGGCCACGAAACCCTACCCGCGGCAACGCCCCTGCCTTTCCGCGTCGAGGCCAAGACCCCGATCAAAGGCGCGCGTGTGAGCGACCCGGGCGTGCCGACCAGCGGCCAGGGCGCGTGGACCTTTGTCGCCGCGTCCGGGTTGGTGCCGGTGCCCGAGGCCGCCCGGCCGCACCTCAAGGGCGCCCACGGCACGCTGGTGGTGGACGCCGAGCGCGACGTGGTTTACTGGGGCCTGGAGAACGTGGGCTGGATCGCCTTCCGCGACGGCCTGACGCGCTCGGAGGTGGTGCAAGGCGACCCACGCTTGGCGCGGGGCAACCTGCACGGGGCAGACCTGCTGCCGCGCCGGGGGCGCCTGCCCTTGGTGGTCGCAGCGGACAACGTCGAGGGCCACGTTTACCTCTCCGACACCACCTTCCGCGAGGTCCGGCAACTGGGCGTGCCCCCCGGTGGACCGTATGCCGACGGCAAGGGCTACGCGCCCACCGACGCGGCCTTCATCAGCGCGAGCGAAATCTGGGTGACCGACGGCTACGGCCGGGCGTACTTCATGCCGGCGGGGACCGACCCCCTGGCGTTTCGCGGGGCGTACTACGGTGGCAAGGCGGCTTCGCAAACCCCGCACGGCATCACCTTTGACCCGCGGGACAAGTCGCTGCTCATCGCCGCGCGTCCGGAGGCGCGTCTCCAGCGCTGGTCGCCCAAACGCGAAGCCTGGCTGGCGGCTTACGGCCTGCCGCCCGGCAGCACGGTGTGCGACGTGGACCTGTGGGGCGACTACGCCCTGGCGCCGTGCCTCGACGGCCCGAACAACTCGCCCGGCCCGATCTACGTGATCAACCTCCGCAAACGGGCCATCGTGAGCACGCTCAAGCCCAAGGAGGAACTCGGCTACGCCGAGGCGCAGCACATTCACGACGCCTGCTGGTACGTGCGCGGCAAGGGCGCGCAGCGCGAGCTGTACGTGGTCTTCACCGCCTGGAACCCCGGCGGCATCGGAGCCCTGAAGCTGGTGCGCCGCGAGCGTTAAGTCCCCGGCACGGCCGGGCCGCGCGCCTCCAGCGCCACGGCGAACAGGCGGTTCATCGTGGCCACGTAGAGCACGCCGTTGGCGGCGACGGCCGTGGCACTGATCGGCGCGCCCAGCGACACGGTGTGCAGGACCTGCTTTTCGCGGCCGGCCCGCAGGATGAGGAATTCGCCGCGGCGCGTGCCCACGTACACCTTGCCATCCGCCACGAGCGGGGAAGCCCAGAAATCGCCGCTCGCCTCGTGGGTCCAGACGGCCCGGCCCGTGGCGGCGTCCACGCAGTGCAACACTCCCTCGGTGTCGCCGAGGTACACCAAGCCGTCGTGGACGGCCGGCGTGGCGAAGACGTGCTTGCCCAGCGCGTAGCTCCAGACCAGGCCCGTGCGGGTGATGTCGCCCGTGCCCGTGGCGTCAATGCACTTGAGCCAGGCCTCGTTTTTGCCCCACCAGTAGTCGCCGCCCCCGGCCACGTACACGCGCCCGGCGTGCGGGACGGGCGCGCCGTAGATGTTGCTGGGACTCTGGCGGCGGTTTTGGTGATACCGGTGCACGTCTTCCTTGGGCGCGTCGGGGTCGAAGTCGAACTCCCAGACCTGCCGCAGCGCGACGGGTTCCGCGGCCGGGCGAGCGTCCGTCGCGAGCGGCTCGAAGGCGCGCACCACGCCGTCGCCGCCGGCGAAAAACACCAGCGGCCGGCCGCGGACCAGGCCCAGCGTGGGCGGGGACCAGGTCGCGTGAAAGATGCGCTCGCCGCGGACGGCCCGCTCGCGGGCGAGCAGGCGGCCGGTGTGTTTGTCCAGGACGATGAGGCCCGGGGCCTCGGGTCGGCGGATGCGGCGATGGGTGTTGTCCACGCCCGTGCCGGTGTTGAGGTAGAGGTGGTCGCCGTAAATGAGGATGCCGCTGTGGACGGCGTCGTGCGACCAGATGCCCGCGCCGCTGGTCAGGTCGAACATCCAGAGGATGTCGGCATCCAACGGGCCGGGCGGGAGGCGGTGGGGCGGCGGGGCGTCGGGCAGGAACGTGCCGTCCGGTCCCAGCGCGGCAGGCGCGCCGCGGGCCAGGTCGTTGGTGGGTTGGGGCGCGTAGTAGATGTCCTCGAGCCGGAACGGGCCGTCGTTGCCGTTGGCCAGACCGTGGCGGTCCAGGCAGAGCACCACGCCGCGGTTGTCCACCACGTACACGCGGTCGCCCTCGACGGCCGGGGGCGAGCAGATGCCGCTGTTGGGCCAGTCGAAATAGATGTCCTCGACCCGCTTGGGCACCACCAGTTGCCAGCGCAGCGCGCCGTCCGCTTCGTTGAGGCAAAACAGGACGCCGCGGTCGCCCTGGTGCCGGGCGTCGCGCGGGGCGTTGTTGTTGGTGCCGATGAAAATCCCGCCTTCGGCCACGAGGGGGGTGGCGTGGGTCTCGGTGCCCAGCGGCACGACCCACTTGATATTGCGCCCGCTGGCCGGGTCGAAAGTGTCCGGCAGACCGCGCTCGGCCGAGACCGGGTTGCGCGTCCAGGCAGTTTCCCGGTCGGGCGGCGGCGCGGCCGGCCGCGCGGCCGGGCCGGCCAACAGGGCGGCCAGGACGGCGAGCGAGCGAGCCGCAAGGTCACTGCGCCCCTGGCGACGGGGCCAATTGACGGCGTGCATGGGCCAAGGGTGCCACGCGCAGCCCGGCGCGCCAGCCGGATTCGCGTGGCAACGCCGCCCGCGACCCGGGCAGGCCGCGCGGAAAAGCAAAAAGCGCCCGGAACAGGTTCCGGACGCTTTTTGCGCGTGACAGGGTCGGCCCGGCCAATAGGCTGGGCGGCAGGGGGACCCTATGGTCTAGTGGTTAGGACACCACCCTTTCACGGTGGTAGCCCGGGTTCGAATCCCGGTAGGGTCGCCAGCTTTTCCCGCCAGGTTCCCGGCGCGACTCCCGTTTTCCCGAGGCCGCGCGCGCCGTTGCCGCCGCCGTCGCGGAAGGGAGAACTCACCAGGCCCGGGACGGCACGTAGATCACGTCGTTGGGTTGGAGGTAAAAGCGGGTGGAGGAACGGCCCGTGATCATGGCGTGCACGTCCAGCCGGTAGCTTTTGGGCACCCCGTTGACCATCCGCGTGACCACCACGGCGTTGCTTTTGGCCCGGTTTTCGTCAAAGCCGCCCGCTTCCATGATGGCTTCGACGATGCTGATGGCCTGGGTGACCATGATCTTGCCCGGGCGCAACACCGCGCCGCTCACGTACACCGGGAAGGCGGAGGACTCGACCGTGACGACCACCTGCTTGGTGACCAGCCGGTTTTCGTAGAGCTTGAGAATCTCGGCCTCGACCTGGGCGGGGGTCTTGCCGGCGACGTCCAGTTCGCCCACTTGGTCGAGAGTGATCTTGCCGTCTCGGCGAACCTGCTGGGTGGTGTTGAGGCTGGGCGCGCCGGGAAAGGTGATCCGCACCACGTCGCCTTCCCGCAACTCGACGCTCGAGTAGGGCCGCTGGACTTCCGGGGGTAAGGGCGCCAGCGGCGGCGTGGTTTCGCAGCCGGCCCACAGGACCAGCCCCAACAGGCCGGCCAGAAGCCGGACACAGGCAAGACACGCCACTCCTGGGGAGCGGGGTGGATGAGACCGGGCCGGTGGCGGGGGGAGTGCCGCGGTGGGCGTGAGTGGAACCGTGCGGGCGGGGTTGGAGCGGGAGGTATGCATGGTGACTTTTACGGAAGAAGTTACTCGCGCTGGATGCCGAGTTTCTCCATCAACTCGTAAAGCGTGGGGCGGCTGATGCCCAGTTCGGCGGCGGCGGGCGCGATTTTGCCGCGGTGCCGCTGGAGCGCCCGGGTGACCAGCTCGCGCTCGATCTGCTCGCGCGCCTCCTTGAGCGTGACCGGGCTGCCGTCCGCGCGCACCGGCGCCACGGGCGGCTTGCGCGGCGCGGCGCTCAGTTCCAGGTCGGCGGGGCGGATGGTGTTGCCCTCGGCCATGATGACGGCGCGTTTGACGCGGTTTTCGAGTTCCCGCACGTTGCCCGGCCAGGGGTGCTCCTGCAACAACTCCAGCGCGCTGGCGTCGAACGCCAGCGTCTGGCGCCCGGCCTGGGCGGCGAAGCGTTGGAGGAACGCCCGGGCCAGCAGCAGGATGTCGTCTCGGCGCTCGCGCAGGGGCGGAATGCGCAGCACCACCACCGCCAGCCGGTAGTACAGGTCTTCGCGGAAGGTGCCGTTGCTCAGGGCCGCTTTGAGGTCGCTGTTGGTGGCGGCGAGCACGCGCGCGTCCACCGGGATGGTCTTGCGGCCGCCCACGCGTTCGACGCAGCGTTCCTGGAGGAAGCGCAGCAGCTTCACCTGCAAGGGCACGGGCAACTCGCCGATTTCGTCCAGAAAGAGCGTGCCGCCGTTGGCCATCTCGAGGCGGCCGGGCCGGGTGGTGTGCGCGCCGGTAAAGGCGCCCTTTTCGTGGCCGAAGAGCTCGCTTTCGAGCAGGTTTTCCGGAATGGCGCCGCAGTTGATGGCGATGAACGGCCCGTCCCGCCGCAGGCTCAACCGGTGAATCGCCCGCCCGGCCATTTCCTTGCCCGTGCCGCTTTCGCCCAGGATGAGGACCGGCGCGTCGCTGGGCGCGACCTTGCGGATGATCCCGAAGACCTGCTGCATGGCCGGGCTGCTGCCCAGCATTTCCTCGAACTCGCCGGTCTGCAGGCGCTGCTGGAGCGCGCGGTACTCGACCTCGAGCCGCGCCACGTGGTAACAGCGCCGGAGGATGATCCGCAGCTCCTCCAGGTCCACCGGCTTGCACAGAAAATCGTACGCCCCCGCGCCCACGGCCTGGATGGCGTTCTGGCGCTCGCCCTGGCCGGAGATGATGATGACCTTGGCCAGCGGGTTGACC
>Ga0272446_1004579_pt1 | contig 16197 bp, 15 predicted proteins | sample YNPCB0061_FD_194587 | JGI IMG/M metagenome (GOLD analysis project Ga0272446, IMG submission 194587) | Hot spring microbial mat communities from Yellowstone National Park, WY, United States - YNP-CB-006-1 | ecosystem: Environmental > Aquatic > Thermal springs > Hot (42-90C) > Sediment | place... | reverse complement strand
CATCGCATTCTCTGTTGCGCAATAGTCAATCTTTTCATCAAAGTTTTCCATTTGCTCGCTATCCGAAACCGCAGGCGACAACTTCCAGAGGCAGATTTTCGTTATGCGAACATGCGAGGAGCGCTGTGGTTACGATGTCGCCGCGGGAGAAGGAGGCAGAGCTGGTTGGTTGGCGCTACACTCGACTGCTGTTTCGATTTCTATGCGAACCAACTCGTCGCCAGACGCCAATCGGCTGTCAGAGGAAAAATACGAGGAAAAAACGACAGGGCCAGCTCAGTGTTGAGCGTGGCCCTGTCGTCCATGAAAGCGTTGTCGCAACAGTCACCGGCGCAACTGTCTTCTCACTCACCCGCCACGGCGGCGATCGCCTCCCCCAAGACGCTCAAGCCTTCTTCCAGCTGCGCGTCGGTGATGACCAGCGGCGCCAACATGCGCACGCCGTTGGAGTAGAGGCCAGCGCGAATCAGCAGCACCCCGCGCTGGTACGCCTCACTCACGATCTTGAGCGGCGCATCGGTGTTGGGCGTGCGGTCATCGCGCCCCTTGACAAACTCGATGGCAGTCATTGCGCCCAGCCCGCGCACGTCGCCGATGATCGGGTGCTTCGCCTGCCAGCGACGGAAGTGCGCCAGGGTAATTTCGCCGATCTGCTCGGCGCGCTGATTGAGGTTGTCGCGCTCCATGATCTCAATCGCCTTGAGCGCAGCGGCGCACGCCACCGGGTTGCCGCCAAAGGTCGAGCCTAATCCGCCCAGGTGCGGCGCATCGACAATCTCAGCCCGGCCTGTGACCGCCGCCAACGGCATCCCTGCCGCCAGCGACTTCGCCATCACCACCAGGTCTGGCTCGACGCCGCTGTGCTCGATGGAGAACCAGCGCCCGGTGCGACAAAAGCCGGCCTGCACTTCGTCAGCGATCAGCACGATGCCGTGTTTGTCGCATAGTGCGCGCACTTTGCGCAGGTATTCGTAAGAGGCAGGAATAAAGCCGCCTTCGCCTTGCACCGGCTCGATGATCAGCGCCGCCACCGCCGCCGGGTCGATCTGCGTGATCAGCGCTCGCTCCAGGTCTTCGAAGCAGGTCAGGTTGCAGACGCCTTCATTGCGACAGTGTAGGCAACGATAGGCGTAGGGGTAGGGGACGCGGTAGATTTCTGGCGCAAAGGGGCCAAACCCTTTCTTGAAGAGCGCGTACTTGCTTGTCAGCGAGAGCGTCAGCAGCGTGCGTCCGTGATAAGCGCCTTCATAGGTGATGACAGCCGGACGCCCGGTGTAGGCGCGCGCCATTTTGATCGCCGTTTCCACTGCTTCGGCGCCAGAGTTGCTGAGAAAGGTCTTCTTGGCGCCAGAAATGGGGACGAGCTCGTTGAGCTTCTCCGCCAGCGCAATGTATGGCTCGTAGCTGCCGACGATGGCGCACAGGTGGATCAGCTCGCCCGCCTGCGCCTGGATGGCGGCCACCACCTCGGCGGGTGCGTGGCCGACGTTGAGCGTGCCGATGCCCGCCGTGAAGTCGAGAAAGGTGTTGCCGTCGACGTCGGTCACCGTTGCGCCGCTGGCGCTGGCCGCCACCACCGGCGTCGAGCGAAAGGAAGCCTTCGAGACCGCCGCGTCGCGGCGGGCGAGCACGGCCTGGCTCTTGGGACCGGGCAAGGGTGTGGAGATGTGGATTGTGGGCATGATCATTCCTTACTGTACTGGTTGCTTGTCAGAACAACGTCGGTTGCAGTTCGTCCGGCGGCAGACCGCACGCTTCGGGCAGCGGATAGCCATGCTCGACCAGCCAGGCGCGGTCAGGACCCGACCAGCGCACGCGTGCCATGTCTATGCGAAAATCAGCGTCAAACTCGATGCCTTCCTCCATCAGTCGCAAGCGTTGCACCTCCGCCCCCCAATGATCGGCGCGTGGGCTGACCTTGCCTTGTGCGTTGACGACGCGCTGCCAGGGTGTATCGTCCGGGCACGCCGCCATCGCATAGCCAACCATGCGCGCCGTGCAACCGCCGACGATCTCAGCGATCTGCCCGTAGGTGGCAACCTGTCCCGCCGGGATCAGCCGCACAACAGCATAGATGCGCGCATAGAGCGGTTCACGCTCCGCTGGTGGGATGTCGCCGCCAGCGCCGGCTCTCTTGCCTTGCCTGCCCCGTGCACTCATTGCGCTTCCCCAACGGGTTGACCGTCCTCCAGATAGTGCGTGCGCCCCGTCGCGCGCGCATCCAGGGCGTAGGCGACGCGCACCGCCAGCCTGGGGTTGAGCAGATGGCTGGCTTCGGCGGCGGACACAAAGCGGCCCTCCGCCAACTCGCTCGCCTGGAGTTGGATTTGCGCCGCCAATTCCGCCGTCAGCACGCCGCCGTCGAAGATGAACTGCACGCTCTCGGTGTAACCGTCGTACTCCGACAGGTATTCGACGCAAAGCAGCCGGCCGATCGGCGGTGCAATGCTCAACTCCTCGCTCACCTCGCGACGGCAAGTTGCACTGGGCGCTTCGTCCGCCTCCACCGCACCGCCAGGGATCAACCAGCCTGCACGATACGTCGGCTTCACCAGATAGATACGCCCGGCGGCGTCAAAAAAGAGTGCGCCTGCCGCCATCCGCTTGCGCGGCAATGTCGCAAAGAAGGCGCGGCGATGGTCTTGATCGTCAATCATGGTTGCAAGCGAGTATAGCCGATCCTGTGACAGCGCTGAAAACGTTACGGAGTCCCCAGATCACGCCCCATCACGACCAGCCGGCGCTGCTGTCCGGTCGCGAAGTTGAGCATGCCCAGTACGGTGTTGGCAAAGTAGTGAATCCGCCGCAACGAACGCGGCATCTCCGCCGGCGCTAATGGGCGAAAACCGAAGCGCAGGTAATAGCGTTCGTTGTACTCAGCGCAGTAGAGATAGAGCGGCGGCGGCTCCAGCGCGATGAGCGTGGCCACGATGGCGCCGCCAATGCCCCGCCCCTGGCGCTCCGGCGCCACGGCGATCGACGCCAGCTCGCGGGCGCCGTCGCCGTGGGGTTTGACCTGCCCTGTCCCCACGACGCGTCCGTCTTCAACCGCCACGACAAAGCGCCGCCAATCCAGGTTGAACGGATTGAGCCGCGCCGCCCGGATCAGCGCCGCAATCGCCGCCTGATCCGCCGCCGTCGCCCGCCGCAGCCACACGCCCCCACGCTCCGCGCTTGCCAATCACCGCCCTCCAATCTCCGCTCTCCAACCTCTCAATTCCCCAATCTCTTGCTCCCGCTACCGCGGCGCGGCCACTCCCGCCACAATCCGCTTCATCACGGCGTCGGCGTCCAGCCCCTCGATCTCCGCTTCCGGACGCAGGATGATGCGATGGCGATACACAGGCAACAGCACCGCCTTGACGTCGTCCGGGGTGACATAGGCGCGTCCCTGCAACGCGGCGTAGGTCTTGGACGCCAGCAGCGTCGCGATCGCCGCACGTGGGCTGCCGCCCAGGATCAGGTCTGGGCTGCGCCGCGTGGCGTGAGCGATCTGCGTGATGTAGCCAAAGATGCCCTCCTCCACAGTGATCGCCTGGATTGCGGCGCGGAGCGCGGGCAGATCGGCGCGTGTCAGGACAGGCGCAATCCCGCTGCGGTCGAGCAGATGCGCATCGAAGCCGGCGTGGTAGCGGCGGAGGATTTCGCGCTCCTGCTCGTCGGTCGGATAGCCGATGACCACCTTGAAGAGAAAGCGATCCAACTGCGCTTCAGGCAACGGATAAGTGCCTTCGTACTCGACCGGGTTCTGCGTGGCAAGCACCATGAAGGGATCGTCGAGACGATGCTGCACGCCGTCGATGCTCACCTGGCGCTCTTCCATCGCTTCAAGCAAGGCGGATTGTGTTTTGGCGGGCGCACGGTTGATCTCGTCGGCCAACACGATGTTGGTGAAGATCGGCCCCTTGCGCAGATAGAACTCGCTGCGGTTGAGGTCGAAAACCGGCGTGCCCACCACGTCGCTCGGCATCAGGTCGGCAGTGAACTGGATGCGACCAAAGTTGGCGTCGATCAGCCGCGCCAGCGTCTTGGCGAGCAATGTCTTGGCGACGCCTGGCACGCCCTCCAGGAGGACATGGCCGCCGGCGAGGAAAGCCACCACCACCTGCGTAAAGGCTTCCTCCTGGCCGACGATTACTTTGGCGGCCTCGCGGTGCAAATGTTCGTTTAGCGCTGAGAGATTCATAGTCACCTGTGGCTGCGATTGCGTTGTGGCTGTCATGATAGTGGGAGGCGGCGCGCAAGTCAACATTCGTGCACGATCATCACCACCATCCCCCGGCGATTCTGGAGATCGTCACCCTCGCTGCTATACTGCCGAACCATGAACGCAATTGAAACCCAGGAATTGGTCAAGGAATATGTCGTCAGAGGCAGCGAGCCGGTGCAGGCGCTGCGCGGTGTAAGCATGGCGGTCAAGACAGGCGAAATCTACGCACTGCTGGGGCCGAACGGCGCCGGCAAGACGACGCTGATCAGCATCCTGACGACGCTGCTGACGCCAACGCGTGGTCAAGCGCGTGTGGCTGGCTTCGATGTCGTGACAGAGACTGCGGCGGTGCGGCGGCAATTGGGCGTCACCTTTCAGGAGATCGTGCTTGACGGCGATCTGACGGGGCGCCAGGTGCTCGATTTCCACGGGCGACTCTATGGCCTGGATGGCCGCACACGTGCAGAGCGCATCACAGCCCTGGCGGAACTGGTTGAGTTGCAGGATGTGCTTGACCGCAAGACGGCGACCTACTCTGGCGGCATGAAGCGGCGACTGGAGCTGGCGCGCGGCTTGCTGCCCGCGCCCAGGGTGCTCTTTCTTGACGAACCTACGCAGGGGCTTGACCCGCAAAACCGCGCCAGCATCTGGCGACACATCCGGCGGCTGCGTGATGAACAAGGGTTGACGCTGCTACTGACCACGCATTACATGGAAGAGGCGGCTGCGCTGGCGGACCGCGTCGGCATCATCGATCACGGGCAGTTGCTGGTGGAAGGCGCCCCGGCGGCATTGATCCAGGCGATGGGCGCCGATGTCATCACGCTGACGGGGAGTGGGGATGCTGCGGCCGTAGTGCAGTGTCTGGCGCGCGTGCCTGGCGTCTCCCAGTGCACCCACCATCAGGGCGAGGACAATGTCCGCATTCAGATCGGCGTCGACAACGGTGAACGGCGGCTGGCGGAGGTCATTGGCGCTGTTCTGACGACGCCGTTTCGCATCCAGGAAGTTTCGGTGCACCGCCCCACCCTGGGCGATGTCTTCCTGGCGTACACTGGCGAACAATTGCGCGACGACTGACTTGAAAATAGAACGCGGATGACGCGGATTGGGCGGATTGACGCTGATTCAAATCTGTGAAATCTGCGGTTCTATTTTCATTGTTGATTGTGCCCCACTGGGGCATGGACACTAACCTGCGTGGGCTCAAATAGACCGATGGTTCACGTGTTGCGTGTTGCGTACTGCGTAACAAGACGCAACACGCAACACGCAACACGTAGCACGCAACACGTAGCACGCAACACACAATCAGCGGCTTATCTGCACCTGGGTGCACCAGACCCCAGCTGCTATTCTCCCGCACCTTCAGGCGCGCAGGCATCCTCTGGCGGCGTGCACAGGCCGGTCGTCTGACACCAGAGTTGCTGCGCCCTGTTGACGCCGCAGGTGACGCCGCTCGCCGCGCCGGACAGGGCCGAACTGGCCGCTGGCGCCGGTGCGCCACTCTCCGCCGCCGATTTCGCCGATGCCAGCGCCACATCGACGGCGCCCTGCACAGCCGAGAGGCCACTCTGTGCGCTGCTGGCGACATTGCTGGCTGTGCTGCTGGCGGCGCTGCCGATCCAGTTTGCGGCCTCATCCCACCACGAGGGCGCGGCGGGTTCATCGGCGCTCATTGCGGCATCGTCACCCTGACCGCCGCCCAGCATCACCTCGTCGCCCGCGGTAATGCCCAGGATCGGCGCCGATAGATCACCGCCGACGCGGATGTAGGCATCGCGCAGGCGCTGGAAAGGCACAAAGACCTCGACGACTCCGCCGCTTTCGAGCAGCGTGTCCGGCGCCAGCCTGGCATCCACCACGCCCTGCAGCAGCATCCCGGTGCGGTCGATGCGGATCGTGCTGTCGAGCAGGAGCGGCGTATCGCCCAACTGTAGCAACCGGGACAACGGCCCGCCGTCGACGCCCAGGTCGGTGTTCAGCTCCACAAAGTTGCGGTCGGGCTGGCGTGAAAAGAGCGCGGCCACGCCGACTGTCGAACGGAGCGGCAGCGCCAGCCCGCTCAGCAGCGGCAGTTGACCGACATCGACGCCCATCATGCCGCCCACCACTGCCAGGCGCAGCACTTGCGAGAGATTGAAGCGCCCGTCCAGGTAGAGCACCTGATGCTGCGGGTCGACAATGATGGTCGCCGACTCGTTTTCCGGCACCGAGATCGTGATTGGTGTATTCTTGCCGTTTTCGTCGACGACCGCCGTGTCGAGGCTGAAACCCTCGCCCAGGCGCAGGAAGAAGTACTGTTCCTCTGCGTCGAGCAAGGCGCTGACGACGCCCAGATTGGCGCCATAATCGTAGCCAAACTCGGCGCCAAAGCGCCCCCCAATGCGCAGGTTGTTGGGGAACGTCAGGCTGGGCAACAGCGAATCGGCCTTGCCGTACAGTCGCTGAATGTTGCCCTGAGTATCCAGACCGACTTCCAGGTCGCCGGCACGAATCTGAATGTCGCCCACCGGCAATTTGAGGGTCAGTTGGTCGGAAATCTCGACGGCGGCGCCGTCGAGGAAGCCCAGGTTGCCTGTTGGCAGCTCGAATCGGATCGGTTCGCGCGCCGGCACCGGCACTTCGGCCTCGATCAGGCTCGTATCGATCGTCAGCTTGCATTGTCCATCCTGACAGCGCACGCCGTAGCCGGCAAGCCGTGGTGACTGCCCCGCAGCAGCTGCATCCTGTGCGGATGCAGGCACGGCAAACAGGCTAAGGCACACGCTCCACACAAGGGCAAAAGTTAACAACGAACGACTTGTTCGCATGATGTAGCTCCAATCGGCTTGAAACGGGGACAACTTCGGATGACCACGATGGTCACCCGCAACAGACAACGCTGGCATACCCCAATGCACGTGTTGCGTGTTCCGTGCTGGATGCTGCGCAACGACACGGAACACGCAACACCTGGCAACGTACACCCCTGGCCTGTTCAGTCCATCTGCACCAGAGGCATCAACGCAGGACTTTCGGCGTCAGCAACAATCTGAGTTGACCAGCGCCCCATCGCACCATGCTCCAGTGGCTGGCTTCGACGACGACGTGCGCCAGCGCTGCGGTTGGCATTCGCACGAAAACATCTTCAGGCGTGGCGCCGCATAGCCCGGAAGTCAGCTCCTCCATGCCGGGATTGTGCCCCACCAGTACAACATGCGCGACGTCGTCGGGCAGCGCCTTGATCATCTCCAGCAGCGTGTCGGCTGCCGCCAGATAGGCCGCCGCGTGCCATTGTGGATCGATGGCGCCATCGAGCTGCGCCACCAGCGCCTGCGTTGTCTGCGCAGTGCGCGCGGCTGGCGAACTGACGATCAAGTCGATCGGCGGATCGAGCCGCGCCAGGATAGCGCTCATCCGTTGGGCGTCGCGCTGGCCGCGTTCGGTCAACGGGCGCTCATAATCGTTGGGGTACGCTTCGGGGCGTTCGGCTTTGGCGTGTCTCCAGATGGAGATGTATTTCATAACGGCTCCTTGGGTCAAACTTGATGGCTGGATAGCTGCGGCGTCGTCATGCGAAAGACGCGGATCGCGGCGTGGTAATAATCAACCAGTTGATCCATCGTTGCCCGCCACGAACGGCTGCGGGCGTGAGTCAAGGCATTTTCCGCCAGGCGGTCGCGCAAGGCCGGGTCGTCGCGCAGCCGGCGGACAAGACTGCGCAGCTCAGCCGGGCGCGCTGGATCATAAAAGAGACCGTTGTCGCCGTCAATCACGGTGTCGAGCACGCCACCGGTGCGCGCTGCAATCACGGGCAGGCGACACGCCATAGCCTCCAACGCCACCAGCCCAAAGGTTTCGGTGGTGGAAGGAAAAATAAAAGCGTCGGCGGCGCGGTAAGCATCGACCAATTCCTGGCCGCGCAGATAGCCGGTGAGCACCGTCGGCGTGCCCGCAAAGACCTGACGCAGGTGATCGTGGCTCGGTCCGGCGCCGATCAACGCCAGGCGCACATTGGGTTCGGGGAAGAGCGTCTCGCGCAAGAGTTCCAGACGCTTTTCTGGCGCCTGCCGCCCCACGTTGACCACCAGAAAGTCATCGGGATGCCCGCCGGTGAGCCAGGCGCGCACGTCGGCGCGACGTTCACCCGGCGTGAAGAGGTCGGTGTCGATCCCGCGCTTCCACCAGCGCACGCGGCGAAAACCTTGCTGCTGCAACTCGCGGCGCACCGCCGTCGAGGGGCAGAGATTGACCGCCGCGCGATTGTGCAGCGCGCGCAGATAGGTCCAGATCACAGGCGCAACGAAACCGACCCCATAGAACTGAGCGTAGCGCGGCAGGTCGGTGTGAAAGGAGGCGACAGTCGGCGTCTTGAGTCGGCGCGCAGAGGCAAGTCCAAAGGCGCCAAGCAAAACTGGATTGACGACGTGAATCAGGTCGGGTTGAAAGGTTTTCAGCCGCTCCCAGACGTGGCGACGCGGGATGTTGAGGTGCAGCTCCGGGTAGAAAGGCAGGCGCGGCCCGCCCACACCGACGATTTCAGCACCTGCGTACTCTGGCGGGCCACCCGGTGGGCCAAAGAGCACCACACGATGCCCCTGCTCCTGAAGTCGTCGCAACAGCAGGCACAAGATGCTGACGATGCCATCGATCTTGGGAAGAAATGTTTCCGTGAAAATAGCAATTTGCAGTTTTTCTGGCACAGAAGACATAAATAACCTGTCTTGTTGCAAGGTGATTCCACCCAGCGCAGCGACGGGCAAGGCGCCGTAAATGTTAGACACCATTCTACCACGAGCGGACGTGCAGCGACCGATGCATTTTCGCAGCGAACGCAGCCCTCGCTTCAAATCAAGGCCGAAAGCAGAAGGTGGCGCAAGCCGGATGAACGGCGTCACCCGGTCAGGCTACTTGCGTGGGCGTCGTCGAGGCGCTGGCAAATCGATCCACCGGAGAGTGCGGCGCAGCCCCTCGCCTCTCGTCCCTCGCCTCTCGCCCCTCCTCCCACAATGCCCATCAACTTGCCACATCGCGTACGCTCATATATCCTCTACGCGGCGTCTCATTGCAGCAGAGTATTCAACCAAAACCAGAGGTACGCAGGGAGAACTCTAGTTTATGACAAGTCAAGAGCGGATCATCGTGCTTGGCGGAGATGGTTTTTGTGGCTGGCCGACCAGTCTGCGGCTGTCGCGTGAAGGCTATGAGGTCGTCATCGTCGACAACCTCTCACGGCGCAAAATCGATGTGGAGCTAGGCTGCGAGTCGCTCACGCCGATCCAGCCGATTGAACGACGGCTGCGCACCTGGCGGGAATTGACCGGGCGCACCATCGACTTCTACAACTTGAATATTGCGGAAGACTATAACGAACTCGAAGCGTTGATCGAAAGCGTGCGCCCAAAGGCGATCGTGCACTTCGCCGAGCAACGCGCTGCTCCCTACTCCATGAAATCCCCACGCCACAAACGCTACACCGTCGACAACAACATCAACGGCACACACAACGTCCTCTGCGCCATCGTCGAGTCGGGGCTGGATGTGCATCTGGTGCATCTGGGGACGATGGGCGTTTACGGCTATGGCACTGCGGGGATGTCCATCCCGGAAGGTTACCTGACTGTGAAGGTGGAGATCGACGGCGTGGATCGGGAGATCGAGATTCCCTACCCGCCCCACCCGGGCAGCATTTACCACATGACCAAAACGCTCGACGCGTTGCTCTTTTACTATTACAACAAGAACGACGACGTGCGCATCACCGATCTGCATCAAGGCGTGGTGTGGGGCACCAACACCGAGGAGACCATGTTGCATCCCGACCTGATCAACCGCTTCGACTGGGAAGGCGACTATGGAACCGTGCTTAATCGCTTCCTGGTGGAGGCGGCGGTGGGACATCCGTTGACGGTGCATGGCACGGGCGGGCAGACGCGCGCCTTCATCCACATCCGCGATACCGTGCGCTGCATCTCGCTCGCCATCCAGCACCCGCCCAAACGCAAGGAGCGCGTCAAGATTTTCAACCAGGCGACCGAAACCCATCGCGTGCGCGATCTGGCGGCACTGGTGGCGCGTTTGACCGGCGCGGAGGTGCGCCACTACATCAACCCGCGCAACGAAGCCGCCGACAACGAGCTGGTGATCCACAACGAACAGTTTCTGGAATTGGGCCTCAATCCGATCACCTTGAGCGAAGGTCTGTTACAAGAGGTGATCGAGGTGGCGGCGCGCTATCGCGATCGCGTCGATAAGAGCAAAATCATCGCCGACTCGCGCTGGCGCGCCGACATTCTGCTTGACCGCGAGGGCAGAGCGCTGCAGACGACGTCGCCCCTTGCGCCCGCTATCAACGGCCACTGAGAGGAGATCGCCATGCGAATTGCCGACATGAACTGGATGCAGGTCGAAGCCTATCTGCGCAACGACGACCGCGCCGTGCTCCCGCTGGGCAGCACCGAACAGCACGCCTACCTCAGCCTGAGCGTGGACAGCATCCTGGCTGAGCGCGTGGCAGCCGAAGCCGCCGAACCGCTCGGCGTGCCGGTCTTTCCAGTCGTCAACTACGGGTTGACGCCCTACTTTCAGGCGTATCCGGGCACGGTGACGTTGCGCATGGCGACCTATCTGGCGCTGGTGCGCGACATCCTCGACAGCCTGCATCACAGCGGATTCCGGCGCATCCTCGTCGTCAACGGGCATGGCGGCAACAGCCCGGCCGCTGCGCTGGCGATTGAATGGATGGCGGATCATCCCGGCGCACAGGTGAAGTTCCACAACTGGTGGAACGCGCCGGCAACGTGGGCAAAGGCAATGGCGATCGATCCCGTCGCCAGCCATGCCTCCTGGCTCGAAAATTTCCCGTGGACGCGACTGTCCGGCGTGACGATGCCGGCGGAGCAGAAACGTGTGCCCGAACGGCCGGGCGCGGCGGCGTTGGTGGGCGCCGCCGCCCGCGCGTTCTATGGCGACGGCAACTTCAACGGCTACTATCAGCGCAGCGACGACGAGATGCTGGCGATGTGGCAGGTCGCCGTCGAGGAGACGCGCGCGTTGATCGTAAGTGGGTGGGAGTAGCGACGTTTAGCGGCTTGCATCGTTGCCAAGCGTCTCGCTCAGCAGGCGATGACAGAGCGATGGGCTGATCCAGATGTCCGTGCGTCGTTCCACTTCGGCAAAGTTGAAGCGCAATTGATCGACATCGATCAACCCACGTCGATACGCGTCTATCAACACGCCCAACGAGCCACGAACGCTCAGCCCAACGTTGCGCGCGACGCGACGTCCTGCCTCTTCATCGATCAAGAGCAAAGCCTGTTGCATCATAGCCAACGCAATGCTTTCCTGTTCACCAAGATCGAGAGATGCAGCCTGGATTGACGGTGGAATGGCTGCGACGGTTGCGGGTTGCCACGCTTCCTGTTGCAGGAATCGATGAAGCGTCGAAGCATCAACATATCCGTGGCGCATACCGACCACCACGACTTCGTGATACACGGCGCGGGCAAAACAGACGCGGCCATAGAGTTGTTTGAGCAAATGTAATAGATTGAGCTTGGCAAACACCATCAGGGGGCCAGCGTTGATGACCACTGCCGTCATCGTCACAGCAGATCTTCCTCGACGCTTTCGGTGGAAAAGCCGGGGTCGATGCCATGCTGACGCGCCTCTCGGATCAACTCGCGTTTCGGAATGCCAAGTTGTTCGGCTAGAAACCCCAACGAACCGACTCCTTCGCGGTAAAGCCGCAAGGCCCGTTCCACCTTATAGTGATACAGCCCGACTCGAAAAATCTCCTGCAACGTCAGCGGTTCGTCCGAGACGCCTTCCAGCCATGCACGCGGCACCTCCATTGCGATAGTTTGTTCCATGATTGTTTGTTCCATGACCGTCTCCTCGCTGGTAGCCGACTCTTCTTTGTGCAAGCCATTGTATCACAGAGTCGCCCCGTGCGCTTCGCATTCTGACGCAGATCAGCAATTCTCAATTTGATAGTCAAGGCTACATCAAACCTTGCATACTCAAAGAATTGACTTTATGCTCGCAGTGCGCCGCTGCAATCAAAAAGAAACGCAGGCGATCCCATAACATTGCTGAGACGCCTGGCTTCTCACGAGTTGCATAGATCAACAGATCAATCGTCCGAAGCCCGGCAGATAATGTGTGTGCTGAGGTTGAACCGTGTCTGGATACACCGAATTCACCGCCTACATCGCTGAACTCAACGATCTGCTGTGCACGCTCAACCTGCTGACCTGGGACGTGCGCACGCAGATGCCGCCCGCCGCCGCCGAGACGCGCGGCCAGCAGATGGCGACGCTCACGCGCATCGTGCAGGAGCGGCTGGCGAGCGCGCAGATGGGGCGCCTGCTCGACCGCGTCGAAGCCGAAACCCGCCACGATCCGCCGGACAGCTACCGCGTGCGCGCCGTGCGCAGTGTGCGTGAGGCCTACGCGATCAGCCAGCGCGTGCCGCCAGCACTGATCGGCGAGCTAGCCGTGCAGCGGGCGGTCGGACAGCGCGTCTGGGAGGAGGCAAAGCCCGCCAACGACTTTGCTCGCTTTGTCCCGCATCTGAAGACGCTGCTACGCCTGAGCCGCGAGCTTGCCGACGCCATCGGTTACACCGACCACCCCTACGACGCGCTCTTGCTGCAATACGAGCCAGACATGACTGCGGCGCGGCTAAGCGCGCTGTTCGAGACACTGAAGGCAGGCATCTTGCCAATGCTGCGCCGCATCACCGCTGCGCCCGCTGTCGACGCCAGCTTTCTGCATCGACATTATCCCGCCGCACAACAGCGCGCCTTTGGACTCGAGATCGCCGGCAAGTTCGGCTATGACTTCGAGCGCGGGCGCGTCGACGCCTCGGCGCATCCTTTCGAGATTTCGATGACGCGGCAGGATGTGCGCATGACGACGCGCTATCAGGAGAACTACCTGCCCGGCGCGATTTTCGGTCTCTTTCACGAAACCGGTCACGCGCTCTACGAACAGGGCGTTGCGCCTGAGCTGACGCGCACGGCGCTCGCCACAGATTTCGTCGGCCTGTATGCAGTCGGCGGCGCCACCTTCGGCGTGCACGAGTCGCAGTCGCGGCTGTGGGAAAACCAGATCGGACGCAGCCGGACCTTCTGGCAGCTGCACTTCGACCGCCTGCAAGACTACTTCCCGACGCAGTTGGCGGATGTCGACGTCGAGCGCTTTTACCGCGCCGTCAACCGCGTGCAGCCGAGCCTGATCCGCGTCGAAGCCGACGAGGTCACCTACAACCTGCACATTATGCTGCGCGTCGAGCTGGAGATGGGGCTGCTCGACGCGCGCATCGACGTCGACGATCTGCCCATGCTGTGGCGGCGCAAGATGAACGACTACCTGGGCATTGCGCCGGAGACAGACACCGAGGGCGTGCTGCAAGACATCCACTGGTCGGCGGGGCAATTTGGCACGTTCCCGGCATACACGATCGGCAACGTGCTCTCGGCGCAGTTCATGAACGCGGCGCGCCGCACGGTCGCCGGGCTGGACGAAGCGCTGACAGCTGGCGACTACAGGCCGCTGCGTGACTGGCTGGCGGAAAAGATCCACCGGCACGGTCGCGCCTTTGGACTGGACGAGCTGGTGCTGCGCGTTACCGGAGAAGAGTTCTCGGCGGCGCCGTATCTCGCTTATCTGCACCAGAAATACGGCGAACTGTATCCTCCGATAGACCTTCAGTTCAAGTAGTTTGCCTCCAGGCAGCTTTGTGAACGTCTACAGACATACCAGGAGCATCCTCGATTCGAGGGGTCTATTTCATATTTTTTGGGGCGAAATCACTTTGCCCCAAATATGAAATAGACCCTGCCGGTGAGCGAAGGTTGACGGATGATCGGGGGCTGTCTATACTGAGAGTATAACGACGATGTTGACATACACACGAAGATTGCTACTATCGTTTGCATCGTCAAAGAGCACCATCATGACGATCAATCAACTTATGCCTGTGGTCAAGTCTCTGTCACATGCCGATAAGTTTCGGCTGATGCAGATCTTGCTGCAACAATTGGCGCAAGAAGAGGGCGTGGATGAGCCACTCACTCCAGTTTCAACGGACGCTTTTGACCCACGTCGCTATTTCGGTGCAGGGCAGTCTTCTCGGGAAGACGTAGATGCCTACCTGGAATCCACTCGAGAAGGTTGGAGTTGATGAGTTATTTGATCGACACAAATGTCGTCATTTACTACTTCAACGGACTGACCGCCGATGATGACCTCCATGAGCTGTTGAAGAAGGATTTCAGAATTTCGATCATCACCAAGATTGAATTTTTGGGCTGGCGCGAATTTGGCGTCAACCGCTTACTCTACAAGCAGGCAAGGGCATTCATTCACCATGCGACTGTGTATGACATCACTGCACGCGTAGCTGAGCAAACCATTCGGCTGAGACAGCAGTATAGGACAAAAACGCCTGATGCCATCATCGCTGCCACTGCCCTGTTGAATCGGCTGACAGTGGTCACTCACAATACCGACGACTTCAGCCGACTGGGCGTCAAAACACTGGGCGTAACAATGAAGGCTGATTCATAATGTCTCTTGCCTATCTGCAAAGGAGGCGCCTAGCGAGGAACTGAAACAACCGGAAAGAGAGCGCATGGCCCGCACTGTGATCTTTCACCTGTGCGGGTGACGAGGAAGGGGTTCCCGGTGTGCGCCGGGATAACTGCGCCAGCCTGAACTCAACGCAGAGTGTTGGGTGAGCGCGCAGGAAAATCGAATCATCAGCGGATGCCCCTGGGTCGATCCACCGGCCCAACCCAGACGACCTTCTGGGTCAATCTTTCCACACCAACCACTCTTCAAGCCAGCGGCGAAAAGCAACGGGTGACCGTCGCCACAAAACCGTTGGCAGTGGAATGCAAGCAAATCAGATCGTCCAGTTGAACGCGTCTTGACGCGCGGCTTTGCTGCGTGCAATGAAAGCGCGGTCATCTTCGGCTGTGCTGACGCAGCAACGCGGCAGCCGTTGTAGGTCACCGCCCCCGGCGTGACGCACTTGCGTGTCACGCCGGAGGCGATGACCTACGGGAGAAGCACGTCGCAGGCGTATATTGCATTTCACAAAAGGGAGACAAGCTCATGTGTGGCATCGTTGGATATGTTGGCAGTCAAGAAGCCGCCCCGATCATCTTGCACGGGCTGCGGCAGCTGGAATACCGTGGCTACGATTCCGCCGGCCTTGCAGTTCTGGATCATGCGGGCGCGGTGCAGGTGCGGCGCGAGGCGGGCAAGCTGCTCAATCTCGAACAGACCGTCAGCCAGGCGCCGGTGGTGGGCGCAGTCGGGGTCGGCCATACGCGCTGGGCGACGCATGGCCCCCCCAGCCAGCGCAACGCCCACCCGCACAGCAGCCCTGACGGCGATCTGGTCGTCGTCCAGAACGGCATCGTCGAGAATTTCCTTAAGTTGCGCCGCGAACTGGAGTCCGCCGGCTACACCTTCCGCAGCGACACCGACACCGAGGTGATCGTCCATCTCATCGACCAGCATTATCACAACGGCAGCGCTGGCGACCTGGAAGACGCCGTGCGCAAGGCGCTGCAGCGCCTCAAGGGGCCAAGTGCGATCGTCGTGCTTTCAGGGCGCCATCCCGACCGGCTGATTGCGGCGCGGCTGGGCAATGCCGGCGGCGTGACGGTCGGCTTCGGCCGCGGCGAGATGTTCGTCGCTTCCGACATCCCGGCGATCCTGCGCCACACGCGCGAGGTCGCCTTTCTCGATAACCGGCAGATGGCGGTCATCACTGCCAGCGGTGCAACTTTCAAGGATTTGGAGGGACGCTTCATCCAGAAAGATTGCACGCGCATCGACTGGAACCCGACCGCAGCCGAAAAAGGCGAGTTCCGCCACTTCATGCAAAAGGAGATTTTCGAGCAGGGGCGCAGCCTCACCGACACGCTGCGCAGCCGCCTTGACTTCCAGCGCAACGCCGTCGTGCTCGACAGCCTCAACCTCACGCC
>Ga0272446_1004578_pt1 | contig 16213 bp, 12 predicted proteins | sample YNPCB0061_FD_194587 | JGI IMG/M metagenome (GOLD analysis project Ga0272446, IMG submission 194587) | Hot spring microbial mat communities from Yellowstone National Park, WY, United States - YNP-CB-006-1 | ecosystem: Environmental > Aquatic > Thermal springs > Hot (42-90C) > Sediment | place... | reverse complement strand
ATCTCACTTTCTGATGGCATTTGAATTAGTTCTCCATCTTCTAATTCATAGAGATAGTCGGTGTTATCGTCATAACTAAGAAACTCCTCAAAGGTCAACTTCGGTTTAACGATCGTTTTCATTCTTCTCCTCCTCTCAATAATTCTTTTGCCGTTAACTCTAATTTGCCCAACAACAAAGAAACGATCGGTTGGTCTTCTTTGAAAATCTGTTCTCTATATGAATCATCTTTCAACTGCAAAACCGTTACTTTCTGCAAGATCGGATCAACAATCCAATACTCAGGAATGCGCCTAGCGCAATATTCCGATCGTTTGTCTTCATAATCTCGCTTTGCCTGATTAGGACTCACTACTTCCACTACCAAAGCAGGAGCAGGCATATCTAAAGTGATTAACGATCGGTTTACATTTTTTGTGGCGTTGTATAAATCTTCAGAAAAAACAGTTAGATCAGGCAGTCTAACATTTATGTCTTCACTGGGTGTAGCAATTTCCATTTTGATGTAAAGACGATTAGAAGGAATGCCTATCCTCAAAAGATAAGCAACTAAAAACATTGAAATTCTAAGATTTGGAAGACTCTCTAATGGCATCTGATAAAGTTCTTGGTCTTCTAATTCATAAAGGCAATCAGTATCGTCTTCATAATCAAGAAATTCTTGATAAGTCATTTTTCGTTTAACGATCGTTTTCATTCTTCTCCTCCTTTCAATAATTCTTTTGCAGTTAGTTCTAATTTACCTAACAACAAAGAAACGATCGGTTGGTCTTCTTTGAAAATCTGTTCTTGATATGAATCATCTTTCAAATATAAAACCGTTACTTTCTGCAAAATTGGATCAATGATCCAATACTCAGGAATGCCCCTAGCGCAATATTCCGATCGTTTGTCTTCATAATCTCGTTTTGCTTGATTAGGACTTACTACTTCTACTACCAAAGCAGGAGGAGGCATATCTAAAGTGATCAACGATCGTTTTTGTCCTTTCATCCTTTCCGATAGTTCTTTCGATCTGACTATCAAATCGGGAATACGGACATTGACTTCCTTACAAGGAACTACGATCTCTACATCCCTACGAAGGGCACCAGCAGAAAAACCAAGACGAAAAAGATAACTAAGCAGAAACATCCCGATCTGCAAGTTAATCTCACTCTCTGATGCCATCTGAATGAGTTCTCCATCTTCTAATTCATAGAGATAATCGGAGTCATCCTCATAATTAAGGAAGTCTTCATAGGTCATTTTTTGCCTAACGATCGTTGTCGTCATGAAATCCCCCTATGCCAATGCTTTGCGGATGGTATGATTGAAAATGACCCTGCCTGGTGTAGTTAAAACATACTGAGAAATTAGATTTCCTTGTGCATCTTCTCTTAAACGTAAGAACTTAAAGACCTTCAGAACATTGCCATTCTCATCTGTTATTACTTGTTCTGGTTGAGAACGATCGGCTCCGTCTCCTTCAATTTCACCTTCAAAGCGCACCCAAATCTTGTCATGAATATGGAGCAATTTCTGCTCATAAGCCATGATTACATCTTCAAAGGTAGCAAAATAACGGTCTACTTCTTTCGGACGGCGGGGATTATCCGTCGTTAGATAATAAGAACCCAAAACCATGTCCTGACTAGGCGTGATAATCGGTCTGCCAGTGGCTGGCGACAGGACGTTGTTTGCCGCTAACATCAGCATTCTGGCTTCGGCTTGGGCTTCTAAAGATAAGGGCACATGCACCGCCATCTGGTCGCCGTCAAAGTCTGCATTAAAAGCAGGACAAACGAGGGGATGCAACTGAATTGCCCTACCATCTACTAAAATTGGCTCAAAGGCTTGAATGCCAAGACGGTGCAAAGTAGGGGCGCGATTCAACAGGACTGGATGTTCCCTGATCACTTCTTCTAAAACATCCCAAGCGATCGGGTCGTTCCGTTGGATTAGTTTTTTAGCGGCTTTGATGTTAGTAACATAGTTCAAACGAATTAACCGATTGATAACAAAGGGCTGGAATAGCTCGATCGCCATCTCCTTGGGCAGACCGCACTGATGGATTTTCAGATTTGGACCTACCACAATTACCGACCGACCGGAATAGTCTACCCGCTTACCCAACAGGTTTTGGCGGAACCGACCCTGCTTGCCTTCAATGATGTCAGATAGGGACTTGAGGGGACGATTATTTGCTCCCACTACAGTCCGCCCCCTCCTGCCGTTGTCGATTAGGGCATCTACCGACTCCTGGAGCATCCGTTTTTCGTTACGAACAATGATTTCAGGGGCTAAAATTTCCTGCAAGCGGGCAAGCCGATTATTGCGATTAATCACCCGACGATAGAGGTCATTTAGGTCACTGGTCGCAAACCTGCCCCCGTCTAACTGCACCATCGGTCTTAAATCAGGCGGAATTACAGGAATTACATCCAAAACCATCCATTCTGGCTTTGCCCCCGTCGCTACAAAGTTGTCCACTACCCGTAGACGCTTGATTAGTTTGGTCCGCTTCTGCCCTTTGGAGTGGCTAATTTCTTCTCGGAGCCGCTCTGCTTCCAGTTCCAGGTTTATATCCTTCAATAACTGTTGGATTGCCTCTGCCCCGATCGCTACTTCCACGCCGTCTAGGGGAATATCTTCAGAGTAAATCTGCTCTTCAATCTCCATCCATTGCTCTTCGGAGAGGAGTTGTTTGTACTCCAGGTTATAGGTAGTGGCTAAAACCTGTCCTGGGTCTACCTTATCCCCTGTGGATACCGCTAAAACCTGTTTGGGATGGATGTCGTAACGGGTTTCGGTGCCATCCTCCGATCGGATTTTGACTTCCTCGATCGTGGCAGAAATCACCTCCCCTCCCAAAGTAGCCTTAGCGCCCGGATTCAGCACAACGTAGGAGTTGAAATAAACGATTTGCTCCACATCCTTGAGGGGCATATCCAATAAAATCGCCATATAACTAGGAATACCCTTCAAGTACCAGACATGGGTGACAGGGGCAGCCAACTTGATAAAGCCCATGCGATGGCGGCGTACTCTCGATTCTGTTACCTCTACCCCGCAACGCTCACAGACGATACCCCGATGCCTCACCCGTTTATACTTACCGCAGTGGCATTCCCAGTCCTTCACTGGACCAAAAATGCGTTCGCAAAATAAACCGTCCATTTCCGGCTTGAGGGTACGGTAATTGATCGTCTCTGGTTTTGTCACCTCCCCTACGACATTGCCGTTGGGCAGAGTGCGCTCCCCCCATTTGCGTATCCGATCGGGGGAAGCCAGACCAATTTTGACATAGTCAAACCGTTGTTCCATCCTTGTCATCACAATTCTCCCAAAATTTCTAGTTGTAGCTATGCAGGGGTTTAGTCTTCGTCTGATTCGTCATCTAAGCTGCCCCGGAATGCCTCATAGGTGGGGCGGGGGGGGGTGCGCCGTTGCAGTGAGTCCATCATCAGATCAATCTCTGTATCTTTCTGGGAGCCGTCCTCCGATAGTTTATGCACCGATACATCTAAACAGAGGGACTGCAATTCCCGCATCAAGACCTTAAAGGACTCCGGCGTGCCTGGTCGAGGGATGGGATTGCCCTTCACGATCGCATTGAGTGCCTCATTCCTGCCGGTCATATCGTCGGACTTCACCGTGAGGATTTCTTGCAGGATATAGGCAGCTCCATATGCCTCCAATGCCCAGACTTCCATTTCCCCGAAACGCTGACCACCTTGCTGTGCCTTACCGCCCAAGGGCTGTTGGGTGACCAGGGAATAGGGACCAGTCGATCGGGCGTGGATTTTGTCATCTACCAGGTGGACGAGTTTGAGCATATATGCCTGCCCCACGGTCACGGGTTGGTCGAAGGGTTCGCCGGTGCGTCCGTCATAAATTTTGAGCTTCCCTGGGTGTTCGGGACTAAAGAGCCACTCTTCCCCAGTTACCTTGGTTGCTTCCTCCAATTTGCCATGGACTAACTTGCGGGAGGCTTCTTCCCCATACATTTCATCAAAGGGAATGACCTTAAAGCGGGAGTCGAGATTCTGTCCCGCCCAGCCCAAGAGACATTCAAAAATCTGTCCCACGTTCATGCGGGAAGGTACCCCCAAGGGATTCAGGACAATGTCTACCGGTCTGCCGTCTTCTAGGTAGGGCATATCTTCCTTGGGTAAAATGCGGGAAATGATGCCCTTGTTGCCGTGCCTGCCCGCCATTTTGTCCCCTACCTGGATTTTCCGCTTTTGGGCGACATAGACCCGCACTACCATGTTGGCACCAGGGGGCAGTTCGTCTCCCTGCTCTCTGGTAAAGATACGGACATCTACTACCCTGCCCTTTTCGCCGTTGGGCACCCGCAGGGAGTTATCGCGCACATCCCTTGCCTTCTCCCCAAAGATTGCCCTTAATAGTTTTTCCTCTGGCGGCTGGTCAGACTCTCCCTTGGGCGTAACTTTGCCTACTAAAATATCGCCGGCTTCAACCCAAGCCCCTACTCGAATAATGCCATGTTCGTCTAGGTTACGGAGGGAGTCTTCCCCTACATTGGGTATTTCTCTGGTGATCTCTTCTGGTCCTAGCTTAGTTGTGCGGGCTTCAATTTCAAATTTTTCAATGTGGATAGAAGTATAAACATCATCGTAGACAAATCTCTCGCTGATCAAGATAGCATCTTCGTAGTTGTAACCTTCCCAGGGCATATAAACTACAAGGACATTCTGCCCAAGGGCTAGTTCCCCTCCCTCGGTGGCAGAGCCGTCCGCCATGACTTGCCCCTTCCCTACTCGATCCCCCACAAATACAAGGGGGCGCTGGTTTAGGCAGGTGTCCTGATTCGATCGTTGGTATTTTTGCAGGGCATAGCTATGTATTTTCCCTTCGTCATCCTTTACCCTAATCTCTGTGGCGGAAACATAGACTACTTCTCCATCGGTACGGGAGACGATCACCATGCCGGAGTCCCTGGCTACCTGTGCCTCTAGTCCTGTGCCCACCAGGGGACGCTCCGGGCGGAGTAGGGGTACTGCCTGGCGCTGCATATTGGAACCCATGAGGGCGCGGTTGGCATCATCATGCTCTAAAAAGGGAATTAGAGAGGTAGCAACGGAAATGGTCTGGACGGGGGAAACGTTCACAAAGTCCACCTGCTCTGGGGTAGCGGTGTCGAATTCCTGGCGGTAGCGCACCGGTACAAAATCGGCAGTAATGTTGCCTTCGGCATCTGTTGGAATATCCCCTGGTGCTAGGCGGTGTTTATCTTCCTGGTCGGCGGTCATGTAGATGGGGGGCAAGTCTCGGCGCACTCTACCGTTTTCCACCCGATAGTAGGGAGTTTCAATAAAGCCATAGCTATTTACCCTGGCATGGGTAGCAAGGGAACCAATTAAGCCGGCGTTGGGTCCTTCGGGAGTCTCGATCGGGCATATGCGTCCGTAGTGGCTGGGGTGGATGTCCCGCACCGCAAATCCGGCTCTCTCTCTGGTTAGACCGCCGGGACCAAGGGCGCTGATCCGCCGTTTGTGGGTCAATTCTGCTAGAGGGTTAGTTTGATCCATAAATTGGGATAACTGGCTGGAGCCAAAAAATTCCTTGATCGCTGCCACCAGGGGTTTTGGATTAACTAGGGAAGTGGGGGTCAAGCTATCGGCATCGGAGACGGTCATCCGTTCCTTGATAATTCTTTCCAGGCGGCTTAACCCCACCCGTACTTGGTTTTGCAGTAGCTCCCCTACCGATCGGACGCGGCGATTACCCAAGTGGTCGATGTCATCCGTTGTGCCGGCATCAAATTCTAGGCTAATTAAATAATCAACCACTTTAAGAATGTCTTCTTTGGTTAAAACCCTGACGGTTTCCGGGGTATTGAGTTGTAATTTACTGTTGAGTTTGTAGCGTCCTACCCTACCCAAGTCATAGCGTTTGGGATCAAAAAAGCGGGATTCCAGGAGTAATCTACCCCCTGTTTCGGTAGGAGGCTCCCCTGGTCGGAGTTTGCGGTAGAGTTCCTTGAGGGCTTCTTCTTCGTCAAATTGCCCTTCCTTCTCGATCGTTTTTTGGAAAAATTCGGGACGGGTGAGGGAGTCGAAAATTTCTTGATCCGTCAACCCGATCGCTTTGAGGAGAACCTGGGCAGAAAGTTTGCGGGTCTTGTCGATGCGTACCCAGACTAGCCCATTTTTATCAGTTTCAAACTTGAGCCATGCCCCCCGGTTAGGAATCAGACTGGCGTTGTAAGTCCGCCTACCGGTTTTATCCGTTTCCGGCTTAAAGTAAACTCCAGGGCTACGGACAATTTGATTGACAATTACCCGCTCCGCCCCGTTAATAATAAAGGTGCCCCGATCGGTCATCAAGGGCAGTTCCCCGATAAACACGTCCATCTCTTTAATTTCGCCATTTTCCCGATTGATCAACCGAGTAGGCACATACATTTGCAAAGAATAGGTAGCATCCCGCTGCTTTGCTTCGTTCATGTCATACTTAGGACCCTTGAGGTAGTAGTCCTTACCAAGAAAGTGCAGTTCCAGCTTTCCTGTATAATCTGAAATGGGCGAAAAACTCTCTAACTCTTCAATCAATCCCTCGGCTAAAAACCATCGGAAACTCTCCCTCTGAATTTCCACCAAGTCAGGCAACACAAAGGCAGGGGTCATCGGTAATAATTTGTTCATGCGCTCGTAGCTACTTCTATAGAGGCGTGCCCAGGCAAAGGCATAGGATATACATTATACATAATTTTTAGGAATTGAGTAAAATTTTTCTGACTCCTACCTACTTTCTGACAACAATAGTAGAGATTAGGGCGCAAACCGATCGGTTAAAATTAGGTTAAATCGGATTTAATCGTAATGAAAGAGATTTTAGAACTTAAAAGATTGATCCAAAATGACGATAAAGCAGGGGCGTTATTGCTAGTTAGTGAAATGGAAGAAATGAGTAGAAGTGATAAAGTTAATAAAATCTATAGCTACTCAATCATTCTTCTATCCCATTTAATTATTAATTAAACAAGATGCCGAAAAGCGGATGACTAAATCTTGGGAAGTTACGATAGAAATGGCTCTGGATAAGATTAAGCGGACAAACCGATGACAGAAAATAGGGGGTAACTATGTACTTGGGGATGAATTGAAAGACCTACTTAATCAGTCCTATAAAATGGCATTGAAACAGGCAAGTTTAGAGGCATTTGGTGGCATTTATGACTCAGAAACCTTAGATCAGATGGTCAAAAAACAGGAGATTACCGATCGGGCTTGGCAGAAGATTATGGACTTATCCGATTAACCTAAAATCGAGTGGGTTGGGACTGCAAATACAATAAAAATTGTCTTAATTCACTAGGACTAAGTTGATGGCGGGATTTTTTGCCAAAGGTACGCATTAAATATTCTCTGCCCTGGTCATTTGTCCAACCAAGACGCTCCATTTCTACTTTGGTTTGGGTAATTTCATTAGATAGGTCTTCTGGGCTATTGTTAGGGCTTTCTAGGAGGGGAAATTCGGTCGGGCTATAAAATTCGTTCTGGTGATGGTTTTGGTAATTAGGCAAGGTTTCTGGCTCTAGGGTCACGATCGTTTGGCTAGAATTTGTTTGGCTGATCCCAGCAAAATTAAAGGCGCGCTGGATGGCACGATCTTCGGCAGTTTCTAGGTCGGGGTCGGCAGCAGTAGCGGTGCTTAAAATAACTTGATTGACACTAATAGTGGCACGGAAAATAAACTTGCCTTCTTGTTTGGGCAACATTTCCGTTTGAATAGTTCCCTGGGGATATTGCTGACGAAACTGGGGAAACACCAGAGAAAGGCTAGCCGATCGGGTACAATACCATCTTAGCGAAAAGCGGTGCCCAATGCGGGCTAGGATACAATCCCTGTATGAGCTATTGCATAAATCCCCATTGTGCCCTACCGGATCATCCTGGTAATGACCAGCAAGCCCTCTGTGCCAGTTGTGGTTCCCCTCTGGTACTCCAGGGTAGGTATAGAGTCGATCGGGTAATTAGTGATAAGGGGGGGTTTGGCGTTGTTTACCAGGCTCACACTAGCAAGGAGGAAAAAATCCTTAAAGTCCTCAAGCATGAACACAATAAAAATCACAAAGCCGTCGAGCTATTTGCCCAAGAAGCGGAAGTGTTGAGTAAGTTGCGCCATCCTGGCATACCCAAGATTGATGGTTATTTTACCCATGAGGTGGCGGGGGGGCTGGTTTTGCACTGTTTGGTAATGGAAAAAATTCCAGGCAATAACCTAGAAGAATGGCAGCATCGCCAGCGGTATAAGCCCTTAGAACAAGCTCAGGCTTTGGAATGGCTTAAATTCTTGGTGGAAGTTTTGGGGGTGATTCATAAAAAAAGTTATCTCCACCGCGATATTAAACCCTCAAATATTATGCTTACCCCAGAGGGCAGGCTAGTTTTGATTGATTTTGGCACAGCTAGGGATGTCACCGCTACCTATCTGGAAAATATCAGCCGTGGACGGAGTATGACTTCAGTGGTTTCCAGTGGTTATACGGCTCCTGAACAGTCTAATGGCAAGGCGGTAGAGCAATCGGACTTTTTTGCCCTAGCCCGTACCTTTGTCCAGTTACTGACTGGTAAGCATCCCCTCGATATGTATGTACCCGATCGGGATAGTTTGGACTGGCGTGCCTATGCCCCTAATGTCACCCCCGCTCTGGCAGACCTCCTCGATCAGATGATGAACCGCAAGCCCGCCGATCGTCCTTTGAATGCAGACAGTTTAATTAAGCAGCTACAAACGATCGAGAAGGTTGTAAAGCGCCCAGACCCTAATCTTAAGCTTGAAAGCCCAGTTAAACTTCCTTCTATTGCTATTCCTTGGCAGGGGCTTAGTTTTGTTTTGGGAATTGGTGCAACCCTATTGGGCTGGTATTTGGGGAGCGGGGTTGGTGCCCTGGTGGGGGGCGCGATCGGGTTAGTTTGCGTTACAGGGGTATCAAGATTAACTACCTTAAGCCTTTCCCCTAAGCTATCTATCCTTGCCCATGCTAAAACCACCACTGCCCTGGCTGTAACTCCCGATGGGCAGTTTTTTATCTCGGCGGGGGGGGATCGGACAATTAAGGTATGGCATCGTAAAAACGGTCAACTCTGCCATACTCTGGTGGGTCACGGTGATTGGGTCTATTGCTTAGCACCCGCCCCTGGAGGGCAGACTCTCTTTAGTGGTAGTGGGGATAAAACTATCAAGGTATGGCAGTCCCAATCGGGCTTGCCCCTAGAAACCATCAAAGGGCATGAGTTGGGGGTAAATTGCCTGGCTGTTGCTAACGACGAGAGTTACTTGGTGAGTGGCAGCGCCGATCGGACGATCAAGGTCTGGGACCTACGGAATTACAAGTTAGTTAGAACCATCAATAATTTAGGACATGGAGTAAATGCCCTTTTACTGACCCCCGATCGGCAGATCATCAGTGGGGACCGCAGTATCAGGGTCTGGGAAATTGGCAAAAATATACCAGTCAAGACTTTAGCAGGGCATCAGGAAGAGATCAAAGCATTGGCATTAACCCCAGACGGCAAAGCCCTGTTTAGCGCCAGCGCCGATCGGACGGTCAAACATTGGAATATCGCCACTGGACAGTTAGTGAGAACCCTGGTAGGTCACAAAGGGGAGATAAAAGCCCTAGCAGTCCACCCCACCAAGCCCTTGTTAATTACGGGCAGCACCGATCGGCGGGTGGGAGTTTGGCATATACCTTCCGGCAAGTTACTATTAGCCCTCAAAGGGCATAGCGCCGAGGTCACCTGTCTGGCAATCTGCCCGGAAGGAAAATTTCTTTATAGTGGCAGTGGAGACGGTTCGGTAAAAGTATGGCGATTTTGATGAACCAAATTAGAACCTGGTGGCAGTATAGTTTTTTAGCCCAAATTTGGGTTTTAATCCGGTCGTTAATATCAAACAGCTTTCTATTTTCTCCCCATAGTTTAGCAGTCTGGTTAATAATTTTATTAGTTCTTTTACCCTACCTGTCTACCAGTCAGATTGGCTTAATCTTATTAGGAATTACTGCTTTTTATTTGCCTCTAATTCATAATTCCGCCCTAAAATCTCCCCTGATTTCTTATAGTATAGTCGCCACGATCGCTACTATTTTTTCCCCCGTCCGATCGGCGGCTTTGGATGGCTTAGTAAAACTATTGCTCTATTTCATAGTCTTTTTAGCCCTAGAAAGAGTATTTATTGCCAATCATAAATATCGTTCCTATTTAGTAGGCAGTTATATTTTAACTAATATATTAGTCACGATCGGGGGCTTGCGCCAGCAATTTTTTGGTGCTCAACAATTGGCTACCTGGTGGGATCCCAGCTCAGAATTATCGAGCTTAACTAGAGTCTATAGTTTTTTAGGAAATCCCAACTTATTAGCGGGATATTTGTTACCTGCTATTCCCCTTGGCGTGGTAGCAATTTTATTAACCAAGCGTTGGACATGGAAACTGTTAATTGCCCTATCAACATTAGGGGCTTTTCTTTGTATTATTTACTCCTACAGTAGGGGGGCATGGCTAGGGTTGGGGACAGAGGTAATGGTACTAGGATTATCACTCCTCTATTGGCGATTTGCGAGCCTTTCGGTCTGGGTTTTACCCGCCCTGGGCTTGGGCATGGGAGGGGCAATGGTAGGGGGCATAATGACTAAACCTTCCCTAAAAGCCAGAGTTTTATCGATTTTCTCCATTTTCGATCGGAATGTAGACCAGAGTATCAGCTTCCGGTTGCGGGTGATGGAGGGAGCGATCGAGATGGTCAAACAATATCCCCTATTTGGCATTGGACCAGGGAACAAAGCATTTAACTTGGTCTATCCCCTCTTTCAAAAAGTCCGCCATAGTGCTTTAGGTGCCTATTCCGTACCCCTAGAATTAACGATCGAGACTGGTTTTATTGGTCTAATGGTCTACAGTTGGCTAGTGATAACCGTTTTAATTAAAGGCATTAAATCTATCAGAATTTCCCCAAACCTATGGGGCATTGGGGGTATGGCAGCGGTAGTAGGGATGATCGTGCATGGTTTGGCAGACACCGTTTGGTATCGTCCCCAAGTACAGGTATTGTGGTGGCTTGCTGTCGCCCTAGTCATGGTCAAGCCTGGTACACTACAGGAAAACAGGGAGGAGCATAGATGAAATTAGTCCCAACTTTAGGCATAGCCCTCAGTTTAAGCTTGATTGCCCAGGCACAAAACCCCCAAGACCTAAAAAGACTGCAAGAATTAAGAATGTGTGACCGCTGTAACTTGGTAGGGGCAAACTTGCGGGGAGCAGACCTAAAGGGCGTAACGATCGTAGGCTCTAACTTACAAGGAATTGACCTGAGTAATGCCCAGTTGCAAGGCGCTTTTTTGGTAGATGGTCAACTAAGGGGAGCAGAATTACCCCAAGCCAATCTCACTAACGGCAACTTGAGCGGCTCCGACTTCCAGGGGACAAACTTCCAGGGGGCTATCCTCAAAGCTACTAATCTAACGGGAGCAAACCTGCGGTCTGTAGTTATGTTGGGGGCAAACCTAGAAGGAGCCAAACTGGGCGGGGCTAAACTCCAGGGAGCAATACTAATCGACGCAAATTTTTATCTCAGTAGCTTGACTAGGGCAAACTTAGAAGGGGCAAACCTGCTTAACGGTAAATTTCGCAATACAGACTTCAGAAGCGCCAATCTCCAAGGGGCAAGCCTGCGGGGAACTGACTTTCAGGGAGCCGACCTGACCAATACCGACCTCCGTAACGCAGACCTAAATCAAACTAATTTTCGCCAAGCCAATCTGAAAGGGGCTTTGATCAATGCTCCCCAACTTGCAAATGCCAAACTATGTCAAACTATCTTGCCCGATGGCACCCAATCCGATCGGGATTGTTTCCAATAATCAATCAAGATATTGCTCCAGTAGGATCAAAACTTAGATGTAAGATGTAAAAAACACTTAAGACTATGGCAGAGTTAACCTTAGCAGATGTCCTCCAAGAATTGCGTAGTGATATTCGCCAAATGGGGCAAGATATCCGAGCAGAATTGCGCTCTGACTTTGAAGGACTAAAACACGACTTTGAAGGACTAAAACACGACTTTGAAGGACTAAAACACGACTTTGAAGGACTAAAGCACGATGTTGAAGGACTAAAGCACGATGTTGAAGGACTAAAGCACGATGTTGAAGGACTAAAGCATGATGTTGCTGCTCTTAAAATTGATGTGGAGGGACTAAAAATAAATGTTAATGATTTAACTAAAGAATTGGGAGCTACTCAGAAATGGCAGGACCGCACTTGGGATGTTATTAAATGGGTGGGGGCAATTAGTGCAGGGCTTTCGATTAGTGCCTCGATCGGGATCGTGGGCATATTAGTTAGGGCAATTATTACAGGAACTTGATCTCTACTCTGTCCAAACTCAAGTAGCGTAAAGCTTTAACGATCGGGGTTGTTTTAGACATCTTCATAGGGTGGAGCAAGTTATCGTAAGATTTTTTAGGTAATTGTGGTAACTTTTTAGAGAATTAAGACTAAACTAATAGAGTGCTAACAGTTGGGTATTACCTATGGCTACTATTACAAACCAAGTTCAAGCAGTAAAGCCAAAATTTGGATTTCTACAAAGTATCCAGACTAAAGCTACAGCATTTGCCCTCATGCTAGGAGTAATCCCGATTACTGTGGTAGGTGTCATTGCATTTAACGCAGCTAGTCTTTCTATCCGATCGGGAGCAGTTCGTAACCAGGAAGAATTCGTTAATAGTGAGGTGAAACAGATCACTAGCTTTATTAATGAACGTTTTATTGATATTAAAGTTCTGGCAAGCCTTCCGATTCTGGCAAACCCTAATATTTCTCGAATTACAACTAAAGCGGAAAAAGAACAAGTCCTCAAACAATTCCAAGAGGCTAATGATTTATATGACAGTATTACATTTATGAATTTGAAAGGAGATGATGTACTCTCCTCTACTGGTAAAGGCTATGGCAATCATTTGGCAGACGATTATTTCAAAGCAGCTACTACAACTAAACGACCCTTTATCACTCAACCGAGGTTTTCTAAAGCTGCTAACGCTGTTGTAATTTTTATTGCATCCCCAGTATTTAATTCCCAAACCGGTGAGTTAATAGGAGTTGTGCGTACCCGTATTCCTGTCAAAGCATTAGACAATATTCTACGCGCAAGATTTCAAAATGATGTGTTAGAAGAAAGATTGCAACTCCAGTATCACATTGTCGATAAGAATGGCATTATTTTTGTGGCTAGGGAAGGTAGCCAGACTGGTAATGAAAAAGCTGTAGAAGCAGTGCCGATTTTAGCAGATTTACAAAAAGAAAATCAGATTGTTAGTGTAGAAGGGTTTGACGCTAGTGATCCTGAAAAGCAGTTAGTAACTTATGTCCCCATTAAATTTGACAGCAAATTGGGTATTCCCGATCTGCAGTGGAGCTATTTTGTCCATCAAAGTCTTGATGTCGTTTATCAGGCTGAAAAGCAGTTAATTCAGACTCTAATCCAGGGTGTAATTGTTACGGCAATCATCGTAATTGTTATTGCACTTTATGTCACAAACCGATCGATTCGACCAATTCTGCAATCTACTAAAGCAGTACAAGAAATTGGCGAGGGGAACCTTGATGTGCGAGTACCGGTCTGGGGTAATGATGAAATTGGCGTGTTGAGTTCTAACATTAACACTTTAGCCAGCAGACTAGATGAACTCTTAGAAGACCAAAAGAAAGAAAATGAAAGACTAGAAAAAGCACGGCAAGAAGCACGGCAAGAAGCAGACCAACTGGCGAAAGAACAACAACAACAGAGAGAGTTATTACAAAGACGGGCTTTAGAACTCCTGATGGAAGTAGACCCGGTCAGCCGGGGGGATTTAACAGTAAGAGCCAACGTGACGGAAGACGAAATGGGCACGATCGCTGATTCCTATAACTCTCTGATTCGTAGTTTGAGGGAATTAGTATTAGGGGTGCAAGAATCGGCTACCACTGTAACGAATAGTGCAATTGCCAATGAAGCAGAGGTCAAGACCGTAGCGATCGGTGCCCAAAAACAGGTAGATGCCATTCAAGATGCTTTGCAACAAGTAGAAACGATGGCACAGTCTTTACAAGAAGTGGAAAAAAGGGCGCAAAAAGCTCAATCTCAGGTCAACACCGCCGTTGCAGTTGTGGCAGATGGGGACAAAGTAATTAAGGAAACTGTCGCTGGTATTACGACCGCCCAAGAGAAAGTAAACCGTGCCGCCGAAAAGATGCAACTCCTTGAGGTCGCTTCCCAGAAGATTGCCAGGGTGGTTAAACTGATTGGTAACTTTGCTGCCCAAACTAACTTGTTAGCTCTGAATGCCTCGATCGAGGCTGCCCGTGCGGGGGAAGAGGGGGAAAGCTTCAAAGTTGTAGCGGACGAGGTGAGGGCATTAGCCCAACGATCGACGGAGGCGACCAGGGAAATTCGCCGACTGTTGGAGGACATTCAAAGCCAGGTCAGTGAGGTTGTGAGCGCCATTTCTGAAGGCACCAGCCAGGTAACGGCAAGTACGGGTCTGATTGAAACCGCCAGGGACCGTTTGAACGAAATCAATCGGGTGAGTAGGGAAGTAAACCAACTAATTGAAGACATTGCCCAAGCCTCAAACATCCAACTAGCAAGCTCTGCTGAAGTAAAACGAACTATCACTTCAGTTGCTTCTATTGCTCAAGACAATTCCCGCCGATCGGAACAAGTAGCAACCACTTTCGATGAACTACTAGCTTTAGCTCAGTCTCTGCAAGACCAGGTAGGCAGATTCAAAGTAAAAAGTTAATTGATCAGTCATGTTTTATTTTAACTATGGTGGTCAGGGGCTTCTTCATCCATTGGTTTTAGAAACTCTCCATCATAACTTCCAAGAAATTGAAAGACTATCTGCCTATTCTAATAAAGCAAACGACTGGATAGAAGAAGAAAAAGACAAAACCCGATCGGTCTTATCTGACTTATTGCAGGTAGATTCTCGGTCTATTACCTTGACGCAAAACACAACGGAGGGTTGTAACATTGCGCTTTGGAGTTTTCCTTGGCAGAAAGGTGATCATCTTTTATTGTCAGACTGTGAACATCCGGGCATTGTAAGAATTGCTGAGGTATTAGCCGATCGTTTTGGTATTAGTTTTTCTTTCTTCCCTTTATTTAACGATCGAGATAGTGCAGATGAAAGAGTGTTAGATATTATTTCAGCAAACATCAGACCAGACACAAAAATGATGATGGTTAGTCATATATGTTGGAATACGGGGCAAGTTTTACCGTTGCAAAAAATTAGTCAGATTTGTCAAGCAAAAGGGATATGGTTAGCGGTGGATGCGGCTCAAAGTGTAGGAGTATTGCCCTTAAATTTGACAGAATTAGGGGTTGATTTCTATGCTTTTACGGGTCACAAATGGTTGAATGGTCCCCTTGGATTGGGGGGACTATATGTCAATCCCTTGCGTTTAGATGAGGCTCTACCGACTTTTGTGGGCTGGCGGGGCTTAAAACAAAAACATCTAAAATTTGAAGTTGCTAGTATCGCCTATCCCCTTTTAGGTGCTCTAAGAAAGGCAATAGAATTAGAAAACAATTGGGGAAATAAAAACGATCGTTATCAATCTATTGTGAATAGAGCAACGGATTTGTGGCATAAACTAAAACAACTAGCAAACATAAAATTAGTCTGTCAACAAACACCCCGATCGGGTTTAGTATCATTTCAAATTTTAGACCAGTCTGCTCATCAAATCTCTCAGCTTTTAGAACAAAAATATCAAATCTATCTTCGATCGATTCCCTATCCCCTTGCTTTGCGCGCCTCCGTTAGTTACAAGACCAATGAAATTGATCATCTAATTTCTATTTTGCAAACTCTCTAGCTAATGAAGGAGAAACCTTGGATAAATTTCGAGATCATTATTACAACCGATCGATTAAACAAATGCGGCGGGGTCTGTTAGTAGGAGCGTTTATCTTTTTGGGTTTTTTTCTGATTGATCTAACGATCGTTAGTAGTTATCGATCGGCATTTTGGCTAATGCGTCCCCTAGTCGCGCTTTTAAGTATGATGGTATGGCTATGGAGTTTTAGTTCATCTTTTAAGGAATATGCTCAAATAACCTTATCTTTGTTATTCTTTTTAGCTGGTGTGGTTTTACTTCTTTTAGAGCAGAGTAGTTTTAGCACAACCCCCGATCGTTATCAT
>Ga0272446_1004577_pt1 | contig 16214 bp, 12 predicted proteins | sample YNPCB0061_FD_194587 | JGI IMG/M metagenome (GOLD analysis project Ga0272446, IMG submission 194587) | Hot spring microbial mat communities from Yellowstone National Park, WY, United States - YNP-CB-006-1 | ecosystem: Environmental > Aquatic > Thermal springs > Hot (42-90C) > Sediment | place... | reverse complement strand
ATCCTGCGCGTCGTGAGAGATGCCAACGTGCGCGATCCGTTCTTCCGCGTCTTCGGCTGGACGGTGCTTTTTGCACTAGGAAGCGTGGTGAGCACCTTCGCGCTGGGGCTGATATTCGCTATTGTCTTGAACTCTAAGGAACTGCCCCTGCGCCCGCTGTGGCGCTCGCTGCTGATCATCCCCTATGCGGTTCCGTTCTGGCTGAGCGTGCAGACGTGGCGTGGGTTGCTCAACCCTATCTATGGCCCTGTGAATTTCCTGCTACAACCGCTGAATGGTGGGCAGCCCATCCAGTTTTTTGCCGACCCCGGCCTCGCCAAGCTGACGGTGCTGTTCGTCAACCTGTATCTGGGCTTTCCGTACATGATGCTGATCAGCTTGGGGGCGCTCCAGAGCATTCCCAGCGATATGTACGAAGCGGCCTTGATCGACGGGGCTAACGACTGGGAGCAGTTCCGCTTCATTACGCTGCCCATGATCTTGTTGGCCGTCGGCCCGTTGCTGATCGCCAGCTTCGCCTTCAACTTCAACAACTTCACCGTGATCGAGTTGATCAATAATGGGGGGCCGCCCATCTCGGCAGCCACCGCCGCCGGGCATACAGACATTTTGCTGTCTTACACCTACCGCCTAGCCTTCTCTGGCTCTCGCGGGGCGGATTATGGGTTTGCCGCCGCCATCGGTATCTTCATCTTCCTGATCGTCGGGACGATCACGCTGTTCAACTTCCGCTTCACCCGGCAGTTGGAGGAGGTCTCCAAGAATGTCTAACATGGCTGTTGGCCGTCCGGGGGGCCGTGTGACCCGGACGGGGCCTGTCGTGGCCAATCGCGGAATCCGCACGGCGCTGCGACTGGTCGTCGTCATTTTGGGGTCGATCTTCGCGCTGTATCCGTTCCTGATGGTCGTGAGTGCCTCGTTCGACCCGTCGGGGTCGCTATCGGGGGCGCAACTCATCCCCGCTAACCCCTCGTTGGCAAACTACCAAAAACTGTTCAATAACGAGAACGCCCCCATCTTCAAGTGGCTGGGCAATTCGATCTTCGTCTCCAGCGTCAGCACGGTAATCACACTGACCCTGACCACGTTAGCGGCCTACTCGTTCTCGCGCTTCCGCTTCTACGGGCGGCAGGCGGGCTTGTTGGCAACCCTCGTGATTCAGGTCTTCCCATCGGTGATCGCGCTAGTCGCCTTCTACCTCCTGCTGCAACAAGTCGGCAAGATCATCCCCTTCTTTGGGTTGAACAGCCTTGGGGGGTTGATCCTGATCTATTGTGGTGGGGCGTTGGGGGCTAATGCGTGGCTGATGAAGGGCTATTTTGACACCATCCCACGTGAGATCGACGAATCCGCGCAGGTGGACGGCGCTACCCACTGGGTTACGTTCACCCGCGTGATCTTGCCCCTCATCTCGCCGATTTTGGCGGTGGTCGGTCTGCTGGCTTTCATCGGGACGTTTAACGACTTCCTGCTCCCCCGCGTGTTGCTGCAAGATCGGGATGTCAAAACGTTGGCCGTTGGCCTGACGACCTTCCTTGACAACCAGTTCTCGGTCAACTGGGGGCTGTTTGCAGCGGGGGCGCTGATCGGCTGCATACCGATCATCACGCTGTTCCTATTCCTGCAAACCAAACTGGTCAGCGGGTTGTCTCAGGGCGCGGTGAAGGGGTAAATCCCCGCTACCGCCAACCCCTTTGCCCCCGTAGGGGTTACCCTACGGGGGCTTTTTTATGGCTATCCCCCGCTTTAATACGACTTTTTTAGATTCCGGGTCGGCGTATTTGTGATAAACTTCACGTATATTTCCAAGCCGCCCGAAAAGGTCAGGTGTTTACCATGAGAACGGATATAAAACTCCCCGACGGCCCAACCATCCCTGAATTTGGCCTGTTGCTCACACAGATTTTGCCGTTCAACACGCGCCCCAATACCTTCACCTTCACTCAGAACGTTCATCAGCAGTACGGCGATTTCGCCTGTATGCGTCTGGGCCGAAAGCACCTTGTCTACTACCTCTCTAACCCAGCCATGCTGCACGAGGTCTTGGTTGAAAAGCCAGAGAAGTTTGAAAAGGGAATCGTCCTGAACCGTTCCGTCGGCCCGATCCTTGGGAAGGGCTTGCTGACCAGCGAAGGGGACTTTTGGCGCAGCCAGCGCAAACTGGCACAACCGGCCTTCCACATGCGCCGAATCGAAGGGTATGGGGCGGTGATGGTCGAAGAAGCCCAAAAGATGCTGGCCCGTTGGCAGCCCGGCCAAGCCCTTGACATCCAGCATGAGATGATGAAACTGACCCTCAACATTGTGGCGCGGACTCTATTTGGGGCGGATGTGTCGGGGGTGACGGGGCGCGTGGGGCAGTTGGTCACGATCCTGTTGGAGGGGGCCAATCGGCGTCTGACGCTGCGGGACACCCTCCACGACTGGCTACAATTCCGCCGCCGTCGGGAAGAACGTCAGGCGCTGGCCGAACTCAGAGCGCTGATCGACGGCCTGATCGAAAAGCGGCGGGCAGAAAAGGCCGATCAGGGCGACCTACTCTCGATGCTGCTGCAAGCCACCGATGAGGAAACCGGACGCGGCATGACCAATGAACAGCTCCGCGACGAGGTCATGACGATCTTCCTCGCCGGGCATGAAACGACGGCGGTGGCGTTGTCGTGGGCGTTCTATCTGCTCTCCCAGAACCCGGAGGCCGCTGCCAAACTCTATGCGGAGCAAGATTCGGTACTTGGCGGGGCCGCCCCTACCCTTGCCGACCTTGCCCGCCTGCCCTACAACGAAATGGTGATCAAAGAGACTCTACGCCTGTATCCCCCTGCAAGCGGCATGGGTCGGGATGCGATAGACGATGTGACCATTGGTGGCTGGACGATCCCGAAGGGGGCGATCCTCTCGCTCGACATCTACACCATGCACCATGACCCAGCCAATTTCCCCAACCCAGAAGCCTTCGACCCCGAACGGTTCAGCAAAGCGCGGGAAGGGGACATTCCGAAATATGCGTATGTGCCGTTTGGCGGCGGCCCGCGCATCTGCATTGGGAATTCGTTCGCCATGATGGAAGCCCGTATCCTGCTGGCGGTCATCTCGCAACACTACGCCCTTGCTTTGGCCCCGAACGCCAATGTTCAGGCTGAGATGCTGTTCACCTTACGGCCCAAGCACGGCATCCCGATGGTGGCCAAGCAACGTGAAGCCGTTACCGCATACTGAAATGTAATGTAGCGTAGGCATGGCCCATGCCCCGCGCCAACCGGCGGAGGCATGGGCATGTTGCTCCCGTCGTTTTTTTTGCCCGTTCCGCCCCACTGCCCTTAGACTCCCTACATCGAAAGAACACCCTTCATGTTGAGAAAGGTCGCCTTCATGAGTCGTCGCTTGTTGGTGAGTGGATTGGTCTTACTGGTTGCTTTCGTTACCGTGATCATGATGCCCTTTGCGTCGGCAAGCGCCCAAGAGGAGAAGCAACCCATGTTAGCCGTGATTGACCTCAGTGGAAACCTCGTGCTGTATGATGCAGATGGCCAAAACCCAGTGGCCATCACTACCGATGCAGACCGCCGCACCCGCCTCTACCAGTGGCCGACGTGGTCTACCGATGGGCGGTTGGCCTTCTTCGGCGTCAGTGCTGACCCCACCGATTCCTTCAGCCTCCGAGCCTACATCCTCGAGACGCCCAACGATGTCCCCCAAGTCGCATGGACGCGGCTCGGAGACGTATTCACGTATGCCTACTGGTCGCCGGGGGATTGCGGCGGCGGGAATTGCCGCGATCTGGCCGTGTTGTTCACGGCAGGGGATGGAAGCGGGTTAGCGGTCCAGATGATCCGGGCGAACGGCGGGGAATACACCAATCGGCTTGCCGAACGCGGGGCGCCCTTCTACTACAGCTTCTCCCCCGATGGCAAGAAGATGCTCTGGCATCGCTTCAACCGCCAATTGGAGCTGTACGATGTCGCCGGAAATACCGTAGAACGCACCCTGCCCGATACGCCGGGCCTGTTCCAATCCCCGATGTGGTCGCCTGTCGATGATCGGTTGCTGTTCGCCGTGCCGGGCCGCGTCGAGGGGAGCGTGGATGTCGTGATTGCCGACGGGGAAGCGCGTACCGTCCTGATCGACGACCTGTCTGGGCCCGCCTCTTTCGCATGGTCGCCGGATGCGTCTAAGGTGGCCGCGCTGAACGGCCTCAACACCCTGAGCATTACCGATGTGCGTAGCGGGGCGGAGATCGCCCGCGCCCCACAGGGGCAAATCGTGGCGTTTTTCTGGTCGCCGAGTGGTGATCGGGTTGCCTTCCTGAGCTTAACGCCTGCCGCCCAGCCCCGTTCAGAAGTGGAGACATTCGGCACGAACGGCCATACCGAAAAAGCCGCCTACCCACCAGAACAGGCCAATGCCCCCGCCCTCACATGGTACGTGCTAGAGGTTGCCTCTAAGACGGTGACCGCGCTTGCAGCCTTCAACCCGACCCGCGATATGGTCTATTACCTAAACTTCTTCGATCAGTTTTCGCGCTCCCATGCCTTGTGGTCACCCGATGGACGGTATTTGGTGTATGGGGCAACTGCAGTTGATGGGTCGCCAGAGGTGTTATTGGCTGATACGCGCACACCCGGCCAAACCATCCGGGTGGGGGATGGCGTGATCGGGGTATGGAGTTGGCGGTAATCTGAGCCGGATTGGGGAGGAGGGCGGCCCCCAACCACTCCCCAATTAATGCCACTCCCAGACGGCCTCGCCATTCAAGATGCGCCGAATCTGTTCGGGGAAGCGATCCGGGTCGAGCGGCTTGCCAAGGAAGCCATCGAAGCCCGCCGTCTTGGCGCGGCGGAGTTGCTCTTCGCTGGCGTCGGCAGTGACGGCAACGATCAGGGTGTTGCGGAGGCGCGGGCTTGCCCGTACTTTTTGCAGGGCTTGGTAGCCGTCTTCGTAGGGCAGGTGGATGTCCATCAGGATCAGGTCTACGCGGGGCAACGTATCGGCGAATTGAGCCACCTGCCAGCCAGAAGTCTTCCACTCACAGCGTTGGACGCCCATATAGGCCAACATACGCGCCACTAGCACAAAGTTGCGCATGTTGTCCTCGACGACCAGCACATGCGCTTCCGCAGGCTCTATGGGCGAACGTTTCGTATCAAGCATTGGGGTTTCGTGCCTCTCTGTCTTCCACCGGTAGGGTGTCAGTCCATACAGTGTAACGCTTCCGGACAATTCGGAAAACGGCGATCTCGGCCCATAAGTTTGAAAACCGTTTCAATAGCTTATTTTAGCGCATTGGGATGCAAGATTTGGTTATAATCACCTAACAATTCTATTCGGAAGGTTTGTATCGACAGGGGGGCCTTCTGAAAAACGTTGTTATGGCTTTGTGTAACGGTAAAATCTGGTTAAACAGGTTTACTTAACCATGCCAGTTGTGGTACACTCTGAAAGTATAGCGAGCTTTAATCGGAGCGCAGGTATGGCTGACGATGGATTGACCACACGCGTGGTGTGCATTGAAGACGACCCAAAAACCATTGACCTCGTCAAGCTCATCTTAAGACGTGAGGGCTTTGAGGTCACGGGCGTCAATAACGGGCGGGATGGCCTTTTGGCCATTGAACAGGTCAGGCCGCATATTGTCTTGCTGGACTTGATGATGCCAGAAATGGACGGCTGGGAAGTCTATCAGGCCATGCGCCAAAACGAAGCCATGAAGCATATCCCAGTGATCGTCCTCACCGCGAAGGCGCAGAGCATCGATAAGGTTTTAGGTTTGCATATTGCCAAAGTGAACGATTACATTACGAAGCCGTTCAGCCCCACCGAACTCATCCGCAGTGTGCGGAAGGTGCTCGACGAAGCCGCCTCCTCAGGGGCATAAGGGCACGTTGACCGTGCCCCTTCTTTGCGGGCGGGGTGGCTAGAAATAGCGTGGGGTAAAGTGCGGGGCGGCAAGGTCGGTCAAGCACGTCGAATCGGGCGCTTGGCGTGGATTTTCCAAAAAGCGTAGGGTCAGGCTGGCCGCACATGCCCCCGATACGCTAATGCCGTGCCCAAAACCCGGAAATTCGTAGTAGTAGCCGTTGCGAAGCGTCTCGGCGGCGTGGCTGCCATACTCCGGCGGCGTTACCGGATCATATTCGCCCGCCAATATTAACGTCGGGATGCTGCTGGTAACGGGGCGCGGCTGTTCAGGAACCAGCGCCGATACCCGCCACAAGTTACATAACGCCGTTGGCAAAGACCGATCCCCGCACATGACCGCATAGTACATGCCCAAACTCACTGATTGGCTGCGCGCCACGCTCCGAACGACCAGCATCGTCAGGTAGCTGTAATCCCCGTCCCGCGCCTCATAGATTGCCCCCGGCAAATCCGGGATAATGGCCGTTGAGTACAGCGCACCGATCACGACTTCTTGAACTACGCCGCCCGTAAGCACAAAGCGGAACGGCTGCCCGTCGGCCAGTTGAGTATCGATGGTCACTGGGGTGCGGTTCAGTTGCCGGATCAGGTCGTTGTAGACGCGGCGGAGGTTCGGGTACTGCTTGTTGCAGGCCGAATCTTGCTGGCAACCCGTGAACAATTTATCGAGGCTGCGTGACGCCGCTGGGCCGAACTGCTGGCCGTATACGTTCCGATCCAGCGGGTAGCTCGAATCGAGGATCACGCTCCGAATCCCCGCTGGGAAATCTCGCATGGTGACGAGGGCGAGGCGCGTCCCATACGAAATGCCGAACAGGTTCCAGCGCCGAATACCGAGTACCCGCCGTAAATCCTCCAAATCACGAGAGCTGGCGTTGGTGTTATAGGCGCTCAACGTCACGCCGGATTTTTCCAGACGGGCGCGGCAATCGTTGATGGCGCGGGTAGTGGCAACCCCATTCAGAAAGCCATTTGTGGGGTTGGTCAGGGCTTCGAGGTCAACCTTGAGCAGTTCAGGGCACTGTAGCGAGGGCGTCGAATAGCCCGCCCCGCGCTGATCGTACAGGATGAAATCCCGATTCTGCATGAAGGGCTTGAAAGCCGCATAGCGCGTTTCAATGCGTTGGAGGGCGCTCCCGCCCGGCCCGCCCTCGAGGTAAATGATCGGGTCGGCGGCGGCGCGGCCCCTTTCCGCCCGGAAAATGGCCACATGGAGGCGGACAAGGCGGGGGGTTGGGTCGCCACGCACCTCTGGCACGACGAGGAATCCGCACTCTACTCGCGCTCCGGCTGGAATTGGGAACAAGCAAGCGGCGGGTTCGTAGCGGGGCAGGCTTGGGCGGCCTTGCGCGGCGGCAGGCGGGACGGCGCCTATGCACAGCACAGCCACGATCAGGATGGTGAAGGCCTTGGGCAGGCTCGGCAGGTTGACCAGCATCTTGGGAAGCCCCTAGCGGGTTTAGCTAAACGGGTGGGTTAAATCTCTACCCTGAATATAACTGGTCTAGCCTTGCCGCCCCACTTAAAATTCGATAATAACTTTTTGTGGTAGAATGTTCGTTATGCTTGCCAAACGGAGTTCGGTGGCCCACGATGAATGTAGAAAACGCGATGGCACGGTACAACGATGTGTACCAATCGCTGTACAAGCGCTCCCCTAGCGAATTACGGGATTTAGGCGGCGGTTGGGTGCTGGTCAATGGCGCACGCATGACGGTTGATGAGCTGCGCCAACTTACCGAACAACTTCACCGAGAATTACAACAAGAACAAGCCCGCAAACGAAATCTCGTCAAGCGCCTGCTGACGTGGTTCGGCGGCAGTTAACCCCCTCATCGGCACGGCTAGGCCGTTCTACCTCATCCGCGACAACCTAGAGGATGGTAAGGTAAGTTTCACCAGATGAACTTTAAGTTCTACCTATTTGTTCAAAAACACCAAGGCGGTTTTTATACTGTGGCCGCCTTGCCCTTCAACGATGTCGTCGCCTATGGCGCAAACCTCGACACCGTGAAGGCGGAAATTGCCGAGTCCCTCAAGGAGAAGGTGGCCGAAATGCCTGTGGCGGCCCTGCACAAACTTGAATTTGTGCCCGGCCTGACGATGCAACATGTCACCATCGAAATCCGTCCAGTAGACCGCCGCACCAAAAAGAAGCGCCGCGATCAGGTCAAGATCACCTTTGGCCTACTCGTTCGCAAAGAAGAGGACGGCCAATTGTTCGTGACCGTCCCCCGTCTTGGCTCCCCCCCGCTGAGTTTTTACGTCTACAACCAAGAAGAACTACAAGCCCAAGCCCAGCAAGAGATCGCTGCAGTGCTGGGGGACGCCACCCTCGAAGATTTAACGGACCTCAAGCCCGCCCGTAGCGAATACCTCGAGACGCTTGAGATCGAAATCCCGATCAAGAAGGCCAAAGAACGGGCCGCCTCCGCCCTCTCGGAGATATTGGGAAGTAGCCGGAAAGAAGATAACGACCTAAGTGTTTTGCAAGAGGTCGGGCTGAGCATGACCGCCCAAGAGGGCGAAGGCCGCCTCCGCAAGGCCTACCGCCGCGAGGCCTACGTGGAGGACATCCTCCAAGTCCTCTCCCAGCCACGTAACAATTGCGTGCTGTTGGTCGGCCAAAGCGAGGTGGGCAAAACGGCCATTGTGCATGAAGTCGTCCGGCGGATTGCGAAAAAGACCTGCCCAGAGACGCTTCACGGGCGCGAAGTCTGGATGCTAACCCCAGATCGGCTCATTGCGGGGGCGCAGTTCATCGGGACGTGGGAAGAACGGGTCATGGCCATTGCCAACGCCTGCCGCAACAAGGGCGTTATCCTGTACATCGAAGACTTGCCCGGCCTCTTGGAAGCCGGACGGTGGTCAAAGTCTGATACTAACATCGGCATGGCCCTTAAACCGCACATCGCTTCCGGTCACATGGTCATCATTGGGGAGTGTTCGCCAGAACGCCTGCTGATGGGTCAAAATCTCGGCAGTGGGCTGATCAACTTGTTCAAAATTGTGCGGGTCGACCCCTTCGCCCAAGATGAAGCCTATGCCGTCTTGTCCAGCGTCGCCCGCGATCTGGAACGCACGCACGATATTCGCATCGATCCCAGCGCGTTGGACAGTGCCATCGAACTGACGCGGCGCTTTTTGCCATACCGCGCCTTTCCCGGCAAGGGAATCCGCCTGTTAGAAGATGCCGCCGCCGAGATTGCCCGCAAAACCGCCACCCACGAAGGGGATGGAATCGCTTCACGCCACTTCACCCCGCGCCAAACCCTGACCCGCGCAGGGGTCATTGGCCATTTTAGCCACCTCACTGGCCTGCCGGAGTTCATCATTAACGACGACTCCCGCCTCGAACTAGACGGTGCTGAGACGTTCTTTCAGGAACGGGTGATGGGCCAGCCACAGGCCCTCCAAGCCATGCTCAACCTGATCGTAACGGTGAAAGCGGGCCTGAACGACCCCAAAAAGCCGCTCGGTTCGTTCCTGTTCATCGGCCCGACGGGGGTGGGTAAAACCGAAATGGCGAAGACCCTCGCCGCCTACCTGTTTGGCGACCCAGCCCGTATGATCCGCTTCGATATGAGCGAGTACAGCAGTGGGGACGGCGCGGTTCGCCTGATCGGAACGTTGAACGCAGAGGGGGAACTGACCCGCAAAGTCCGCGAGCAGCCCTTTTGCGTGGTCTTGCTAGACGAATTTGAGAAGGCCGAACCGCGCATTTACGATATTTTCTTGCAGGTGTTGGGCGAAGGCCGCCTAACCGACGCTAACGGCAAGACGACTTACTTCCACAATACCATCTTGATCATGACCAGCAATCTCGGCGCGGGGCAGCGGGAAATGCGTAAGACGGGCTTCAGCGTGCCAGAAGCCGCCGACGCCGAAGGCAAGTCGCTTGACCTGCACTACCGCCAACATGTTGAAAGCTATTTCCGCCCAGAGTTCGTGAACCGTATCGATCAGATTGTGGTGTTCGGCCACCTTGCCCCCGATGCACTCCGCCAGATTGCCGCCCGCGAACTGACCGAAGTCTTGAACCGGGACGGCATTTCGCGCCGGAATGTCCTCGTTGAAATTGATGAGAGCGTCATCCAACTGGTGTTGGAGAAGGGCTACAGCCCCGTGTACGGGGCGCGGCCCCTGAAGCGCGAAATTGAACGGCTCGTCGTGACGCCCCTCGCTCGGATGTTAGCCGCCGCCCCCCAGCGCGAATCGCAACTCTTGCGGGTGATGGCCGATGGCCCAAGCGTGACGATCCGTAGCTTGCCGATCACGGAAGCCGAACAGACCGCTACTGTTTCGCTCAGCAGCGGGAACGGTTCCCGCCAGCGCATGGATACGCCCGCCCTTGTCGAAGCGCTGGCCGCACTCCGCCGTAAACTAACGGATTGGGACTCCTCCGATACGGTCAAGGAAATGCGGGAAGAAAAAGCCAACCTGATGGCGCAAACCCAACGCCCTGACTTCTGGAAACGGGCCGATGAAGCCCGCGAAACGCTGGCCCGCTACTACTTTTTGGATCGGTTGTTGCAGCGCATTGAGGGCCTGCGCGAACGGGCCGAGTACCTTGAAGACTTCGGCATCATGATCAGCCGCGAACGGGCCTACGGCTACCAAACCGACCTCGCCCGCGATTATGAGAAGCTGTACCATCAGGTCAGCTACCTTGATGTTGAACTCATGACGGCCCACCTGCCGCACCGCAACCAAGCCATGATGCTCATCACTAGCTTGGGCGACCAAACCCACCCGCCCGAAGATGCCCACGCCGCGTGGCCCCGTCGCATGGCGGAGTTGTACCTGCGCTTTGCAGAGCGCAAGGGCTATGAACTGCATATTTACCTGCTCAAACCGGCCTTGAATGCGCCCGGCGGCATGGCTTTTCACCGCCTGTTAGCCCCAGACTTCCCGACGTTGCGGGCAGAATTGGCCGCGCAGCCCCCCACTGCCGAGATCGCGCTGTACCTACAAGGGACGAACGTCTTTGGTTTTCTGAAGGGGGAGCGCGGGGTTCACAAACGTGTGGGGCGCGAAGGCGTCGCCGATGAACTGGCCTATGTACGGGTGTATGCCTGCCCCGACGATGACGAAATCACACGGTGGCTGGACGACTACCAGCGCGTCAAGACCGAAATTGCGGAGGGGACACGGGCCGCCCCCGCCCAAGAAAAACTCACCGTGATCCGGCTGTATAGCCTTGATCGGGACAAGTTCATTCGGGATTTGCGCACGACCATCAAACTCACCAACGTGAAGGAGGTCATGGAACGGGGCTTGCTGGACGAGATGATCTTGGCGTACCTGCAAACCCCTGACGCCCAGATCACATGGGAAGACCGCTACCCCGCCACCTTCCCGTACTAGCGGCGGCCCTCCCCCCCTCGACATCGAGGAGGGCGAGGGGGGGCTTACCCGCTCGCCCGAAACAATGGGAGGGGATGGGCTTCCGGCTACTTCTTCAACAGCTGATCGACCAATTCTTGATCGATCTGGGCGCGTTGGAGCCGCCCGCTGTAATCCACATACACGGACTTCCATTCGGTGAAGCTATCGAGCGCGGTTTGGCCCGCCTCACGCATTCCGTTGCCCGTGCCCCGTGTGCCACCGAACGGGAACTGAATTTCCGCCCCCGTCGTTCCGTGATTGATGTAGACAATCCCGGTTGTCAGGTCACGAATGGCGCGGAAGGCTGCGTTCACATTCTCTGTGAAGATGCTGCTCGAAAGGCCGTAGGCGACCCCGTTATTGACCTCGATGGCTTCCTCTAACGACCCCACGCTAATGATCGACAAGACCGGGCCGAAGATTTCCTCCTGCGCGATCCGCATGGTGGGCGTGACGCCGTCAAAAATGGTCGGTTCGTAGAAGAAGCCCCGCCCGCCGAGTCCGTCATTGGCATCGTCGGAGCCGCGCCCGGCCATGTGGCCGCCCGTCAGTAAACGCGCCCCCTCCGCCTTCCCAATTTCGACGTATTCGTGCACGGTTTGGCGGGCGCGGGCGTTCACTAGCGGGCCAACTTGCACGGCCGGATCGAGGCCGTAGCCCAGTTTGAGGGAACGGGTGCGGGCAACCAGCGCCTCCGTGAGTCTGGCCTGAATCCCGCGCTGGACGATGAGGCGGCTGGTGGCCGTGCAGCGTTGCCCCGTCGTGCCGAAGGCGCTCCAGACGATGGCTTCGACGGCCAATTCGAGGTTGGCGTCATCCATGACGATGATGGCGTTCTTGCCGCCGAGTTCAAGGCTCACTTTCTTGCCCTTTTTGGCCGCCCGCGCATACAGTTCATAGCCCACTTCGGTGCTTCCGGTGAACGAGATCACGCGCACATCGGGATGGTCGGCAAGGGCGTTCCCGACTGGGCCCCCCGGTCCCAACACAATGTTAAAGACGCCATCGGGCAGGCCTGCCTCTTGGAAGACGCGCACAAATTCCGCGCCGAGTTTGGGCGTATCGCTGGCGGGCTTGAAGACCACCGCATTGCCCGCGATCAGCGCCGGCAAGGATTTCCAGCTCGGAATCGCAATCGGGAAGTTCCAAGGGGTGATCAGCGCCACTACCCCGACGGGGTCGCGCTGGGCCATCCCGAATTTGTTCGGCATTTCGACGGGGGCCGTATAGCCGAGCAGCCGCCGCCCCTCGCCCCCCATGAAGAAGGCCATATCAATCGCCTCTTGGGTATCGCCCCGCGCCTCGCTAATGACCTTGCCCATCTCCTGAGTCATGAGTTGGGCGATCTGCTCTTTGCGTTCGAGGAGTAGTTGACCGACCCGGTACAGAATCTCGCCGCGACGGGGGGCGGGCACGAGCCGCCAACTGGCATAGGCTTTTTTGGCCGCAGCGACGGCGGCCTCTACATCTTCGGCCCCACTACGGGTCACAGGGGCGATGACCTCTTCGGTCGCGGGGTTGATCGTGTCGAAGGTCTGGCCAGATTTGGCCGGAACCCACTGCCCACCAATAAAGTTACGAACCAGTTCAGTCATGGGAATTTCTGAGCCTCTAGAGGGGGTAAACTTTTTAATGGGGCAAGTGTACCACAGAACCGCCCGACGTCTGTTGGGGAATGCGGAAGGGAGTGATGAATCGTGTACAGATTGCCCCTCACCCCGCAAGCAAGGAGCGGGAGCTAGAAATGCGGTCAGTGTCCCCTCTTTGGCTCCTTTCCCCTCGTTTATGGGGAAAAAGGGGAAGGGGATAGAGGGGTCACAATACCTCCCCCCTTTCTTTCACTACTCCTGCCTGAACTGTGGGACGTCAGGATGTGATCTTTGTGGTACACTTGCCGCCAAAATTCCGAAGGGGCCAGCATGAGTGATCCTGTTTCTGTCCAAAAACCCATTATTGAAGTTCAGAATGTTCATAAATCTTTCCGCACGCCACGCGGAACCGTCCATGCCTTGCGCGGCGTCAACCTGAACGTGTTCCCCGGCGAAGTCGTGACCTTGATCGGCCCGTCTGGCAGCGGGAAAAGCACCTTACTCCGCTGTCTCAACCGCCTAGAGGCCTTCGATTCGGGCCGGATCGTCATCGATGATACGCCGCTGGACACGGCCAAGAACATCAACAAGGTGCGCGCCGAAGTTGGGATGGTCTTTCAGAGTTTTAACCTCTTCCCGCACCTGACTGCCCTCGAAAACATCTGCCTTGCCCAGCGGGTCGTGCGCCATCGCCGTCCGGCGGAGGCCGCTGAGATCGCTCACGATTTGCTCAAAAAGGTTGGGATTCCCGATAAAGCCAACGTGCATCCGGGCCAGCTTTCGGGCGGGCAGCAGCAGCGTGTAGCAATTGCCCGCGCCCTCGCCATGAATCCGAAGATCATGCTCTTCGATGAACCAACCAGCGCCCTTGACCCCGAAATGATCAAGGAAGTGCTAGATGTGATGCTCGATTTGGCGAGAGAGGGCATGACGATGGTCGTCGTCAGCCATGAGATGGGCTTTGCGCGGGCGGCCGCCCACCGCACCATCTTCATGGATCAGGGGGAGATCATCGAAGAAGGCAAGCCCGATGCGTTGTTCAACAACCCCGCCACCCAACGCATGAAGCTCTTCTTGAGCAAGATCATCAAGCACTAAGCTCCCCCTCAAAATCGGGGGAATGGGCATCAATACGGCCCAGACCCCCTCTGCCCCCAACTCTTGGGACTATCCCCCCCGCCCCTTTTGCCTACAATAAAGAACATAGCTTCCTAACTTATCCTGACCGCATAAAGGAGCGCAAACCTGATGATTTTCCCTTCTCTGTATCGGCCTGACCGCGTGGGCCAACTTTACGAACCTGACTATCAGGCAGCCTATGAAGCGGGTGCGAAGGTGTTCCAGAAGCCCGCCACCGCCGACCAGCCCCGCGTGTTGCTGTGGTTGGTGGACGTGCAGAATGACTTCATCCTGCCGCCGCCGCTGGGGCGCTTGCCTGTGCCGGGCGCCGTCGAAGATTCCCGCCGCACCATTGAGTGGATTTACCGCAACGTCCACCAGATCACGCAAATCACGGCCTCGCTGGATACGCATACGCCCTTCCAAATCTTCTACCCGACGTGGTGGCGCGATGCGGACGGCAACCGCCCGGCCCCCTACACCGTCATCAGTGCCGACGACGTGAAGAAGGGCCTTTGGAAGCCCGTCATTGAGCCTGTGTGGTCTTTGCAGTACGTGGACGAATTGGAGCGCGTCGGCAAGAAGCAACTCATGATTTGGCCGTTCCACTGCATGGAAGGCACGGCGGGCCGGGCGCTGTTGCCCGCCTTCTCCGAAGCGATCATGTATCACAGCGGGGCACGCGCCGCCCAACCGACCTACCTCCCGAAGGGGACGATTGCCCACACCGAGTTTTACAGCGTCGTCGAGCCGGAGGTGAAGTACCCCAAACACCCCGATGGCGGCCTGAACACCCGCTTTTTGGAAGTGGTGGCGAGCTTCGACCTAATCTATGTGGCGGGCCAAGCGCGGAGCCATTGCGTGCTGGCAACCATGAACTCGGTCATGCGCTACTTTGCCAACCAGCCCGACGTGATTCGCAAAATTCGCTTCCTCGACGATTGCACTTCGTCCATCCCCGGCTTTGAACAAGCCACCGAACAGCGGCTCAGCGAGATGGCCGCGCAAGGGATGCGCCTCGTCAAGTCCACCGAGCAGATCGGCTAACTGGCCCACGAAGGGGGAATCTAAGCGATGACTGACCTCAACAGCCTTTTTCAGAGCAGCCGGCGTAGCGGCCTCAGCCAAACGACGGTTGATTTTCTGGTGCAGAATCTTGACGGCCAAACCGGACTAGGGTGCGTTGGGGCGCAGGTGGACGACCTAAACACCGACGATGTCACCCTGCTGGCGGTCATCCTCGACGCCTCCGGCAGCATGTCCGGCGTACAAAACGACGTGATCAACGCCTTCAACGCCATGATCGCGGCGCTGCACGCCTCCAAAGCGCGGGATAGCGTGCTGGTCAGCGCGTGGACGTTTGCCGATACGCCCAAATTGCTGTTCGGCTACACGCCCCTGACTGCCGCGCCCAAGTTGAATAGCAGCACCTACCATCCCAGCGGCGGAACCGCCCTTTATGATGCCGTGATCGATGGCTTTACGGGGTTGGTGGGCTATGGGCAAGAACTCCGTAACAACGGCATCCGTACCCGCTGCATCATGGTGGTGCTGAGCGATGGCGAAGACAACATGTCGAAGTGTTCGGCGGGTAACGTCCAGACCATTGCGGCGGACTTGTTGCGGCAAGAAATCTATACCTTGGCCTTCGTCGGGTTCGGGGATTCGGCCACGTTCACCCGCATTGCGACGGGCATGGGCTTCCCCGCCATTTTGACCGTTGCCAACAGCCCGCAAGAAATCCGCCGGGCGCTGAACCTGATCAGCAGCAGCGTGATCCGTACCTCACAGGCGACGGTGGGCAACGCCAATCACAACTTCTTCACCCCGTAACCCCACCCGTTCAGCCCCGCTCTATGATGTTTGGGGGCCGGATTGCCGATGAACCAGTACACACCACATTGCCCCTCTCCCTTAGGAGAGGGGATGGGGGGTGAAGTTCCCCAGAAAGGACGCAGACGACTATGCCAATCCGTGCGCGGGCTGGGCGGGTCTTGGGCCGTGACCACCTATTGCGGGCGGCCAATTGCCAAGATTCACACGCCCTGTACCATGACGACCTGTACGCCGTCGGAATTGTGTGCGACGGTTGCGGGGAAGGGGCCAATAGCGAATTTGGGGCGGCGGCGGCGGCCCATTTCCTGAGTGGGGAGGTCATCCGCCTGCTCCGCATGGGGACTCCCCCTGCCGATCTGCCCGCCG
>Ga0272446_1004576_pt1 | contig 16214 bp, 8 predicted proteins | sample YNPCB0061_FD_194587 | JGI IMG/M metagenome (GOLD analysis project Ga0272446, IMG submission 194587) | Hot spring microbial mat communities from Yellowstone National Park, WY, United States - YNP-CB-006-1 | ecosystem: Environmental > Aquatic > Thermal springs > Hot (42-90C) > Sediment | place... | reverse complement strand
TGCTTGCCGGCGGTGGCCTCATTCGTGTCGAGGCGCTCCGCTACGCGCTCATACTGTGGGGCGCCGCCGTGCTGGCTGACGCGCTGGTGGCCACCCTGCTGCCCAGGCGGCGTCTCCTGCGCCTGGGAGCGGTTGCAGCCGCGGTGGCGCTGAGCCTGGTCTGGATCGGCAGACCCGCGCTGGCGCACTACCACTGGCTGGAGGGCTCGCTCGCCCGCGCACAGGTGCAGAACGGCGCCACGGCCGCCGTTCTGCACTGCGCCGCCGCCGCCACGGCCCGCGAACTAGGGGCCAGCGCCTACGCCACCTTGCTGGTTCAGGCTGACTGTGCCGGCCATGCCGGCGACTGGACGGCAGCCGCGCGCTACTACCTCTGGGCCGTCCAGGCCGCTCCCGAGGGCTCCAGCCGGCGCGCCCTGGCACACTACAATCTGGCCGTGGCCGCCGGCTACCTCGGCGACCCCAGCACGCTCATCCAGGCCAGCGGCGCCTACCAGCAGATCTGCGCCAGGCGGGCCTGGGCCGACCCGATCTGCGCGCAGCTCCAGGCGGCCGGGCCGCCGCAGCTACGGCGCTGAGGCACGGGTCGAATCCACTTGACAGGGAGGTGTAGAAGTGTGGAGCTGTCGCGTTGTCGATCAAGCTGGCACAACCCGATCTGATACCAGGTGGAATTGGCAATCCCGCATTGTTCCGCTCATCTCCACAGCGCTCCAGCTCCACACAGGGCTTTGTCGAGCTGGAGCGCTGTGGAGGTGTGGAGCTGAGCCAATGCGCTGCCAGCAAGCAGAAAGCGCAGCCTCCCCGCATGCCCCAATTCCCCGCCCGCTGTGGCCAGGAGGCCGGCCGAACCGCTGGCAGCGCCCCCACCGGGAGGCAACCGCGTAACTCTGTAATATGACAACGAGGGTTTGTGCGTGGGCCGCATCCTGACCCCATGCTTCCACGTCACCCCGAGCCCTTCGGCTACGCGGCTCCCGAGCTTGTCGAGGGGCAGGGTACACTCCGCGAGGGGTCTACCGCAAGAAGGAGGACCGTATGCCCGCAACGATCGCCGTGGTGCACGGACCGAACCTGAACATGCTCGGCCAGCGTGAGCCGGAGATCTACGGTCACACGACGCTCGCCGCGATCGACGCCGCTCTGACCAGCCGCGCCGAGGCTGCTGGTCTGCGCCTGGTGAGCCTGCAATCCAATCACGAGGGTGTCCTGGTGGACTTTTTGCAGGGCGAGGGCTGGAGCGCCGCAGGGGTGATTATCAACCCGGGGGCGCTGACCCACTACGGGCTGAGTCTGCGTGACGCGCTGGCCGCCCTGCGTGCACCGATCATCGAGGTGCATCTCTCAAATGTCTACCGGCGTGAGCCCTTCCGCCACACCTCGGTCATCGCCCCGGTGGCGACGGGGCAGATCACCGGCCTCGGCTGGCGTGGCTATCTGCTGGCCCTGGAGTGGCTGATCGCGCAACTGTAGGGCCAGATGCCGGGCTGTGCCAATCCGCCGGCCCTACTCCTCCGGAGGCAGCGAGGTGGCCATGTCGTAGACGAGCACCTGCACGTCGAGGCCCTCGCTGGTGAGCAACTCCAGGGTATAGTCCTGCGTCGCCGCCTTGATCGCCTGCTCATCGCTGGCAGGGGCGTAGGCGCGCACGGTGGCCTCCTCGCTCGAAACACGCGTCACACGGACAACGGCGCTCGGCGAGGTTGCGCTGATACGCCGGCTCAACTCACCAATGGCTTCATCGAGGGTCATGAGCTCCTCCGGGTTCGGCCGGGTTACGAACGCCGCAGCAGCGGCAGATAGAGCCGGGTTGGCGGGGGCGCAACGCCCGGGACCACCAGGGTGACCTGCACCCGGTCGCGCACGGCGGGATCAAAGCGCGATCGCGCCTCCACAAAGAAGGTGGTCACCGAACCGGGCGCCACACTCGCCGGCACGGTCACCTGCATCGCGACACGGAAGGTTCCATTGCGGTCTACCGTGACCGTGGACGGGCTGAGGGCCAGTGTCCAGCCAGCCGGCAGATCAACCGCCGTCAGGTCAATGGTGTCGGCGGCGCTGCCCCGGTTGACCACCGCCAGCCCGCTCAGGTTCTGTGGCCCGCCCCCGGCAGCGATCGCCCGCACCTGTGAGGCTGCCAGCTCCACGCGGGCGATGCGTTGCACCGTGATCTGATCCTCCGCATCATCCGCGATCTGCGGGTCGCCCACCAGTTCGACGCGCACCCGCGCGAAGCCGGGGTCGCCGGCCCGGGTACCATCGGGGATGAAGACCCGCACGGTGACGGTCACCTCGCGCCCGGCGCCGAGATTCACCAGGTCCGGCGTGACCGTCGCCGGCCAGCCATTGGCCTCCGCAACGGTGAGCCGGAAGAGGCCCTGCTCGGTGCCGATGTTGCGCACGGTGTGGGTGAAGACGATCGTGCTATTCGGCGCGCCAACACCGCTCCGGTTCGGCTCGATGATCACGCCCCGCGCCGGGCCGATCGAGGTGATGTCTTCCTCCTGGTCGAGGACCGGCGTCTCTTCGCCTACGGCACGCACCTGCAGGCGGGTGGTGTTGCGATCGCCGGGCGTGGCGTTTGCCGGCGCGGTCACCTGCACGGTTACGGTGGCGCGCTCGCCGGGCGCGAGCGTGGGCGTGGGGCTCCCGCTCACCGTCGAACTCCAGCCGGCGGCGCTATCGCTGCTCTCGACAACAAGGGCCGTTGTGGTGGTGCCAGTGTTCGTCACGGTGTGGCTGTACGTCAGCGACTCGCCCGGGTTGAGGTTGCCACGCTGCCCGGGTGAGAGATCGGCAGCAGTAATGCTGGCAACACGCACCAGGTCGGTGGCACTGGCGCTGGGGCCGCCGTCGCGACCAGTCGCGGTGACGGTGATGGTCGATGCCGCGCCGGCCCCCAGACCCACCGGAATGGCCACCTGCACCGTGATCGTTCGGGTGCCGTTACGCGGCACATCCAGCGCCTCCACCGGCGAGACGATAACCGTCCAGCCCGGGGCGCTGGAACTGGCGCTCAGGTCGTAGCTATCGGCGGCATTGCCGGTATTGGTCAAGGTATGGGTGAAGCTGAGCAGTGCGCCCGGCGCGCCCTCGGCTTCACGATCGGGCGCAAGCACAACGCCGCGGACGCGCAGCACGTTGACCAGGTTGATGGCCTCGGCCGTGACATTGGGCACGGCTGGCGTCAGGCCGCTGTTGTCGGCGGTGGCCGTGACCGTGATCGGGTAGGCGCCTCCGTCCGCGCCCTGCGGCACGGTGACGACCACGGTGAACGAGCAGGTCGCGGTTGGGTTGATCGTCGGTGTATCGTCGCAGGTATTGGCCGTAGTGCTGGCCGTCCAGCCTGCCGGTGCGCTGAAGCTGGCGGGCACGGTGATCGGCACGGCGGCGTTACCCGTGTTGGTCACCTGGTTGACGAAGGTGACCGTGCCAGGCGCCGCGCTCACATCGACCGGGTCGGGCGTGCCGGCGCCGGGGTCAATCCGCACGGCCCCGCCACCGGTGACCACCACCCGGGCATTGCGCGTCACCGCATCCGGTGGGCTTGCTCCACCGGGGGCGGCAGCGGTCACGGTGAGATTATAGGCGCCCTGGAGCGTACCGGAGGGCACGCGAATGGTCACGCGCACCGTGGAGGTCGTCCCGGCGGCGAGGTTGGTCAGGGCTGGCGTGGCGCTGACGCCCTGCACAAGCAGCGGCGATCCAGCCGGCAGGGTAGGCGTCACCGTGAAGCTATCGGGCGCGTTCCCGGTGTTGGTCAGGCTGTACTCAAAGACCGCATCGGCCCCGGCGGGAACGGTGCGGACCAGCGGATCATCGTCGGGCAGGAAGGTAAAGCTGCGCAGCGCCGGAATGCTGATCACGTCGTCGACCGGGTCAGTGCGGCGCTCGGTGCCAACCACGCCGACCTGGAAGCGCAGCCGCACCTCGCCGGGGGGTGGGACTGCGCCAGGGGTATTGACCACGATCGTGAGCGTGGCCGTGCCGCCGGCGGGGATGGTGGAGGGACTGAGGGTAGGGGTGGCGATGCTCCAGCTGGCGGGTGGCGTGCCAACGAACGCCAACCCGACCACCTCAAAGGTGCCGGCCAGGTCGCCGATATTGGTGACGGTATGGGTAAAGGTGACGGACGCGCCGGAGAGCGGCAGCGTCTGCCCCGGGGAGACGGCCGGGGTTGCGGGCGTGAGGGTAGGCTGCACGGCGGTGACGGTGTCTGTCACTTCATTAGAGGTAGCCGCGCCAAAGACGGCCCGCACGCTCACACTATGGGTGGTATTGGGCGCCGTGCCCTGTGGCACGCCCACCACCACGCCGAACTCGACCGAACTGGTCCCACCGGCCGGGGCGGCCGGCACCGTCACCGTGGTCGGACCACTGGCCCAACCGAGGGTCGAGCCGATCTGGATGGTATAGGTGCGCGCAACGGGCGCATTGTGGGTGAGGGTGTGGAGGAAGGTGGTGGAGCTACCGATATTGACATTGCGGCTGCTGGGCGAGGCCGCGCTAAGGCTAAAGCTCGGCGGCGCCGTACAGGGGCCGGCAGCACCGGTGTCGAACGCATTGGTGAAGGGCGAGGTATTGCCATTGGGCGCGATGGCCGTGGCGGTCAGGTAGCGCAGACAGCCAGGGATGGGGATGCTGAAACTACCGCCGCTGACCGTGCCACTGGTCAGGAAGAGCGGTCCCTCGCGATCCTCAAGTGTGGCGGAGGTGAAGACCTCGATGGTGCAGTCAGCGCAGCTTGAGCTGCCGCTGAGCACTGGCGGGCTGCCACTGACCAGGGTGAGCGTTGGCGGCGCCTGGTTGCCGTTGCCATTGTTGAGCAGGCCAATGCCATCACCACGGCTCTGGGTCGTCGTGGTGCGCGAGATCCGGATGCGATCGGCGGTATTGACATTCACGCCATCGCCAACGCCGGCATTGCCATTGAAGGCGAGCTGGTTGCCGAGGATCTGGTTGTTCGCAGCGCTGGTACCGGCGGTACCGACCCGGATGCCGTGGTAGGGATCGCCACCGACACTCTCAGTGGCATTAAAGGCGACCAGGTTGGCCTCGATGGTATTGCCGGTGCCTGCGACCAGGAAAATGCCATCGCGGGCGTTGCCGATCCCGGTGCCGAAGGTGAGCGAGCCACTGGCCCGCGTGCCGATACGATTGGCGACGATCAGGTTATCATCGGCCCCGCGGCCCGCGATGGTATCGCCGAGGCTCATTCCGATCCCGCCGCCGGCGATCAGATTGCCGCGGATCACATTATTGGCGCTGCGGCGCACCCGGATGCCCTCGCGGCCGATGCGATCGGTGCTGGGATTGAGCGCCGCGTCGCCGGCGCGATTCACGCCGAGATAGTTATTCTCGACGGTATGGCCGCCGGTGGCGCAGGGACCGCCGCAGTTGTTGGTCACCCCCGAGGCGTCAGGGTCGATCAGCACGCCCGCACCCACCCCACCGGCCGACGAGCCGCTCCAGGCGATGATATTGCGCTCCGCCGCGCTCGCGCCACCGATCGTGATCCCAGTGCCATTCTCGATCCAGATGCTGGCCGCGCCATTGGCCGTACGGGGCGCCGTAAGCTGGGAGGCCGAGCCGGCCAGGTTGGTGCCGAGCAGATTGCCGCGTACCTGGTGGCCGCCAGAACGGAAACGGATCCCGAAGAGATTGTTGCCCGCGATGACATTGGCCGGGCCAATGCTCACAAGCGGGTTGTCGCCGGGCGCTGCGGTATTGTAGCGCCCCACGTAGACCCCTTCGGCGCCATTTGGCCGGGGCGCACCGCTGGCATCGAGGCCAATGTAGTTGCCGGCAATCGTCACATTGCCGAACTTCTGGGTACTCTCGGTAATCTCGATCCCGCGGCCCGTATTGCCGGCAATCACATTGCGCCCGCTGGCAGGATCGCGCGGGTCGCCGATCTGCGTGTCATAGGGGCCGTAGTTGGGGTTCGGGATGGCGCCGAGCAGAATGCCAACCCGGTTAGGGATGGCCGTCCCGTCGCTGTTGACGCCGATCAGGTTGCGGACGATGGTCGTATCGCGGGGAGTGAGCGGGCTGTTGAAGGTTGTCTCAAAGCTCGAAACGGTAATGCCCGCAATGATCGGGTTGCTCACCACCGAGGAGGTATGGCCGCCGACCAGGTTGTCACTGATCAGCGTACCGCGGGCACCGGTGGCCACGCTGATGCCGGCCTCGGTCTGGTTGGTATTCACATTCGCGGGCGGGGCGGTGCCGGCAGCGTTGGTACCGACATAGTTGCCGACGATGCGGTTGTTCTCGTTGAGCGCCACCTCGCCGGCGTTGGCGATCGCCACGTTCGCCACCCCATTGCCGGCAATGACATTGCGCTCATTGGCGCCGGTGCCGCCGATGCTGTTGTTGGCGGCGCCGTTGGCCAGCAAAACGCCATAGCGCCCGTTGCCCCGCGCGGTCACCCCATCGGCCTCGATGCCGATCAAGCAGTTGAAGACCTGATTGTTGTCACCGCCGCCGGTGCTACCATCGATGTAGATGCCCGCCCCGCTAGCCGCAGCAACGTCGCCGAGGGGAAAGCCGACGATCACCAGGCCGCGGACGGTATTGTTGTTCGAGCGAATGGTCAGCCCGTGGCCCACCCGGTTGTTTGACGCCAGCACGACGCCGCTGATCACGACGCGGCCGCTGCCACCGTCGATGGTTGTACCATTCTCGGTGAGCGCAGGGAGCGGATCATTCGCCGGCTGGATCGTCGTGATGCCAGACGCGAAGGTGATCGTATCGGGGATGCCGTTGCCATTGGCGATCCGGATGGCCTTGCGGAGGGTGCAGTTCCCGGGACCGCAGCCCGCGCCGTCGTCGGTATCGGCCGCCGAGTTGACGACCAGGCTCTGCGCGAAGGCGGGCCGCAGCGTGGGCAGCGCTGCCAGGAGCAGAGCCAGGAGCAGAACGAAGCGAAAACGGCGCTGAAGTGATGGCACGGACGTGCTCCTCTATTTCCGGATCAGCGGCAGCCAGAGCCGGGGCAGCTTCTCGCCACTGGTGATGATCACCCGGTCCACCAGCCGGGCTTCGGCCAGGGATGGACCGGTGGGTGTGTCCCGCCGCAGGAAGACATTGACCGTCTCGATCTCGCCGGGCAGCAGCCGGCGCTCGGTGCGCACCACCACGACGAACTGGGCGGTCTGGAATCTGCCGGCCTGGAAGTTCGTCTCGGTGTACATGTCGAAGCAGCCCTGGTTGTCGATCACGAAGCCTGTCGTGCCCGACTCGAAGCGTACACTGCTCTGCTTGTTGGCCACGTAGTCGAAGCAGAAGCGGGCGGGGCCATTGCTCTTGTTCTCGACGGTGTGGAAGAAGCGCACCTCGCTATTGGCAAAGGCACTCTGCTCCTGGTCCGGATAGATGATCGCGCTGGGGCTCACATTCACCCGCGTGGTGGCACTGAAGGGCACCGTCAGCTGTGGGTAGCCGAACTGCGTGCTGGCCGGAACGGTGGCGGTGAAGAAGGTCGTCGCCTCGACCAGCTGGCCGCCGACACTCTGCTGGGCGCCTGGGGGCACCGTGACCTCGGCCAGCAGGCGGGCCTCACTCCCCGGGCGCAGCGTGACCGAATCGGTGCTGATGGTGGTCGCCCAGATGCCGGGGCTGATCGCCGGGTCGCGGGTGAAGAAGTTCAGGCCCAGGGTAACGGTGACGTTGCCATTATTGCGCAGGACGTAGCTGTAGGGCACGCGCTCGGTGGGCCGGCCGGCGCCCTGGCTGCCGGGTGGTGTGACGGTGATGATCGGGCGGCCGAGCACCGTGGTCTCCAGCGTCGCGGTGGCGGTGGCCACCCCGGCGGACCTGATGGTCAGCGTGGTACGGTCGGTCTTCGGGACGCGCACGTTGGGGTGGTCACCCAGCGGCAGCGTGAGGGTCACGGTAACGTCGCGGGTCCGCCGAGCCGGCAGTGAGGGGATGATGACGCTGTTGGCGACCGGGTCGGTGGTGAGCTGCCAGCCGGCGAGGGTGCCACTGGTGCTGAGGATGAGATTATCGAAGTCAACGTTGCCAGTATTGCGCAGGCGCAGGGTGTAGGTGACCGTCTCACCGGGGCCACGGCTGGTAGCCAGCGGCGAGGTCGCTTCGAGGGCCAGGCCGGTGGAGATATCGAAGCGGGCGTACTGCGAGCTATTGCCGGCGCCATCGGTCGCGATCAGCAGCAACTGGCGCGGGAGGCGGCCGCCACTGAGCTGGAGGAAGCCCGTGAAGAAGCCATTGGCGGCGGCGGGAAGCGCATCCTGCCCGGCGACGCCAGCGTCAGCCGCGGTGCGCAGCAGATTGAAACCCTGCGCGTCGGGGGTTGTCAGCGTCGGATCGGGCTCGAAGACCTGGATGCCACAGTTCACGCAGGCAGAAGGCGGGTTGGGCGGCTGGTCGAGGGCTGCGGTAGAGGTGAGCACATAGCCTTCGATCCGCCCCGACTGGAAGATGCGCAGCCGGGTAGGGCTGGCGAAGTCGGGATCGACGATCGGCGGATCGATATCGCGGTTGGGCCGGTTGAGGTCGCCGGGACTGCTGCCGGGCGGGAAGTTGATGGTGGTGCCGACCAGTTCGATCGGGCCGCCGTTGCGGGTGAGGCGATTGTAGCGCAGACTCACCCGTTGCACATTGTCGGTGAGGCGGATGGCCTGCCCGGCGTTGGAGCGCAGCGTATTGCTGAGCACACGTACCTCGAAGCTATTGCCGCCGATGAGGATACCGTCGCCGCTATTGGCGGCGATCGGCGCATTGGCATTGGAGCGCAGGGTCACGCTATAGACATCGTTCAGCCGGATCCCGGCGCCGACATTGAGCTGCACCGTATTGTTGAGCATGCTAACGTTGCGCACACCGCCAGTGACCACGATACCCTCACGGTTGGGCCGGGCGATCGGATCGCTGCCGCAGGGCGACATCGTCATCGTATTGGGGAGGCAGCCGATGCGGTTCGCATCCAGGGAGACATCGGCAACATTGGTGATGCTCGGCTCGCTCGCCGAGCCAGTGCCATCGCCCTGCACGAGGATGGCGGGGAAGCCGGTGCTTGCCGTGGCCGTACCGCCGACCGTATTGGTGCTGATCGTCACCTCCCGGGCGCCGTTCCTCACCAGAATGCCGGCCGTGCCGCCATTCGGGGTAGCGACGGTGATCAGGCCATCAGGGGCAACGCGGCGCAGGCCGACAAAATTGTTGCGCACCAGCGTGCGCCGGTTGGCCTGGCCCTCGACCAGCACGCCCTCCTGGCCATTAGCAGCGATGATATTGCCCTCGAAGCTCGTCGTCGTGGTGACCCCGCCGACAATCGTCCCCTGCGCGCCATCGAGCACGGCCACGCCGCGCCCGCTATTGGGCAGGAGCAAGGTTCCAGTGGCATTCAGCCCGATCACCGAGCGGCGAATCTCATTGCCGACCACCGGCGACGCATTGGCCGTGGTGCGGGCCAGCGAGACGCCATCGCCCGTATTGCCTGAGACAAGCGTGTTGGGGCCGATTAGATTGTTTGACGCGCCATCCTCGATGCGCACCCCGCCAGTGCCGTTGGCGATGGCAGTGGCGCCCAGATAGTTGGTGCCGATGTATGCGCCCGCGATGACATTGCCACCCGTATTGAGGCCGCGGATGCGCACGCCATAGCCGGTATGGCCACTGATCACCAGGGGCGCAGTATTGATACCGATCAACTGGTTATTGCGTGCGCCGCCCTCGATCAGCACCCCCACCTCCTGGCCGGCGAGCGCGGCCGTACCGGTATCGTTGGTACCGATATAGTTACTGCGGATCACGTTGCCGCCGCCGACGCCACCGCTGAGCCGAATGCCGGCGCCGCTGTTGGCGGACACAACGTTGCGCCGGAGCGGCACGTCGGTGCCCCCGACCTCATTGCTGGAACTGTTGGAGATCTCGATACCGGGGCCACTGTTGCCGAGCGGCACAGCTGCACCGGCCGCATTGAGGGCCAGGCCGATATAATTGCCATAGACGTAATTATTATTGGCACCCTCAATGTAGAGCCCGCTGAATTCATTGCCGGCAATAATGTTGCGCTCGGCGGGCTGATCGAACCGCTCACCGACAAAATTGCCACTGGCGCCAGTGTCAATCTGCACGCCACGACGATTCGGGCGAGCGGTTGGATCGCCGGGGAGCACGCCGAAGTAGTTGCCAAGGACCCGGTTGCCGGTCGCGTTGGCGGTGGTGATCCAGACCCCGACCCCATTGGGGGCCAGATTGCTGCGGAAGTTGACGAAGATCAGGCGCGCGACCGTATTGTCCTTGCCGGTGATCTGGATACCGTAGCGTCGTACACCGGCGCCGTCGATAACCACCCGCGGGCGACCGAAGTTGTCCAGCGCGCCTTCGATCCGATCGCCGTTGGCCTCGAGCGGCGGCAGATCGGTATCAACCGGCGTGATCGTCTGCAGACCATCCTCGGGAAAGCCGAGCTCAAAGCGGATCAGGCTCGCCACCCCGTCGCGGTTCGCAGCGAGCATGGCCTGGCGCAGCGTACAGTTCAGCGGCGTGGCGCGGCAATCGCCGTCGCGATCATCAGCGGTCGTCGTGACGTAATAGGTGCGCGATTCCGTCTGAGCCTCTGCGCGAGGACTGAGGGCGAAGGGTACAGCGACGAGGGCGAGGGCCGACAGCAGGAGGGGCCACAGCCTGCGCGGAGACATCGCGAACTCCTTACGCCGCGGCCAGTGCGGCGGCTATGGTATCGGGCGGATGACCAGGGAGGTGTGAAAGCACAGATCGATACTACGCGGGCCTATTCTAGCACGATCTGTAAAGAGATGTAAGGGGGTGGCGGTAGGAATTGGGTCCTGAACACCGGGTCAACGGCGGGGCAGCACGCCGAGCGTACGCAGATAGGCAACGCTGGCGGCAAACTGCTGGTCCTCGTAGAGGCTGATCTGGGTTTCGCCGGCGCCCCGTTCCCAGGGGGTCCGCCAGTCGTCATCGTAGGAGCGGGTGGGGGCAGCGAGTGCGCGCAGCACCGGCAGCACATCGCGGATATCGCGGGGCGGGTAGCCCGTCCACCAGGCATCGGTGAAAAGCCGCACGTGGCGGGCGCTGTGGCTGACCAGTTCGATCTGGATCGGGGCATGGGGGGCGTGGCTGCGGACCAGTTCGAGCAGGCGGCGGATGTTGAGATCACCCTCACCGAGCGCGCAGCGCACGAGGCGCCAGCCCTCGCGGCTGGGGTAAGCGATGAAGTCGGAGAGATGGATGTTGCGGATGAAGGGGCCGAGGCGCTCGAGGGCGGCGAAGGGGTCATCGGCGACGATCAGGGCGTTGGTGGGGTCGAAGGTGACGCCGAGGTGATCGCTGCCCACCGCGGCAAGGATGCGCAGCAGATCATCGGCCGTGGCGTCCTGGTGGTTCTCGATGGCGATCGTCACCGCGTGGCGCTCGGCCAGCGGCAGCACGGCGCGGAGGCGTGCGATCACCGTATCGAGGTAGGCATGCCAGTCGTAGGCAAAGGCGCCGCGGGCGCCCTCCAGCACCGGGCTGACCAGGGCGCGCACCACGCTGGCGCCGAGGGCGGCCGCGGCAGGGATGGCCTGCTCGAGGCTGGGAACATCGACCACATCGCTATCGATCACCGGGGTGAGCCCGCTCTCAATGAACAGGCCACGGAGCCGCGCGAGGCGGGCCGGGTCGCGGTCGGGGAGCAGGCTCAGCGGAAAGGCGATGCTGCGCAGCCCGGCGCGGGCGGCCAGGGCGACGATATCGTCAACCGCGAAGGGCTGGCGCACGAGACGGGGCGTATCGCGCCCGATCAGCCCGCAGCGGTAGCTGAAGCTGAGCGCGGAGAGGCCGATCAGCACGAGCGGCTCCTGGCAACAACCGGAATGCGGCGTATTGTATCATAGGTCTGTGGCACGCCGTATCTGTTCGGGGGTCGAAGCCCAGGGCTATGGTCGTTGCATGCATCATCCGCTATCTGCCCCACGCCCGGCGGCTCAAGCCGCGGGCGCCCACGCGGGGCGCCCCTACGGAGGCGGCGCGGTCCACCGCGGGGCGGCGGCGCGTGCAAGCATATGCGTCACCCCCCCTTCGCCTTGACACGCCTCCCCACGGATGCTACCCTGTAGCCTGCGGAGGTCCCACGCCACGGAGAAGTTGATGCGTATCGTCTCGCTCCTGCCCAGCACCACCGAGATCGCCTTTGCGCTGGGGCTGGGCGACCAGGTGGTGGCGGTGACCCACGAGTGCGATTTTCCACCGGCGGCTCGTGCGCGCCCCGTGATAACCGCCAGCGCGCTCGAGCATCGCGCTGCCAGTTCCGAAGCGATTGACGCCGCGGTACGTGGCCAGGTGCGCGATGGGCTGTCGATCTATACGCTCGACAGCGTGCTCCTTGAGCAGCTGCAGCCCGACCTGATCCTCACCCAGGCCCTCTGCGACGTGTGCGCGGTGTCGTTCAGCCTTGTCGAGCAAGCGGTGGCGGCGACGAGCGTCGCCCCGCGCATCCTCTCGCTGGAGCCCACGACCCTCGACGCGATCTTTGGTACCATCCTCGCGGTGGGCAATGCCACCGGGCGCCGCGAACGCGCGCTGGAGCTGGTCGCCGAACTGCGCGCCCGGGTCGAGCGCGTGCAGGCCCGGGTCGCCCAGGCCAGCTCCCGGCCACGGGTGGCCTGCCTGGAGTGGTTCGACCCGCCCTTCGGGCCCGGCCACTGGCTCCCCGAGCTGGTGGAACTGGCGGGCGGACGGGCCGGCCTTGGCCAGGCCGGGGAACCGTCGCGGCGGATCTCGTGGGGCGAGGTGATCGCCTTTGCCCCGGAGGTGATCGTGCTCACGCCGTGTGGCTTCGATCTGGAGCGAACAGCACGCGAGGCAGCGGCGATCTTGCCCCATCGCCCGGGCTGGACAGCATTGCCCGCGGTGCGCAACGGGCGGGTCTATGCGGTTGATGCCAATAGCTACATGAGCCGCCCCGGTCCGCGGATCGTTGATAGTCTGGAGCTGCTGGCCCGGCTGATCCATCCCGAGCTCTGCGCCGGATGGGGACCAGCGGCAGGCGCCCGGGCGGTGAAACTTGCCTGACGCCTGCCTGCCGCGGCAGCGCGGCCAGGCAGGTTGCTTGATCTCGACAACTGGGATGGATGGAGTGGGGGCTATGACACAGCACGAGCCGACGATTGCAAGCATCCTGCGCCACCTGGCCCACGAGTACGACGGGCCAGTGGAGGAGCGTCGCATCCTCGAGCGGGTGCTGGAGCGACGACCAAGCAACGCGAAGAACCCGTACGCGACCATCCGTGAGCGGCTGCGCTGGGATGGCCTGACGCTCGGCTGGCTGCGGCTGAACCGGAGCCAGCTGATGCCGCTGCGTGTTGCCCTGGAGGGGCTGCGCTTTCGCTGCCTGCCGCGAGCCCGCGACGTGCAGGCGGGGCTGCTGCCACTTGCCCACCTCCAGCCTTTTGCCGGGCTGCGCACCCACGGCTGCGCGCTGCGCGATCGCGATGGCGCTGCACTGGCCTTCATCGATATCGACGAGGAGCGCGGGCATCATGCCGCCTTGCCGGCCTTCGACCTCGGCGCCTGGTATGAGCGTCACGCCTTCGCACCCGGTGATAGTATCATCGTCAGTGTGGTGAGCGCCGAGCCCCTGGTGCTCGAACTGGCCCACGAACCACGCGAGGCCTTCCGCGCCGCGGCCGTGGACGCCCAGGACGCAGAACTGGTCGAGACGATCGTCGAGCGGGTGCGCCGCTCCCAGGCGGCGCTGGTGCCCTGCGACGAGGTGGTGCTGCCGATCTTTGCCGCTGCCCCCTGGCGCGCGGCCTATCCCGGCAGCCCCTGGCAGCACCTGGTGATCCGCGATGGACGGCTCCAACTCGTCGATGATATCTTCCTCACCAGCCAGCGCATCGGCTCGCTGCACCTCTTCGGCGGCGAAGAGGTCTTCGAGCAACAACCGCAGGACGCGCGCGACCGCCGGGCCAGCGACGCAGCCCTGCTGGCCGAGATCGATGCGCTGCAGCGCGACCTTGCGCAGGCCCGCCAGCGTGACGCCGAGGCCGGCCTGTGGAGCGGCCAGGTGCAGCGCGCCTCGGCCTTCGGCGCGCCTGGCGGCGATGCAGGCGGCCACCAGCACTTCCACGGCCTCGACGACGACAGCTCGGGCGATGGCTGGTCCGCTGATGCGGCCTGGGATCCCGAGCGATTCTTCGACGACGAGGAGATCGACCCGGATGACCCGGCGGTGCTCGATGCTGCGCACGAACGCATGCTCGCGCTGCTGCCGGCGGAGGTGCTTGAGCAGCTGCAGACGGCCCGTCCTGAAGAGGTTGAGGTGCTGATCGCCGGGCAACTCAATATGCTGCTCACCCGCGCACCAGAGCTCTTCCCGCGTATCGAACTGGTGGCGCCCGATGAGGAAGCGGAGGACGACCCGACCCTCGATGCCCTGCTGGCCGGTGAGTGGCAGGAAGCCTGGGACGACGACCTGGTGGATGAGCTCGACGGCGATCTTGACGACGAGGCGAGCAATGCCTTCAGCACCAGCGGCGATCTGATGAGCCAGTTCCAGGACTATCTGCTGGAGATGGGCAAACGTGCCGCTACCGCCCGGGCGCGCACCCGCGCGCTCTCGGTCTACGCCGATTTTCTGGCCTCCTACTACGGGCGCACCCTGGCCGAGGGCGACTACGCCACCCTCGACGAGTGCCTCTTCTACTACTACCCCCGGCGTGTGCTGAACTCGTCGGCGCGCCAGGTGCGCGAGCTGTGCACGGCGCTCAAGCAGTTCTACGCCTTCCTGCAACAGCGCGGCATCATTCCCGATGGGCGCTTTGCCGAGGCGCTCTGGCGGCGCCGTGAGCAGGCCGTGCGCGTGGTAACGATCTATGAGCGTATCTCCAGCGAGTCGCCTGACTTCGAACTGCTCTTCGAGCGCCTCTTCCTGCCGTATACCGAGTAGCTGTTCGCCACGCGCTCGGTTCCGAACCAGACCGGACCGCCGATGATCAGCTATCGCATCGCGATGCCCAACCCACACAGCCACCTCTTCGCGGTGACGGTGGCGGTGGACGCCCTGGCAGGTCCGTATGTCGACCTGGTGCTGCCGTCGTGGACACCGGGCTCCTACATGATCCGCGAGTACGCGCGCCACGTACAGGGCTTCGCCGCCCACAGCGCGGCTGGCCCGCTGCCCTGGCGAAAACTGGCCAAAGATTGCTGGCGTGTCGAGACCGGTGAGGCGACCAGCGTCACGGTGAGCTACCAGGTCTATGCCAATGACCTGACGGTGCGCACGAGCCACCTGGACGGCACCCACGGCTACTTCAACGGGGCCAGCGTTTTTATGTATGTCGTCGGGCGCGAAGCCGAACCGCTGCGCCTGCGGGTCGAGCCCCCCGCGGGCTGGCAGGTGACCACCGGGCTCACGCTGGCAGGATCAGCCGATGAGTTCCTCGCGGCCGACTATGACGAACTGGTCGATTGCCCGGTGGAGTGCGGAACACACCGACTGCTCAGCTTCACGGTGGACGGGATCGTCCACCAGATTGCGATCTGGGGCCAGGGCAATCTCGACGAGGAGCGGCTCGTAGCCGATACGCGGCGGATCGTCGAGGTGCAGCGCGACTTCTTCGGTGGCCTACCCTATCGCCACTACAGCTTCATTCTGCACCTGGTGGACGGGCGCGGCGGCGGCCTCGAACACCGCAACAGCGTGACCAACCAGGTGGATCGCTGGACCTTCCGGCCGGAACGCGCCTACGAGCGCTACCTGGCGCTCACCTCGCACGAACTGTTCCACGTCTGGAACGTCAAGCGGCTGCGCCCGGCGCCGCTCGGTCCGTTCGACTACCGGCGCGAGAACTACAGCCGACTGCTCTGGCTGATGGAGGGCGGCACCAGTTACTACGACGAGTTGCTGCTGGTGCGCGCCGGCCTGATGCAGCCCGGGCGCTACCTGGAGCGACTGGCCGAGGAGATCGTGCTGTTGCAGAGCCAGCCCGGGCGCCTGCTGCAGAGCCTGGAGCAGAGCAGCTTCGACGCCTGGATCAAGCTCTACCGGCCCGACGAGAACAGCGCCAACTCCAGTATCTCCTACTACCTGAAGGGCAGCCTGGTCTGCCTTGTTTTTGATACTCTAATAGTTGACCACCCCGGCCCGGAGTGATCGCCGAAAACTTGACCAGGCCCCTGTCCTCTGTCACCATCGCGGTAGTTTTGCCGAGAATGGACGCAGAGGTGGAGATGCT
>Ga0272446_1004575_pt1 | contig 16216 bp, 17 predicted proteins | sample YNPCB0061_FD_194587 | JGI IMG/M metagenome (GOLD analysis project Ga0272446, IMG submission 194587) | Hot spring microbial mat communities from Yellowstone National Park, WY, United States - YNP-CB-006-1 | ecosystem: Environmental > Aquatic > Thermal springs > Hot (42-90C) > Sediment | place... | reverse complement strand
CGCCCAATGGCTGATCGAGAAAAACGGCCACCTCAGCCCACACGCACGACGCCGCCAACACGAGCTTGCGGCCATGCCCATGGCCGCGTAACCCAACCGAGTGTCCAAGGAACCGGGTCCGGTTCAGAGGACGGCGACCGTGCCGAGGCGGAGCGGATGCGTGACGCTCTCAGGCGACTCTGCCCCGCTGGCTGCGCCGAGCGGGAGGAGCTCGAACGCGCCTTCGCCGCGCGCCCCTGACCCTGCCGCGGAACCAACGGGCTCTGCTCGGGCCGGCTCTGCTCGGGCCGGCTCTGCTCGGGCGGGGCGAGGACGCGCTCACACCATCGGCGGGTCGACGGCGCCGACTTGGGAGACGATCCTCTGGTAGTGCTCAGGCCGGCGATGGGCGGCGAAGTTGAAGATGCTCGTCCGCCCGAGCCGGCACATGTCGAGGTCGCAGTCATAGGTGATGAGCTGGTCCTCCCAGCTGTCGGCCATCGCGACGATCTCGCCTTGCGGGTTGACGATGATCGAGTGGCCGAAGAGCTCGGCGCCGTCCTCGATCCCCGCCTTGGCAACGCCCACCCCCCAGGTGGCGTTCTGGTAGCAGCCCGCCTGGATCGAGAGATGCGAGTGGAACACGCGCAGGTGATGCGCCTCCCAGCCCTTGGCGTCCTGATTGATGGAGGGGGTGTTGTAGCCGAGCAGGACGAGCTCGACCGATTGCAGCCCGAGCACCCGCCAGGCCTCGGGCCAGCGGCGGTCGTTGCAGATCATCATCCCCATGTTCAGCCCCTCCGAGAGACGCCCCATGGCGGAGCGGACGACGGGGAAGCCAAGATTGCCCACCTCGAAATAGCGCTTCTCGAGGTGCTGCACGCTGCGCTTGGGGTCGAACGCGGCGTGGCCGGGCAGGTGCACCTTGCGGTACTTCAGAATGATCCGACCCTCTGGGTTGACCAGGATGGCGGTGTTGAAGCGCCTCGGGCGGACCGTTCCGGTCTCGTCCGCTTCCGTCACGAGTTCCGCATAGCCGAGGTGGAAGCCCATGCGGTAGCGCCGCGCCGCCTCGAACAGCGGTGCGGTCTCGTTCGAGGGCATCGCCGTCTCGAACCAGTGGTCCATCTCCTCGATGCGCTCGGCCCAGTGGCGCGGGAAGAAGGTGGTGAGCGCGAGTTCGGGGAAGACGATCAGTTCGACGCCGCGGCGATGGCCCTCCGCCATCAGCGCGAGCATGCGGTCGACCGCCACCGCGCGGCTGTCGGCCTTCTGGATCGCGCCGAGCTGTGCGGCGCCGACGGTGATGCGACGTGCCATGCGGTTTTGCTCCCTCTCTCGCTTCCGAGCTCAGTCAACGATCGGCCGGTGCGCTGGAAAACCCGAGCGCGCGGACGCCCCGCTCAGCGCTGCGCGCGCGGCACGAACCGCCCGCTGCCCGGAGCGTTCAGCACCGCCGCACCGTCCCAGATCAGCGCGCCGCGCAGATAGGCGGCAACGACCCGCGCCTTCATCGCCCGGCCGTGATAGGGGCTCCAGCGACATTCCGGGCGGTCGACGATCGCCGCCTCGTCGAAGGTGAAGTCGCCGCGCTCGAGCACGCAGAAATCGGCGTCGGCCCCGATGGCGATCCGCCCCTTGCGCGGGAGGAGTCCGTGGAACCGCGCCGGCTCCTCGGCGCAGAAGCGCGCCATGAGCGTTGGCGGGAGCCCACGCTCGACAAGGAGCGTGAACATCAGCGGCGCGAAGCTCTGCAGCCCCGTCAGCCCGGCGCCGCACTTGAAGATGTCGGGGTCCGTCTTGCGCTCGATCGGCCAGGGCGCATGGTCGGTCGAGACATAGGCGACGCGCCCGCGCAAGAGCCTGTCCCACATGCGCTCGACCTCCTCTGCGGTGCGGAAGGGCGGGTTGCACTTGCCCTTGCCGCCGAGGCGGACGATGTCCTCCTCCGTCATGCAGAGATACTGGATGCAGGCCTCGGCGGAGGCCTTCGTTCCGCGCTCGCGCCAGATCGCGGCGAGGTCGAAGCCCGCGGCGAGCGAGGAATGGGCGATGTGGACATGCGCGCCCGTCGCGAGCCCGAGCTCGAAGATCGTGACGTTGGCGAGGTTCTCGGCGAGCGGCGGCCGGGTGCGGCAATGCATGATCGGCTCCGTCCGCCCCGCCGCCACCGCCGCCTCGGTGAGCCGAACGACGAGCTCCTGGTCCTCGTTGTGCACGGCGACCATGAGCCCCGTCTCGGCGATCAGGCGGAAGGCCTTCTTCATCTCGAGATGGTCGATTCGCGGGAAGCGCAGCGCGTCGTACTCGTAGGTCGAGAGCTTGAAGGCGGAGGCGCCGGCCTCGGCGAGGCCCGCGATCGCTCCCGTTCCCCCCGCCTTGGTGATCGTTCCGTAGAGCGCGACATCGACATGCGCTGTCTCGTTCACCACCGCCACCTTCGCGCGGAAGATCTCCGCATCGGTCACGGGGCGGGGGATGTCGTAGGGCATGTCGCAGACGGTGGTGACGCCGCCCGCTGCGGCGCTGCGCGTCGCATGCGCGATGCCTGGCCAGCCGATCGCCGAGGAGGTGTGCATGTGGCCATCCACGAGGCCGGGCAGGACGAGGCGGCCGCGATGGTCCTCCACACGGCGTGCGGGCGGCGGCTCGCCCTGGCCGATCGCGGCGATCCTGCCCTCGCGCACGGCGACGAAGCCGTCAGCGAGAACGCTGTCGGCGGTGACGACCTCGCCGCGCAGGATGCTGTCGAAGCTGGCCTCAGGCATCGCTGTCATCGGTGCTCTGTCTCCGTGGCGGGTGTGGTTCGCTTGCGCGTTCGCGACCGCCGGGTCTAGGAAGGCGGCGCGGAACGGCTGCCTGTGAAGTGCCGACGCCAGTCAAGAACGCTGCGCCGCCGCGATCAAGAGCGGGCGGGGCGCCACGCCGCACGAGGAGAGACCCCGCCGATGAAGCTTCATGCCGTCCGCGTCCATCCGTCGAAGGACCTCCTGCCGCGCGAGGAGCAGCTCGCCTGGAAGATCGCCGGCGTCGCCGCTGACAGGGTGGCGGTGCAGAAGGATGTGGCGGAGATGATCATCAACCGGATCATCGACAATGCCGCGGTCGCGATCGCGGCTCTCAACCGCCGCCCCGTCGTCTCGGCGCGGATGATGGCGCTTGCGCATCCGCGGCGCGGCGGGGCGACCGTGTTCGGGCTGCCGCAGGCGACGACGGTGAGCCCGGAATGGGCGGCGTGGGCGAACGGCACGGCGGTGCGCGAGCTCGACTTCCACGATACGTTCCTCGCGGCGGATTATTCCCACCCGGGCGACAACATCCCGCCCGTGCTCGCGGTGGCCCAGGCGATGGGCCGCTCCGGCCGCGACCTGATCCGCGCTCTCGCCACCGCCTACGAGATCCACATCGATCTCGTGAAGGGGATCTGCCTGCACCGGCACAAGATCGACCACATCGCCCATCTCTGCCCCGCCGCCGCCGCCGGCATCGGCACGCTGCTCGCGCTCCGGCAGGAGGTGATCTTCCAGGCCGTGCAGCAGGCCGTGCATGTGAGCTTCTCGACGCGGCAGAGCCGCAAGGGCGAGATCTCGTCGTGGAAGGCCTTCGCGCCGGCGCATGCGGGCAAGCTCGCCGTCGAGGCCGCGGACCGCGCGATGCGTGGCGAGGGAGCGCCGAACCCGATCTACGAGGGCGAGGACAGCGTGATCGCCTGGATGCTCGCCGGCCGCGAGAACCGCGACCATGTCTATCACGTTCCGCTGCCCGACCCGGGCGAGCCCAAGCGCGCGATCCTCGAGAGCTACACCAAGGAGCACAGCGCCGAATACCAGGCCCAGGCGCTGATCGACCTCGCCTTCCGCATGCGCGAGAAGATCGAGGACCTGGGCGCGATCGAGAAGATCCTCATCCACACCTCGCACCACACTCATACCGTGATCGGCACCGGCGCGAACGACCCGCAGAAGCTCGACCCGAACGCCTCGCGCGAGACCCTCGACCACTCGATCATGTACATCTTCGCCGTCGCTCTCGAGGACGGGCGGTGGCACCATATCGACAGCTACACCCCGCGCCGGGCGCGCAGGCCCTCCACGGTCGCGCTCTGGCACAAGATCGAGACACGCGAGGACCCGGAGTGGACGCGCCGCTACCATTCCGAGGACCCGAACGAGAAGGCCTTCGGCGGGCGCGTCGAGATCCTCTTCCGGGACGGGACGAGGCTCGTCGACGAGCTCGCTGTTGCAAACGCGCACAGCCTTGGCGCGCGGCCCTTCGCGCGGGCCGACTACATCCGCAAGTTCCGCACCCTGACGGAGGGGATCGTCACCACCCGCGAGGCGAACCGCTTCCTGGCCGCCGTCGAGGACCTCGCCGCGATCCCAGCGGGCGGGCTCGCGGCGCTGAACGTCGCCGTGCCGCCGAAGGCACTGACGCGCGCGCCCGGCAGGGCCATCTTCGATGCCGCACCCATGGCACAGCCCGAGGCGAAGGCGGGGCGAGTCGCGCGCGCCGTCGCCGCGAAGGGCAGAACCGTCGCGCGCAAGAAGGCGCGCGCCACCAAGCGGGCGGTGCGCGCGCCGGCCAAGCGCGCGCGCTGAGCGGGCGGGGAGAAAGGAACACGCCATGAACGAGATGACGAACCCGCAGGTCATGAAGGGGCTCGCGGGCGTGACGGCGGACGTCACCGCCGTCTCGAAGGTGATGCCCGAGACGAACTCGCTGACCTATCGCGGCTACCCGGTGCAGGACCTCGCCGACCAGTGCTGCTTCGAGGAGGTCGCTCATCTCCTGCTCGAAGGGGAGCTGCCGACGCGGCGGCAGCTCAACGCCTTCCGGAAGGCTGAGGTGGCAGAGCGCAGGATCTCGCGCGCGCTCGTGCGCGTGATCGAGGAGTTCCCGCGCAAGGCCCACCCGATGGACGCCACGCGCACGGCCATCTCCTTCATGGGCATGGAGGACCCCGAGGCGCACGACAACTCGGTCGCGGCGACGCGGCGCAAGGCGCTCCGCCTCTACGCCAAGATCCCAACCGTGATCGCCGCCATCTCGCGGCTGCGCAAGGGGCTGCGCCCGATCCGGCCGAAGGCGGAGCTCTCCTTCGCCGAGAACGTCTTCCACATGTTCTTCGGCAAGGTTCCCGACAAGGCGATCGTCAAGGCCTTCGACGCCTCGATGACGCTCTACGCCGAGCACAGCTTCAACGCCTCGACCTTCACCGCACGCACCGTGACCTCGACGCAGGCCGACATCCATGCCGCGGTGACCGCCGGAATCGCGGCCCTGAAGGGCCCGCTGCACGGCGGGGCCAACGAGGCGGTGATGCACATGCTGAAGGAGGTCGGCACGCCTGAGCGGGCGCGCGGCTGGATCGACGACAAGCTCGAGCACCGCGCTCTCGTGATGGGCTTCGGCCATCGCGTCTATCGCACCGGCGACAGCCGCGTGCCGACCATGGCGAAGTACCGCGACCAGGTGGCGCGGCTCACCGGCGGGGAGAAGTGGCTCGCCATCAGCGCGATCCTCGCCGAAGAGATGCTCGCCAAGAAGAACATCCACCCGAACCTCGATTTCCCGACCGGCCCGACCTACTACCTCATGGGGTTCGAGATCGACTTCTTCACGCCGCTCTTCGTCGCGAGCCGGATCACCGGCTGGGCCGCGCATGTGCTCGAGCAGATGCAGGACAACCGGCTGATCCGCCCGCTCTCGCACTATGTCGGCGAGCCGGAGCGTGCCGTCGTGCCGATCCGCGCGCGCGGCTGAGGGCGGACTCTCGGTCGCGCACGCATGCGCCGCATTTGCGCCACGCCGCGACCATCATCGGTGCGCGCGGCGCGCGCACGTGATGTGAGCACGCACGAAAAGCGCGTGCGCGATGTCGTTTTTGTTGACACGCTCAAGCACCACACGCATAGCGTGATGTTGCGGAAGCAGATGCATCCCGATTCGCAGGCGCGATCGCTGCATCGCGGAGCTCCGCGCAGGGAAGGACGGTCCATGGACCGCATGTTCGTCGAAGCCGTACCTGCGGCGGCGACATCCCCGGAGAAGCAGAGAACGGGCAATCGTTTCCCGGCCGAGATGCTTTTCGGCATCCCGCCCGGCGCGGCGCACGCACGACGCCTCTTCGCTTCCCCGTTGCCCAGGCGGCCCGCTGGCGCCGCCGCGGCGAACCCGTGCAGTCGGGCCCGTGCAGCGGGGAAGGACATGCCGTTCCGTGACCTCATCGAAAAGGAGTTCAAGCACGTGACCATGACGAAGGTCGTGCCGGCGGCGGTCGAAGCCATCCGTGCGGCAGAGGAGTCGGAGGCGTGCGGTGGGCGCGCGCAGCCGATGGCGATTCGGGCTGCCGTGAAGAAGGCGCCGGCCAAGAAGCCGGCGGCGAAGAAGCCCGCCGCGAAGAAGGCTGCGCCGAAGCGCGCGACGGCGGCGAAAAAGGCCGCACCGAAGCGCGCCGCTGCGGCGAAGAAGCCGGCGGTGAAGAAGACCGCCGCAGCGAAGAAGCCCGCCGCGAAGAAGACGGCGGCAAAGCCTGTGGCGAAGAAGCCCGCCGCGAAGAAGGCAACGGCTGCGAAGAAGCCCGCCGTGCGCCGCCCGCGCAAGGCCGCCGCCGCTGCGCCTCCTCCTCCGGCCCCCGACGCGCCGACCACCTAACCAAGCGCCCAGGCCCTCTGGAGCGGTTTCCACACTGGTGGAAACCGCTCGGGGCAGGCGCTGCGCGCATCTTTACGCACACGGCTGATTCCAGCCGTGTGCGATCTGCTCTAGGGCCTGCGATGACGGCGAACGCGCCGGCGCGTCTCGTTTGGGCGCGTTTCGTAGGGGCGTGGCTCAGCCGAAGGTTGCCAGCAGGTCCTCGACCTGCTCCGGGGTGAGCGTCCGTGTCCGCTCTCGCCTGAGCAGCATGAAGAGCTTCGCCGCCTCTTCGACCTCCTCGGCGGCATAGACCGCATCGGTCAGCGTCCGGCCCGAGACGACGGGGCCGTGATTGGCGAGCAGCACCGCGCGCGCGCCGGAGGCGGCGGCGGCGATCGCGGGCTCCATCGCGGGATTGCCCGGCCGGAAGTAGCGCAGAAGCGGCATCGCGCGGCCGATTCGCATGACGAAGTAGGGCGTGAGCGGCGGGATCGGGCAGGTCGCGTCCGCATCCGCAAGGCATGAGACCGCCGTCGCCCAGGTCGAGTGCAGGTGCACGACCGCGCCCGCCTCCGCCCGCGCCGTATAGACGGCGCGGTGCATGAACACCTCCTTCGAGGGCGGGTCGCCGCCGATATGGGCGAAGCCCCGGTCGAGCCGTGCGATTCGGTCCGGGTCGAGACGGCCGAGGCAGGAATTGGTCGGCGTGATCAGGAACCCGTCCTCGAGCCTGACCGAGATGTTGCCCGCGCTGCCGACCGAGAAGCCACGCGCGAACAGGCTCGCTGCCAGCAGCGCGATCTCCTCGCGCGCCGCGCGCTCGGCACCGGTCATCGCGCCTTCTCCAGAACCGCGAACGCCTTGAGGAAGAAGTCGCGCGCGCCGAAATTGCCGCTCTTGAGAGCGAGCAGGAGCGGCGCAGCGGCTCCCTCGGCGAGGGTCCACGGCACGCCCGGGTCGATCTCAGGCCCGATTCGCAGCCGCCTCGCGCCGAGCCGCCGCACCACCGCCCCAGACGTCTCCCCGCCTGCCACGACGAGCCGCCGCACGCCAAGCGCGACCAGGCCCTCGGCGACGGCGGCAAGCGCCGTCTCGACCAGAGCGCCGGCTGCCTCGCGCCCGACCAGCGCCTGCAGCTGAGCGACCCGCTCCGGCGTGGCCGAGGCAGCGATCACCACCGGCCGCTCGCCAAGCCGCCGCTCCGCCCAGGCGAGCGCCCGGGCCGAGAGCGCGGCCGCATCGGGCTCGCTGAGCGGGTCGAGCTCGAGCGTCGGGACGCAATCGCGCGCGAGCCCGATCTGCGCGAGCGTTGCGCGTGAACAGGAGCCGGCGAGAACGGCGGCGTGCCCGTCCGGCACCTCGAGCCGGTCAGCGATGATGCCCGCGGCGAGCCGCCCGTCGCGGCGGAAATTCTCCGGCAGACCCATCGCGATGCCGGACCCGCCGACCAGCAGAGGCAGGCCCGCCGCCGCCTCGCCGAGCGTCAGGAGATGCCGGTCCGAGACCGCATCGACGATCGCGTAGCGATCGCCGCGCTCGCGCATGCCCATAAGCGCGCGCCGCGTCGCCGCAGCGCCCGCCTCGACGGTGGCGTAGGGAACGAGCCCGACCGTGCCGCCGCTCTGCCGCCCGAGCACGCGCACGAGGTTCGCATCCCTCATCGGCGTCAGCGGGTGCTTCTCCATGCCGCTCTCGTTGAGCAGCGACGCGCCGACGAAGAGATGGCCCTGGTAGACGGTGCGCCCGTTCGCCGGGAAGGCAGGGCAGACCGGGGCGAAGGGAGCGCCGAGCGCATCGAGCAGGGCATCCGCCACCGGCCCGATATTGCCCGCCTCGGTGCTGTCGAAGGTCGAGCACACCTTGAAGATCACCTGTGCGACGCCGTGGCGCGTGAGCCAGGAGAGCGCCGCGAGACTCTCGGCGACCGCCTCTGCCGCCGGGGCGGTGCGCGACTTCAGCGCCACCACCACGGCATCGACATCGCCCGGCGCGGGTTCCGACGGCACGCCGATCATCTGCACCGTGCGCATCCCGCCCCGGACGAGGGTGTTGGCGAGATCCGTCGCGCCGGTGAAATCATCCGCGATCGCGCCGAGCAGAACGGCCATCGGCTCACCCCCTCAGCGGCATCGCGAGCAGGTCGCGGTGCCCGACGACGAGCGCGAGCCGTTGCGCGGCGATCGCGCGCAGCCGCTCGGCCCGCCAGGCGAGGATCGCGCCCGCTGACCGAGGCAGCGCCTCTGCGGCCGCATCCGCATGGCCCTCGACCATCGCGGCGAGCAGGCTCGGCGCCGTGCGTGGGACCAGCCAGTCGCTCGGCGCTGTCCCGACCGCGAAGCCGGCCTCGGCGAAGAGGCGCGCGAGCATCGTGGGCGCTGCCTGCCCCATCGCCGCGCCGAAGCCCTTGTCGCGCCGCATGTGCCGGGCAAAGCCGCGCGCGACCAGCCGGTCGCCGGGCCGCGGCGGTAGGAAGCGGTCGCGCCCATCGACCGTGAGGCAGGCGAGGAAGGGAACGGTGAGGCGGTGGGCGAAGCCGCGCGCCCACGAGGCGGAGACGAGGTCCATGAGCGCCGAGCAGACAACGGCGTCATGGCCCGCGAGCGGCAGCGACGCAGCGCTTCCGCCGAAATCGGCAACGCGCGACTCGATCCGCCAGGCCCCGCCCGGCGCATGCACGATCAGAGCGCCCGAGGGAGCGGTGACCTTCCAGCCCCGACGCTCGGCCCAGAGGGCGGTGCGGGCGAACCCGTCCTCGAGCAGGGCAGCGTCGCCGTCGAGCATGGTCCAGGCCTGGGCGCGGCCGATCAGCGGGGCGAGCCAGCGGAACAGCGAGCCTGTGCCCGCCCCGAGCTCGAGCAGGCGCGGCCGCGCTGGCAGAGCGGCGGCAAGCCGCGCGGCGAGCGCGGCGGAGCGTGCGCGCGAATCGAAGGGTTCGCGCCAGGCGAGCCAGTCGGCCGAGAACTCCCCGCTCATGACGCCGCGCGGGCGAGGGCCGCTGCGAAGGCATCGGCCTGCGCCTCCCAGGAGGGCAGCTTCCGGCCGGCCTCGAAGGCGTGGTCGGCCATGCGCCGGCGCAGCTCGCCATCGAAGATCAGCCGGCGCATGGCGCGGGACAGCGCCGTCCATTCCCCTGTCGGAACGAGCACCGAGGCCTCTGGAGGGGCGAGGTCGGCCACCGCGCCGCCTGCCGTCAGCGCGACCGGAATGCCGCGCTTCAGCGCCTCGGCCACCGCCATGCCGTAGCCCTCGTGCCAGGTCGCGAGCGCGAACAGGTCCGTGCCGTGCCAGAGCGTCTCGAGTGCGGCCTCGCTCACCTCGCCCGCGAAGGTGACGCGCGCGGCGATGCCGAGCTCCTCGGCAAGCGCTGCGAGGGCGGCAGCGTAGGCCCTGTCGCGGTCGAGCGCGCCGACGATGGTCAGTCGCCAGTCGAGATCGGCGAGTCGGCCGAGCGCGCGCAGCAGAAGGTCATGGCCCTTGCGCGGCACGGCGGCGCCGACCGAGAGGATGGCGCAAGCACCGGCACGGCTGCCCTCGGCGCGGGGGGCAGAGTCGGTGCCGGGTTCGACGACGGCGATCCGCACCGGATCGAGGCCCATCGCGGCAAGCTGCGCGGCCGTCGCCCGGCTCGTTGCGATCAGCGCGCGGAGGAGCGGCAGGAGTGCGGCCTCGCGGTCGCGCAGGAGTTCGGCTTCGGCCTCGGAGAGCCCCTTCTCGAGCGGTGTCGGGTGATGGATCAGGCCGATCGCGCCGGCGGTCGCGACCGCCTCGGCGAAGCGCGCGAAGGCCGGCAGGGCAAGCCCGTCGATGATCAGCCTCTCGTCCTCTGGCCGTTCGGCGAGCGTCTGCCACGCCGCCGCCTCGGCCGTGGCGTCGGCGACGGGAAAGCGCCCGGGAAGCTCGATCACCCGCACCGCATGGCCGCGCGCGATCAGCCCGGCGACGATCCGCCTGTCATAGCCGTATCCGCCGCTCACCGCAGCAAAAGGGGCTGGGACGACGAGGCCAAGACGCATCAGACAGGCCCCTCGCTCAGACAGGCCCCTCGAAGGCCGCCCAGGCAACGGGGCTCTCGCGCAAGAGCACCTTGAGGCCGGTGATCCGCCGCCCCGCGGCGCCGAGCTTCCCCTCCGCGAGTGCCGCGGCGAGCAGGCGGTGGACATGCGCGGCCATGAACTCTGTGGTCGTGTTCTGGCCGGCGAACTGCGGCAGACGGTCGAGGTTGTCGTAGTCGAAACTGTCGAGGGCACGCCGGAGCTCTGTGCGCGCAAGCCCGATATCGACGACGAGCCCGTCCTGGTCGAGCGAGGCGACGCGGAACTCGGCCTCGACCGCATAGGTCGCGCCGTGCAGCTTCTGCGCCGGGCCGAACACCTCGCCCCGGAAGGAGTGGGCGATCATCACATGGTCGCAGACGGTCAGGCTGTACACGGCACCCCCTCAAGGATCGTCGCGGTGGAGAACGACGTGGCAGAGTTGCCCAGGCGAGGCGGCGAGCCGCGCCATGGTGGCGGGAAGATCGGCGAAGGCGGACGGCCCGTCCAGCAGGGCATCGAGCCGCGCGTCCGCAAGCAGCAGAAGTGCTGCCGCCATCCGCTCCGCGTGGCTGCGCCGCCCGCGCATCGCGCCTCCGATCGACCCGACCTGCGAGGAGACGAGCCGCAGCCTGCGGCTGTGGAACGCCTCGCCGAGCGGAAGCGGCACCGCCCGGTCGCCGAACCACGAGGCCTCGATGATCCTGCCCTCGAACGCCGCCCGGGCGAGGCCGAGCGCAAGGCCCTCCGGAGCGCCGGAGGCGTGCACCACGAGGTCCGCCTCGCCGGGCGCCGCGGCGGGCGGGACGAGGGAGAGGCCGAGCGCATCCGCCGCTCTCGCCTTCGCCGCGTCGGGGTCGACGACGGTGAGGCTCACGCCCGGGACTCGCGCGATGAGATGGGCTGCGAGCAGGCCGACAACGCCGGCGCCGATCACCAGCACGCGCTCTGCCGGAAGTGCGGCGGCGTCCCAGGCGATGTTGAGCGCCGTCTCCATGTTGGCCGCGAGCACGGCGCGGCGCGTCGGCACAGCGTCGGGCACAGGGCTCAGCAGCGCGACCGGCACGACCATGCGTGTCTGGTGCGGGGCGAGGCAGAACACGCGCCGGCCCATCAGGTGGTGAGGCCCTTCGCGCACGATCCCGACGGCGCTGTAGCCGTACTTGACGGGGAAGGTGAAGTCGCCCTCCTGCAGCGGGCAGCGCATCGCCGCGTGCTGGCTCTGGGGCACGCGGCCGGCGAAGACGAGGCTTTCGGTGCCGCGCGAGATTCCTGAGACGAGCGTCTCGATGAGCGCCTCCCCCTCCGCCGGCGCGCGCAGCGTCTCGTCGCGGATTTCGCCGCGTCCTGGCGCGACGACCCAGAAGGCTTGCGCGTCGATCATCCCGCGCAGGCGGGCCGAGCGCGGCCGATCGCGAGGTCGAACAGCGTGTCCGCGCCGAGGGGGAAGGTGCGCGCGTCGGCGCGGAGCCCATCCTCCGGGCGCTTGGCTTCCGGCAGGACGAGAGCGGGCAGGCCGGAGCCGAGCAGGAGCGGCGCGACGGCGATGTGCAGCCGGTCGATCAGCCCTGCGGCGAGGAACCGCCCGACCGTCACTCCCCCGCCCTCGACGAAGACATGGCTCAAGCCCCGCGCGCTGAGCCGTCGCACCAGGAGCGCGAGGTCGAGACCGCCGGTGCGGTCGCGCGGCAGGCGCAGCACCTCGGCCTCGCCATGCCGGTCCGGCCCCGGAACGTCGTCGGCGACGACAAGCAGCGTCGGCGCGCCGCCCGCGAACACCCGGCGGTCGGCGGGAAGCCGCCGGTCGGTGTCGAGCACGATCCGCAGCGGGCTCTCGCCCGGAACCTCGCGCGTGGTGAGCAGCGGGTCGTCGGCCGCGACGGTGCCGGCGCCGACGACGATCGCCTGGTGCAGGGCGCGCAGCCTGTGGGTGTGGAGGATGTCGGCGCGGTCGCTGATCCACTGCGAGACGCCCGACCGCGTCGCGATCCGCCCGTCCAGGCTCTGCGCCAGATGGGCGGTGACCCAGACACCATCGTCAGCGACCGGGCGCGCGATGAGTGGCACGAGCAGGTCGGCGAGCGCGGCAGCCTCGGCGTCGGCGGGGGCGGGAAGCGGGGTGCCCGCGCCGCAGCGCGCCGCACGCAGCGCGTCCCACATCGCTGCAGCGTCTGCGCCAGGCCCTGCCCCGTCCATCGCGCGCTTCTACCGCCCGACCGCGCCGGGCGGAAGCAGCGCCAAGAGCGCCTCGGCTGCAAGCCCAGAGGCGAGCGGCAGCCAGAACCCCGTCGCGAGCCTGAGCGCGACGAAGCGCCAGCCCATGAGCGGTGCCTCCCACACCACGACGCGGTTGACCGCGAGCACCGACCAGGCGGAGATGAGCGTCACCATCTGCGCCGGCCCAGCACCGCTCGACCACAGCGCAAGCACGATCGGGAAGGACACGAAGGGCCCGCCGGGGATCAGCGCGCCGACGACGGTCGCGACCAGGTGGCCGCGCAAGCCCGTCTCCGCCCCGAAGAGAATGGCGGCGAAACGGTCAGGCACGAGCACGGTGAGGAAGCCCGCCATCGGCAGGGCGAGCAGCATGATCGGCAGAACGGTCTTCAGCGTGCCAAGCGCGAAGCGCCCGCCTGCCGCCACCGCCGCGCGGTCGCGCCGCCAGAGCGCGAGCCCGGCGGCGAACGCTGCGGCCCAGAGGACGAGCCCGGTCGCGCTCATCTCTCCCATCTCGGCAGGCGCCGCGCGATGAGCCCAGCGAGCACGGGCAGCGGCAGCGAGGCGAGGAAGCGCAGGCCAGCGAACTCCGGCCCGAGGATCGGCACCTCCCAGACGAGGATCCGCTGCAGCCCGTTGAGCGACCAGCCGGTGATGTAGGCGATCAGCGCGCCGCGGTCAGCGCCGCCAGCGGCGAGTGCAAGCACGAGCGGGAAGGCAGCCATCGGCCCTCCCGGCGTGGCGATTCCCGCGAGCGTGGCGACGAGGAGGCCGCTGAGCCCGCTCTCGGCGCCGAGCCAGCGCGCGATCGTCTCCTTCGCGATCCCCGCCTGGACGAAGCCCGCGAGCAGGAGCGCTGCGCCGAGCACCGGCAGGATGGTCAGGAACAGGCTCCAGGCGATCCCGAACGCCTCGGCGAGGCCTGCGCTTCCCCGAAGCAGCCAGCAGGCGAGCCCGCTCGCGGCCGAGAGCGCGGCGACGACGGCGAGGCTCGTGCGCTGCGCCGCCTGGCGGAGCGGTGCGGGCGGGGAAGGGGAGGGCGGCATCGGCACGCGCGACCATGCGACGCCGGGAGGCGGGCGGCAATCGTCCCGACGCGGGCGGAACGGAGGCGGGCCTCGGAGCGGCCGTCAGGCGCTCGCGGCGAAGCCAACGGGCTGGGGCGGCACCGCATGCCCCGGTGCGGCGCCCGCAGGGCCGTAGAGCGCCGGCTTCGGCGCCGCGGCCGCGGTGAGGCTGCGCACGACGGCATCCTGTGCGGCGAGGGCGCGTTCGAGCATCCTGCGGTTGCCGGCGGCGAGATCGGCCAGCCGGGTGGAGAGCGCGGCGAGCGCCTCGCGCTCTGCCCCCTCCGCCTTGCCGCCCGCCTTGCGCAGCGCGGCTTCGGCGGCGGTGAAGGCCTCGACCGCGCGTCGCTTTTCGGGCGCGATCATCGCCGCCGTGGCGAGGTCGAACGCTGCGAGTGCTCGGTTCTCGGCGACCAGCAGCTCGGCAAGCCGAATGCCCGCGGCGATCAGCGACTGGACCATGGCCCTCTCTCCCTGGTGCCGTGTCATCCGCCCGCCGCTCCCCGTGGCGCGGCGCGTTCCTGCGCGGCGAGCATCTGCCGCAGCACCATCTCGCCGATTCCGAGCCCGCCATTCGCCGCCGTGATGCGCGCATACTCGGTGACGAGCAGCGGCGCCCAGGCCGCCTCGCCCTTGCCGCCGCCGCCGAAGCCGCGGCCGCGCGCGAGCCCCTCGAACATCGGCTGCATCAGCGCGCCAAGCACCATCGCCTCGAAGTCCTGCGCCGCACGCCGGAGCGCGGCGATGTCGCCACCCGTGCGGCGAAGCTCTGGCGTGGGGCGAAGCGCGGCGGTCGCGGTGGCGGGCGTACGGGGCTCCATTTCACATCACCTCGAGCTCTGCCTGCAGCGCGCCGGCCGCCTTGATGGCCTGGAGGATCTGGATCATATCGCGCGGGCCGACGCCGAGCGCGTTGAGGCTGCGCACGAGGTCCTGCAGCGTGACGTTGCCGGGCACGATGCCGAGGCGGCGGTTCTGGTTCTCCTGCACCTCGATCTCGGTGCGCGGCACCACCACCGTCTCGCCCTGGCCGAACGGGTTCGGCTGGCTCACCTGCGGCGTCTCGGTGATCCGGATGGTGAGGTTTCCTTGCGCGATCGCGACGGTCGAGACGCGCACATTTGCGCCCATCACGATGATGCCATTGGCCTCGTCGATGATGACGCGCGCGGTCTGGTCGGGCGTGATGCGGAGCTGCTCGATGTCGGTCACGAAGCCGACGACATCGGTGCGGCCGGCGAGGTTGATCACCACCGTGCCTGGGTCGGTCGGGGTGGCGACGGGGCCGCGCGCGAAACGGTTGATCGCCTCGGCGACGCGGCGCGCGGTGGTGAAGTCCGGGTTGCGCAGCGTCAGGCGCAGCGTGTTGGCACGGCCGAAGGCGAAGGGCACCTCGCGCTCGATCGTCGCGCCCGAGGCGATCCGCCCCGAGGTCGGCACACCGCGGGTGATCGTCTGCGCCGCGCCGCGCGCGGCGATCGCGCCCGTGGTCACCTGGCCTTGGGCGACCGCATAGACCTCGCCGTCGGCGCCGAGCAGCGGCGTCACCAGCAGCGTTCCGCCGGTCAGGTTCGTGGCATCGCCCATCGCCGCGACTTGGACGTCGATCCGCGTGCCGTTGCGCGCAAATCCCGGCAGCGTCGCCGTCACCATCACCGCGGCGACGTTCTTGGTGTCGAGCTTGGTCCCCTGGTCGCGCACGTTCACGCCGAGGCGCTCGAGCATGCCGATCAGGCTCTGGCGCGTGAACGGCGCAGCGGCCAGCCGGTCGCCCGTGCCGTTGAGCCCGACCACGAGCCCGTAGCCGACGAGCTGGTTCTCGCGCACGCCCTCGACATCGGCGATGTCCTTGATCCGCACTTGCGCCGAAGCGGGCAGAGCGGCGGCGAGTATGGCGAGGAGGCAGAGGAGGAGGCGTGTCGGGCTCACGGTCGTTCCTTGCTTCGGTCGCGCCTTGCTTCGGCCGCGTTGGGGGTCGCAACCCCCGTGCCACGGATTGCGACCGAAGGATCGGCCACAATCCTGGCTTCCGCGCGGCCGCGCTGCGGCGGCGACCCGGCAAAACCTGCCGATTGCGGCCGAACCTGCCGATCGGCACTGTGACGTGCGGAGGTGGATGATGGTCAAGATCACTGGGTACGGGCCGATCGCTGCGCCCGGGCGAATCGGCAGGGCGTCAGTCCCATCCGGCCGGTTCCGGGTTCCGGCCGAGGGCGGCGCCGGCGCGACGGTTGGTGCGCGCGAGGCCTCCGCGGCGGAGGGCGTGACGATCGCTGCCTCGCTGAT
>Ga0272446_1004574_pt1 | contig 16217 bp, 14 predicted proteins | sample YNPCB0061_FD_194587 | JGI IMG/M metagenome (GOLD analysis project Ga0272446, IMG submission 194587) | Hot spring microbial mat communities from Yellowstone National Park, WY, United States - YNP-CB-006-1 | ecosystem: Environmental > Aquatic > Thermal springs > Hot (42-90C) > Sediment | place... | reverse complement strand
GTACCAGTCGAGGATTTGGATGGCGTTGGGCAGCAGTTGCTCGGCCAGGCGCCAGTTCCCGACGGCGCCGTCGCCGAGCCACAGCACGGTGTGGACTTCCTCGGCGCGCTCGACGCGCAGCGCGTCCTCGAAGACGGGCGCGAATTCGCCCAGGCCGTTGACGACGGCGACGTAGCGGGCGCTGCCCGGCACGGGCTTCTGCGTCTCGCCGTCGTGCCGGTAGATGACGCCCACCTTCGCCTCCTTCCACGGCTCAGGCCCGCGGAGGGGCAGCATGCTGCCGTCCATCTCGACGACGAGCGCATCGGGGGCGGTTTCGGGCGCAGGCTTGAGCTCTTCCTGCAGGACTTGCTGGTCGACGGCCATGCAGTGCGCGCCGACGCGCGAGATGACACGGCGGAAGAGGTTGTCGGACGCTGGCTCGGCGTAGTGCACGCGCCAGCGCGCAGCGCACTCGCCATAGACGTCGTTGAGCGCGAAATCGAGCACGCGTTCTCCATCTCCGCCGTGAGCTCGCCGTTCTCTGGGAGATCGAGCAGGCGGTCGAGCGGGTAGAAGCCGAGCTGGCAGGTCTCGCAGTAGTGGTAGTTCCGCTTGAGCGTCACGCGGCCTGCCATGGTGCGCAGCTCGCGCTCACGGTCCTTCGCCTTCACGGGCACGCGCTTGCCGCACTTCGGGCACAGCTTGCCCGTCGGCGCCTCAAGCGGAATGCGCGCGAGCATCGAGTTGAGTGCCCGGAGCGCAGCCGGATTCTCCATGCCGCACGCGCGCCAGATGAGCAGCTCCATCTCGGGCATCGTCATGCCGCGACGGAAGTTCCGGTCGGTGAAGCGCTCGGTGAGCTCGTGCTCCAGGTCCTCGGGCGTGAAGTCCTTCAGCGTCTTCTTGCGAGTCATGCGCGAGGGAGCTCACACCTCCGGGCGTGGTGTCGATCCTCCGTAGAATCTTCGGGACATCGCCGCCGCGAGGCGGATCAGACCCGCCGCCGCACGCGGCGGAAGACCGCCGCCCGGCCTTCTGCGCTGATCAGCAGTTGCAAATTCCCTCGCTCTGGTCCTGCGCCCCGGCGCGACGAGTGTCAGGCCCCTGGGCTACGCCGTCGCCCGTGCGACGGCTGACGGAAAAGTCCCTCACCAACGTGGCGCTCTTCTACCTGCGTCGCCACGCCGCCAGCGTGAAGCAGCTCGAGGCGGTGCTCACCCGCCGCGTCCGCCGCGCCGAGCGAGCGCTCGGCGAACCCCTGCCGCTGCGGGACGCCATTGCGCGCGTGGTGCAGCGCTGCGTCGACGCCGGCTACCTCGACGATCGCCGGCTCGCCCAGGGCAGGACCGAGAGCCTCCGCCGCGCGGGCAAGTCGACGCGGCTCATCCGCCAGGAGCTGAAACAGAAGGGCCTCGCCCCCTCCTTGGTGGACGAAGTGACGAAGGCCACCGCCGGCCAGGAGCTCGAGGCAGCGCTCGCGCTCGCGCGCCGCAAGCGGGTGGGGCCGTACCGCCGGGGCCAGCTCGACCGCGCCGGGCGCCTCAAGGAGCTCGCCGTGCTGGCGCGCGCGGGCTTCTCCTTCGGCGTGGCGAAGCAGGTCGTCGACGCTCAGCGCACCGTGCCGACGTAGATCCACGCCAGGCCGGAGAGGAGCGGGAAGGCCTCCACCTCGCTGAACCGATCCGTCGCGCGCATCAGGGCGACGAACTTCTCGCCGGAGGGGAACGCCGCGGCCGTCTCGGGCAGGTACTCGTAGGCGGACTTGCTCCCGGTGAGCAGCCGGCCGATCTGCGGCATCACGAAGCGGGCGTACGGCCGGTACGCCACGCCGAAGACGCCCGACGGCTGGCCGAACTCGAGCACCACGACGCGCCCACGCGAGCGCACCACGCGCGCCAGCTCGGAGACGCCGCGCTTCGGCTCGTCCACGTTGCGGATCCCGAAGGCGATCGACGCCACGTCGAACGTGCAGTCCTCGTACGGCAGCCTCATCACGTCGGCGACCTCGAACTCCACCGCGAGGCCGGCGTCCTTCGCCTTGGCTGGCGCGTAGGACAGCATGTCGGCGTTGAAGTCGGTGCCCAGCACGCGGCCCGTCGGCCCCACGGCGCGCTTGAAGGCGAGCGCGAGATCGCCCGTACCCGTGGCGCAGTCCAGCACGTGATCGCCCGGCTTCGCGCCGGAGCGGCGGACCGTCTCCTTGCGCCACAGCCGGTGCACGCCCAGCGACATGACGTCGTTGGTCGCGTCGTAGCGGTGGGCGATCTGCGAGAACATCTGGTGCACCTGCTCGCTCACCGCGTACCTCCCACCGCGTGCAGCGGCTCGGCGTGCGCCAGCTTGCGGCCCGTCGCGCCCAGCACGCCCTGCAGCGCGCTCATCAACCCGCCGAACAGCGCCGGCGTCAGCGCCTGCCGCCCGTCGCACAGCGCCTCGGCCGGGTTCACATGCACCTCGACGAGCAGCCCGTCGGCGCCCGCCGCTGCCGCCGCCAGCGCCATCGGCGTCACCAGCGACTGCACCCCCGTGGAGTGCGATGGATCCACCAGCACCGGCAGCCGGCTCTTCTCCTTCACCCACGCCATGCCCGCGAGATCGAGCGTGTTCCGCAGGGTGGTGTCGAACGTGCGCACGCCGCGCTCGCAGAGGATCACGTCGTCGTTGCCGCCGTCGAGCAGGTACTCCGCGGCCAGCAGCCACTCGTCCAGCGTCGCGCCGAAGCCGCGCTTCAGCAGCACCGGCCGACCCGCCTTCGCCACCGCGCGCAGCAGCGTGAAGTTCTGCATGTTCCGCGCGCCGATCTGCAGCACGTCGACGTAGTCCAGCATCAGCGGCAGCTGCGCCGCGTCGAGGATCTCAGACACCACCGGCAGCCGCAGCTTCGAGCCCTGCTCGGCCAGCAGCTTGAGGCCCGGCTCGCCCATGCCCTGGAAGGAGTACGGGCTGGTGCGCGGCTTGAACGCGCCGCCTCGCAGCGCGTGGGCCCCGGCCTGCTTCACCGCGCCCGACGTCTTCTCCAGCTGCTCCGCGCTCTCGATCGCACACGGCCCCGCCACCACCACGAAGTCGCCGCCGCCCACCGACAGCCCGTGCCCCAGGTGCACCCGCGTCGTCGCTTCGCCGCTCTTCCGCCACACCCGCGTGGCGCCCGTGCCCGACATGCCGCCTCCTGGCTGGGCCAGTTCAAGCTGTTTTGAACTGGCTGATGCATCTATAGCGAGGCTGGCTTAGAAGACAACCGTTCCATGAGACAGCCCCCCACGAGCTTGGCGTACGAGGGCCTGGCGCGGCCGGCGCGCATCGGGGCGCTCTTGCGGCTGGGGCCCGAGCCGCTGTCGGCGGTCTGGTCGAACCCCTCGCGCGGGCTGCACAGCGCCGGGCTAGGCGTGGCGGGCGAGGGCGGTGGGCCGGTGCGCTGGGTGTCCGCCGCGCCGCCGAAGCCGCCCCCGGGCCCGTGGTTCGGCGGGTGGGCCTTCGACGCGACGCGGCCGTGGACGGGCTTCCCCGGCGAGCGATGGATCCTCCCCGAGGTCCTGGCGTGGTGGGACGGGCAGCAGCCGTGGCTCGCCGCGTTCGGGAAGCAGGGGGTGGGCGAGGCCGCGCTCGAGCGTCGGCTGGCCGCCGTGGAGGAGATCGAGCCGCACACCGCGTGCTTGCGCGCGCGCCGCCGCGACGGCGGGCAGGCCGGGTGGCGCCGCCTGGTGGAGGGCGCGCTCACGGCCATCGAGGCCGGGCGCTTCGAGAAGGTCGTCTGCGCGCGGGTGATCGACGTGGAGGCCGACGAGGCCTTCCACGAGCGCGCGGTGATGAAGGCCCTGGAGGCGCGGCACAAGCAGTGCTGGTCCTTCCTGGTGCGGGGGCGTGACGGGCGGGCCTTCGTGGGCGCGTCGCCGGAGGTGCTGTGCGAGGCGCGGGACGGCGTGCTGAGCGTCGACGCGCTGGCGGGCACCGCGGCGGGCGGGCAGGGCGCGTCGCTGCTGCTCAGCGAGAAGAACCGGCGCGAGCACCGCGCGGTGGTGGACGAGATCGCCCGCGTGCTCGCGCCCTTCTGCAGCGAGGTCGAGCGCCCCGCGGCGCCGGCGGTGAAGGTGCTGGCGAACGTCGATCACCTCCACACGCCGTTCCGCGCGCGGCTGAAAGCCGGCGTCGACCCGCTGGTGGTCGCGCGGGCGCTGCACCCCACGCCGGCGGTGGCGGGCTTGCCGCGGGACCCGGCGCTGGCCTTCCTGAAGGGCCGCGAGGGCTTCGCGCGCGGCTGGTACGCGGGCGCGGTGGGCGCGATGGGCGAGGGCGGCGTGACGCTGGCGGTGGCGCTCCGTTCCGCGCTGCTCGACGGCGCGAAGGCGCAGGTGTTCGTCGGCGCGGGCATCGTCGAGGGCAGCCGGCCGGACGACGAGTGGCTCGAGACCGAGCGCAAGGCGCGCGCGCTGTTGCCGGTGCTGGGCGTGTACGACGAGCCAGCGCCCCTCGAGACCGAGCGGCGGACCAGGGGAGAGCGCCCGCGTGCGTGAGACTCTCAACCAGCGCTGGGCCGCGACGCTGGTGGGCGTGCTCGCTCGCGGAGGCGTCACCCACGCCGTCATCGCGCCGGGCAGTCGGTCCACGCCGCTGGCGCTCGCGTGCGCCGAACGCCCCGACGTGCAGACCTGGTCGCTGCACGACGAGCGCAGCGCTGCCTTCTTCGCCCTCGGACTGGCCAAGGCTTCGGGATCACCCGTGGCCGTCGTGTGCACCTCGGGCACGGCGGGGGCGCACTTCCTCCCCGCCGCGATGGAGGCGCACGCGGGCGGCGTGCCGCTCGTGCTGTTGACCGCGGATCGCCCGTGGGCGCTGCAGGGCTTCGGCGCGCCGCAGACGACGGACCAGCGCGCGCTGTTCGGCCGGTTCGTCGCCGACGCCGCCGAGCTGCCCGATCCATCGGAGCGGCCGGAGTCGTTCGCGCACCTCGCCGCAGTGATCGCCCGGACGCTGGCGAAGGCCCTCGCGGCGCGCGCGCCGGTGCACGTCAACGTGCCCTTCGACGAGCCGCTCGCGCCGGTCGGCCCCGGCCCCGTGGTGGACCCTCCGGTGACGCGCTTCACCCCGCCCCTGCGTCGGCCGGAGCTGGCGCTCGTCGCCGGCGCCGTCGCCCAGGCGCAGCGGGGCGTGATCGTCGTCGGCCCGCGCGAGGCGTCAGACGGCTTCGCGGCCGCGGTGCACCAGCTCGGCGCGCGGCTGAACTTCCCCGTGCTGGCCGAGGCCGCGTCGAACGCGCGCTACGGCTTCGAGGGCGCGATCGCGATGTACGACGCGCTGCTCCGGGTGCCGTCGGTGGCGAAGGCGCTCCAGCCCGACGTGATCCTGCGCTTCGGCGGGGGGCTGACGCCGAAGGCGCCGCAGGCGTGGCTCGACGGGGCCGGCGCGCGCACCTTCGTGTTCGCGGAGGACGATCGCGTCGTCGATCCGCTGCACCGCGCCGAGGCCTGCGTCGTCGGCGACCTCCTCGCGGCGTGCGAGGGGCTGACGCGCTCGTCGACGCCTCCCGCGTGGCGACAGCGCTGGCTGGCGCACGAGGCGAAGCTGCGGGCCCGGGTGCGCGCCGAGCTGACGGCGCTGTCCGAGCCGGCGGTCGCGTCGGAGGTGGTGGCCGCGCTGCCGCCCGGCGCGGCGTTGCTGGTGTCCAGCTCCATGCCGATCCGCGACGTGGACGCGTTCGCGCCCGTTGGTGCGGCGGGGATCCGCGTCTTCGCGAACCGCGGGGTGAACGGCATCGACGGCGTCACCTCCACCGCGCTGGGGATCGCCGCGGCGACGCGCCGGCCGACGGCGCTGCTGATCGGTGACGTCGCGCTGCTGCACGATCTGTCCGCGTGGGTGGCGGCGAAGCGCCTCTGCGTGTCCCTCACCGTCGTCGTGGTGAACAACGACGGCGGGGGCATCTTCCACTTCCTGCCGGTCGCCGGGAGCACCCCGCACTTCGAGCGGCTGTTCGGCACGCCGCACGGCGTCGATCTCTCCGCGGTGGCCACGCTCGGTGGCGCGATGCTGCACCGCGCGGGAGATCTGCCCTCGCTGCGGGCCGCGCTCGGCGCTGCGCTCGAGGGCGGACTGCACCTCGTCGAGGTCCGGACCCGCCGCGACCAGAACGTCGACGATCACCGCGCGCTGTTCACCGCGCTCGCGGAGGCCGTGTGAGGTTGCCGACCGAGACCTGGGGCACGGGGCCGACGCGGGCGCTCTTCCTCCACGGGTTCACCGGCAGCCGCAGGAGCTTCCGGCACCTCGAGCCGCTGCTGGGCGACGTGCTGACCGCGACTTGCGTGGATCTCCCCGGGCACAACGGCGCGCCGCTGCCGTCGGCGAAGGGCCCGGCCGGCTTTGGTGAGACGGTCGCCACGCTGGCCGAGCACGTCACGCGCCCGATGGTGGTCTTGGGCTACTCGCAGGGGGCGCGGCTGGCCCTCGCGTTGGCCGTGCGCTTTCCCGAGCGCGTGACGCGGCTGGTGCTCGAGAGCGGCGCGCCGGGCATCCGCCGCCGCAGCGAGCGCGCGCACCGCCGCCGATCCGACGAGGCGATGGCCGGCGTGATCCTCGAGCAGGGCGTCGACGCCTTCGTCGATCGCTGGGAGCAGCTGCCGATGTTCGCGGGCCTGCAGGCGCTGCCGGAATCGGACCGCGCCGCGCTCCGGGGCCGTCGCACCGGGCACACCGCGCTCGGGCTCGCGGGCGCGCTCACCTGCCTGGGGCAGGGCGTGCAGCCGGATCTCTGGCCGGCGCTGCCGACGCTGCGCCTCCCCACGCTGCTGCTCAGCGGCGCGAAGGACGCCAAGTACACGCGCCTCGCCCGCCGCATGGCGGCCGAGCTGCCGCTGGGCTGGCGCCGGACGATCCCCGGTGTCGGGCACGCGCCGCACCTCGAGGCGCCGCGCGCCTACGCCGACGAGGTGCGCTCCTTCCTCTCCGCGCCCTGGGTGGCCGATCCGTCGGAGGTCGCGCCATGAACACGGCCGCGGCGCAGCGCCCGTCCATGGTGAGCGCGTGGTTCCTCGCGACGCGGCCGAAGACGCTCGTCGCGGGCGTGGTGCCGGTGGCGGTGGGCTCCGCGGTCGCCCTGCGAGACGGCGCCTTTCACCCGCTCGTCGCCTTCGTCGCGCTGCTGGGCGCGATCCTCCTGCAGGTCGGCACCAACCTCGCCAACGACTACTACGACTTCAAGCGCGGCGCCGACACGGCGGACCGGCTCGGTCCTCCGCGCGCGACGCAGCAGGGCTGGCTGGCTCCGCGGGCCGTCCTCGCAGGCGCGCTGTCCTGCTTCGGCGCGGCCTTCGTGCTGGGCATCTACCTCGTCGCCGTGGGAGGCCCCGTCCTCCTCGTAATCGGGCTCGCGTCGATCGCCGCGGGCCTGGCGTACACCGCAGGCCCGTTCCCGCTCGCGTACAACGGGCTGGGCGACGTCTTCGTCCTCGTCTTCTTCGGCTTCGTCGCCGTCGGTGGCACGCACTTCGTCCAGGCTCACGCGGTGAGCGCGCTGGCGCTCTGGGCGGCCGTGCCGGTGGGCCTGCTGGGCGTGGCGCTGCTCGCGGTGAACAACACCCGCGACGCAAAGACGGACGCCGCGGCGGGCAAGCGGACGCTGGTGGTGCGCCTGGGCACGGGCTTCGGCCGCGCGGAGTGGTTCGCCTGCGTGGCCGCGAGCGCGCTCGTCCCGGTGTTCCTGTGGGCGACGGGCCAGGCCTCGGCGTGGGTGCTGCTGCCGCTCGCCGCGCTGCCCCTGGCCATTCCGCCCGGCCGCCTCGTGCGCCGGGCCGAGGGCGCGGTGCTCAACCAGGCGCTCGCGGGCACGGCGCGGCTGCAGCTGGTCTTCGGGCTCCTCCTCGCCGCGGGGCTGGCCCGATGAAGCTGGCGCTCGCCCCGGTGCGGCTCGAGCTGACGCGGCCGATCCAGACGGCGCGCGGGCCGATGGACGTGCGCACGGGCTGGCGCGTGGTGTTGGAATCCGATGGCGTGGCGGGCCGCGGCGAGGCGATGCCCATGGCGTCCTTCGGCACCGAGGCCCCGCACGCGACCGAGCGCGCCTTGAAGGCCTTCGAGCTGACGACGTTGCCGGACTCGCTCGACGCCATCGCCGCCGCCACCGCGCCGCTGTGGGAGACGCCCGCCGCGCGCTTCGCGGTGGAGTGCGCGCTGCTCGAGCACCTGGCCCGGCGCCGCCGTGTGCCGGTCGCCGCGCTCCTCGGCACGCCGCGGAAGTCGCTGCGCGTCAACGCGCTCATCGAGGGCGAGGACGCGGCCGCGCTGGCCCGCGCAGCGGAACAGGCCGCGAAGGAAGGCTACCCGGTGGTGAAGGTGAAGGTGGCCGCACGGCCGCTCACGGTGGAAGCGCAGCGGTTGTTGGCGGTGCGCCGCGCGGTGGGCCCGGGCGTCGGCTTGCGTCTCGACGCAAACGGCGGCTGGAGCGAGGCGGGCGCGCGGTCGGCCCTGCGGGGCCTCGAGGCGCTCGACGCCGAGCTGTGCGAGCAGCCCGTGGCGCCGGCCGACGTCGAGGGCCTCCGCCGCATTCGTCACTACGTGCCGTGTCGCATCGCGGCCGACGAGTCCATGCTGCTGCCCCACGTGCTGGAGCGCATGCTGGAGAAGGACCCACGGGCGGCGGTCGACGTGGTGGTCCTCAAGCCCACCGCGCTGGGCGGGCTCATCCGCTCGCTCCAGATCGCGAAGACGGCGCACGCCGCCGGCGTGTCGGCGTACACCACGACGCTCCTCGATGGCCCGCTCGCGCGCGCGGCCGCGGCCCACCTCGCGGCGGTGCTGCCGGGCGACGATCCCTGGGCGCACGGTCTGGCGACGGTGGAGCTCTTCGGCGGCGCCGAGCCGGACGCCTTCACGCCGGTGCACGGGCGCATCGAGCTGCCGGACACGCCGGGGTGGGGCGTCGCGTGAGCGTGCGTTGCCCGGTGAGGGCGGCGGCGAGCCGCTGGCCCGAGGCCCCGGCGATCGCCTGGCAGGGCGAGATCACCACCTGGGCGCAGCTGGACGCGCAGGTGGGGCAGGCCGTGGCGGCGCTGCGCGAGCGGGGCGTCGGGCCGGAGGGGCGTGTCGCGGTCGCGTCGTGGAATCGCCCGGAGCTGGTGGCGCTGTTCTTCGCGGCCGGCCGGCTGGGCGCTGCCGTGGTGCCGCTGAACATGCGCTTGTCCGAGGGCGAGCGCGCCGGGCTGCTGGCCCTCGCCCAGCCCTCGTGCGTGGTGGACCTGCCGCTGGGCGCCTCCACGAGCGGTGGAGGCGAGCCGGCGGACGTGGTGACGGAGCGCGTGGCCGCGGCGCTCTTCACCTCGGGCACGACGGGCCGGCCGTCGCTGGTCGAGCTCACGCACGCGAACTTCATCGCCTCGGCCGACGCGAGCGCCGAGAACCTGGGCGCGGCGCCGGCCCACCGCTGGCTCGCCACGCTGCCGCTCTTCCACGTCGGCGGGCTGGCCATGGTGTACCGCTGCGCGCGGTCCGGCGCGGCCCTGGTCCTCGAGAACGGCTTCGACGCGGCGCGTGTCTCGCGGCTGTTCGACGAGGGCGTCACGCACGCGAGCCTGGTGCCGACGACGCTGGAGCGGCTGCTCGACGCGCGGGGCGCTCGCCCGTTCTCGGGCGTGGAGGCCGTGCTGATCGGCGGCGGCCCGGTGAGCCCCGAGCTGCTGGCGCGGGCGCGTCGGCTCGGGCTGCCGGTGCTTCAGACGTACGGGCTGACCGAGGCGTGCTCGCAGGTGACGACGGAGCGCCGCGGCGAGGCCGACGGACGCACCGCCGGGCCTGCGATCGCCGGCGTCGAGGTGCGCGTCGTCGACGAGCAGGGGCGGGTGGTGGGCCCCGGCGTCGTCGGGGAGATCCAGGTGAAGGGCCCCACGGTGGCGAAGGGGCTCGGCCCGTGGCTGGCGACGAAGGATCTCGGCGCACTGGACGAGCGCGGCCGCCTCACGGTGGCGTCGCGGCGCGTGGACCTGATCATCACCGGCGGCGAGAACGTGTACCCGGCGGAGGTGGAGGCCACGCTGCGGCAGCACCCGGCGATCCGCGACGTGGCGGTGGTGCCGCGTCCGCACCCGACGTTCGGCCAGGAGCCCGTTGGGGTGGTCGTGCTGGCGTCGCCCTGCGACGACGCGGCGCTGTCGGACTGGGCGCGCGCGCGCATCGCCCACTTCAAGGTGCCGCGGGTGTGGGTGCGCGTGCCCGAGCTGCCGCGAAACGCCTCGGGAAAGCTGGAGCGCCGGAAGATCCAGGCGCTGGCAATGGGTTGACCGGCCGCCCGTAGAGGCCGGCATGAGCGACCCCGCCACCAAGAGCTGCCGGTCGTGCTTCAAGGACATCGACTCACGCGCCGCCCGGTGCCCTTTCTGCGCCCAGCGACAGCCGGACGCGCCCGCGTTGTACCGTGACGTCCCCGGTCGCCTCGTCGGCGGCGTGTGCGCGGCCCTGGCGCTGCACTTCAACTGGGACGTGACGGTGATGCGCGTGCTGTTCGTCGCCAGCCTCGCGGTGACGGGCGGCCTCGCCGCGTGGGTCTACTTCCTCATCTGGTTCCTCACGCCGTTCGAGGCGCGCGGGAGGACGCCGGCGACGAAGGTGCTCGACGCGCTCGGCAACCTCTTCGCGAAGCCCGCGCCGCCTCCGTCGGAAGGCGACGTGAAGCTCTAGCGCATGTGCTCGTTGCGGGGCATGGACGGCCCCGCGATCGCCCGCCCCTCGAGCCGCGCGCGCATGCGCCGGAAGCCCTCGCGGTGCCACTCGCGGAACTTCTCCCTGCTGCCGAAGCGGGTCGCCAGCGCGTCGTACGAGGCCTCGGCGGCGTCGAGCTCGGCGCGGGTCGGCTCACCGCTGCCGCGGCCGGTCAGCGCGCGGAACACCCACGGCGATCGGATCGCGCCCCGGGCGATCATCGTCCCGTCGGCCCCGGTCTCCCGCTGCAGGCGGGCCCAGTCGTCGGGCGTGACGACGTCGCCGTTGCCGATGACGGGGATCTTCGCGCGCGCTTTGAGCTCGGCGATCGCGCTCCAGGTGGGCTTCTCGGTGCTCTCCTGCCGCGCGTGGCGGGCGTGGACGACCAGGTAGTCCAGCGCGTCGTTCGCCAACTCGATGATCGGCAGGTAGACCTTCTGGTCCTGCTCCATGCGGTTGAGGCCGAGGCGGATCTTCGCGCCGACCGCGCCGATCGGCAGCGCCGTCGTCTTCTTCCACGCCGCCAGCACGCTGAAGATCGCCTTCAGCTTCGCACGTCGCTTGAGCAGGGCGGGGCCGGCGCCGACGCGGATCACCACGGGCGATGGACACCCGAAGTTCAGGTCCACCGCCGACAGGTTCCGGAAGTGCGGGTGCGTGGTGGCGGCGAGCGCGTCCAGCTTCGCGAGCGCCTCGCCGAGCTCCTTCTCGTTGGTGACGAAGAGCTGCACGCCCGTCGGCACCTCGGGATCGAGCGAGTCGATGAGCTCGAGCGTGCTCTTGTTGTTCCGGACGATCCCGCGCGCGCGGATCATCTCGGTCCACGTGAAGCCCGCGCCCAGCTGCCAGCACAGGCGCCGGAACGCCGCGTCCGACACGCTCTCCATGGGCGAGAGGATGAAGGGACTGGCGAGCTCGAGCGTGCCGAGGCGCAGCGTCATCGCCTGCGGAGGCGTTGGCTACTTGCGGCGGCGGTAGACGCCGTCCTGCTTGTAGTAGTTGGTGGCCCAGGTCTTCGCGCCCGTGCCGCGGTAGCGCGGGTACTTGTTGTAGGCGGGATCCAGCGGCACGTCGGCGACGGCGAGCGGCAGGCCGGCGGGCTCGCTCGAGGTCTGCGCCAGCTCGTCGAGCTCACCCACGCTGGCCTTCGCCGCCTGCATCACGGCGGGGTGAAAGGCCGTCACCCACCACGCGCCGAAGCCGTCCGCGGCCGTCGGCGGGGTGATCTCCAGGGCGAGGCCGTTGTTGTCCACCTCCTTGCCGTCGGGCAGGGTGGCGAGCGGCTGGCGATCCGCCTCCGAGAGCAGGCCGGCGATGAAGGCGCGCACCGACGCGCGCAGCTCGGCCGACTCGCTCTTCGTGCCGATCTCGATGCCCGCGGGCTTCGCGGGATCGCCGTAGACGTTGATCTCGATGTCCGGCGCGCCGAAGGACATGTACGGCACCGAGGCGAGATCGCCGACCTCCACGACGGTGGCGGGGATCTGCTTCAGCTCGGCGCCCCACGGCTGCGCGCGGGCGGCCTGCACCACGGCGCCCATGGAGGGCAACCGCGACTCGGCGCTCGAGCCCGAAGGAGTCGTCGCACAGCCACCGAACACGACCAACGCAGCGACCAGGAGAGTTCTCATGAGGCCGCGGAGTGAATGCTGAACGGCCCCCGACTTCAAGCGAGGAAGTCAGGCCAGCACGACGACGGTGACCGCGTCGCCACCCTCGGAGCCGTCGCCTGCGCGGAAGGACTTCGCGTACGGCGACGCGCGCAGGTAGTCGCGCAGCTCGCGCTTGATGGCCCCGGTGCCGTGCCCGTGGAGGATGATCGCCGCCTCTTCGCCCTGCCGCACGGCGCGATCGAGGAACTGCTCGATGAGCCGCATCGCGTCCTCGGTGCGCTCCCCCCGGACGTCCAGCGACGGGCTGGCCAGCGTGAGCGGCTTCGCGGCGACCTTCTCGGCCTTGTCGAGGCGCGCGGCCTTCGAGTCGCCTCCCGGCGGCTTCGACGGGCCCTTCGCCCTGCCGGTGGGGCCCAGCTCGGCGACGGGCACGCGCATCTTGAGCGCACCGGCGGCGACGGTGGCGGTGTCGCCGGCCACCTCGAGGATCTCCACCTCGGCGTCGAGGCTCTTGTGGCGCGCGCGGGCGCCGACCTTGAGCTCCAACGGCGCCAGCTCCCGCACCTCGCCCTTGAGCTCCGTGCGCGCGGCGCGCTCGCCCACGGTCTGCTCGTTGATGCGCTGGGTCAGCTCGGCCGCGGCCGCCTGCGCCGCCTTGAGCGCCTTGTCGGAGCGATCCTTCTCCAGCCGCTCGACCAGCTCGCGGATCTGCGTGCGCGCGTACTCGAGCTCGGCCTTGAGCGCGGTACGGAACTTCACTTCCTCTTCCTTGCGGGCGCGGGCGGCGGCCTCCAGCTCGACCTCGGCGCGCTGCTTCGCGGCCTTCGCTTCGCGCGCGTCCTTCTCGGCGGCGTCGCGCTGCTCAAACAGCTTGCGGCGCTCCTCCTCGGCGGCGGCCATGGCCTTCGACAGCGCGCCGCCGGCGTTGGTGGCCAGCTCGTTCGCGCGCGCACAGATCGCCTCGGGCAGCCCCACGCGCCGAGCGATGTCGATGGCCGACGATGCGCCGGCGAAGCCCAGCTGCAGCTTGTAGGTCGGCGCCATGCGGCGCGCGTCGAAGCCCACGCGCGCGTTGACGAAGCGCTTGTCCAGGTGGGCCAGCGCCTTGAGCTCCTCGAGGTGCGTGGTGACCAGCACCACGGCGCCCTTGCCGAGCAGCTCTTCCAGCACGGCGGTGGCGATCGCGGCGCCCTCGCGGGGATCCGTGTCGGCGGCGATCTCGTCGATCAACACCAGCGAGCCATGCCGCGCCGACTGCACGATGTCGCGCAGCATGGTGACGTGCGCGCTGAAGGTGGACAGGCCCTGCTGCAGGTCCTGCTGGTCGCCCACCGCCGAGTGCACCTGGTTGAACAGCGGCATGCGCGATCCCGCGTCGCAGGGGATCGGCAGCGCGGCGCGGACCATCAGCGCGCACAGCCCGACGCCGGTGAGCGTCACCGTCTTGCCGCCGGCGTTGGGGCCCGAGACGACCAGCGCGCGCGCGTCGTGCAGCTCGACGGCGTTGGCGATCACCTCGCCGCCCTTGAGCACCAGCCGCGGGTGCCGCAGGCCGTTGAGCACCAGCGCGCCGTCGGCGTTCTCCAGCGTCGGCGTCACCGCGTGGAGCTCCGTCGCCAGCGTGGCGATCGCCTCCAGCTCGTCCAGCTGTCCCGCGGCCTCGATGCCGTCGACGAGCCCCTTCGCCTCGCGGCCCACCAGCCCGGAGAGCTCGAGGAGCACCTTCCGCTCTTCCTCGAGCACCAGGGACTGGGCGATGGCGAGCTCGTTGCCGAGGCCGATCATCTCGGTCGGCTCGACGAACAGCGTCTGCCCCGTCTGGCTGGCGTTGTGCACGATGCCGCCGACTTCCCGCTGGTGGCTCGACTTCACCGGCACGACGTACCGGTCGTTGCGCACCGAGTAGTACGCCTCCTGCAGGTTGCCGGCGAAGCGCTCGTCGTGGAGCAGCTCGTCCAGCCGCGCGCGGATGCGCTTGTGGAGGCCGCGGGCGCGGTCCCGGGCCTCCTTCAGCTCCACGGACGCGCGATCGCTGATCTCCCCGCTGGCCTCGATGGAGCGATCGAGCCGCGTCGCCAGGCGCCCCAACGTCGGGAGCCGTCGGCCGAGCGCCGCCAGGCCGGGCAGCCGCTCCGCGCGCTCGGCGAGCACCTCGTGCCCCCGCTCGAAGGCGAAGAGCGCCTGGGTGATGGCGATGAGCTCGCGGGGCTCCAGCATGCCGCCGCGCGCCGCGCGATCGACGGAGGCGCGGATGTCGGTCAGCCCCCCGATGGGCAGGGACAACGGCTCGCTCTTCAGCAGGCGCGCCTCGTCCACCAGCGCGTAGGCCTCCACCACCTCGGCCTTCGAGGCGAGGAAGGGGCGGGCGCGCGCGCGCTCCCGGCCCACGTCGGTGCGGCAGCGGCCGGCCAGCGCGGCGCGGAGCTCGTCGAAGCCCAGGGAGGCGAGGGTGCGCTCGTTCACGTCCATGACGCGCACCGGTCGGCGGGGAAGCGGCAGTCCTGACGAAGCATCGACGCTTCCTTCGCGCGCTCGCCGGGGAAAGGCGAGCGGAATTGGAGGTCCCTCGGCCGATGCGGTAGGTCACCAGCCATGTGGATGTGGCTGCTCCTCGCGACCGCGGGCGCCGACAGCGCGCTCGAGAAGGCCCAGGCGCTCGAGGCGTCGGGTGACGACGTCGGCGCGGTGGCGGTGCTGGAGCGCGCGGTGACGGCGGATCCTTCCTGGGCCATGGCGCGGCTCGAGCTCGGCCGGCTGCAGCTCAAGCTGGGGCAGCGTACCGACGCGGCCGAGGTGCACCTCGACGTGGCGCGGTCGCTCGCGCCGGAGAACCCACGCGCGCACTACCTGTTCGCGCTCGCCGCGGACGCGCAGGGGCAGCGCCGGGCCGCGCGGGCCGCGCTCGAGGTGGCGCTGGCGCTGCGTGACGACTACGCCGACGCCCGCTACCGACTGGCGGGCCTCTTGTACGCCGACGGTGACTACGCCCGCGCCGCGGACGCCTACCGCGCCTATGTGGCCACGCACCCCGAGGCCACCGGCGCGCGCCTGCAGCTGGCCGCGTCGCTCGAGCGGTCGGGTCGCGCGCCCGCCGCCGAGCAGGAGCTCCGGAGCCTTTTGGCCGTGGAGGCGTCGCGCGCGCTCGCTGGCCGCCGCCTCGTCGAGCTGCTGGAGCGCGAAGGGAAGGGCGCCGAGGCCGCGAAGGTCCGGGCCAGCCTCGAGCCGCCGAAGCGGCAGCTGCGTGCGCTCAAGCCGTCGCGCCGCTGACCGGTGGCCGTTTCTGGCGGGCGCGGGTCAGTTCGCTACAGTCACCCACCACATGCGTCGTGTCCTGGTCGCCGTTGCCGCGTTGGGGGCGCTGCTCGCCTGGGCGGCCGCGCCGACGCCGCTTCCTCCGACGGCCGACGTGATGAAGGAGCTGCTGCGCCTCGAGGCCGCCGGCTACCACGGCACGCTCGACGCGGAGCGCATCAAGTACTCCGAGCAGGCGCGCCAGCGGCCCGGCGATCCGATGCCGCGCGTCTACCTCGCGTGGTTGGGCATTCCGTCCGACGGCTCGTGGAACGAGCTCAAGGCGATTGCGACGATCTTCCCCGACAACCCATGGGTCCACTACGGCATGGGGCGGATCTACGCCGCATGGAAGATGCGCGACCTCGCCGAGACGGAGCTCGCCACCGTCCTGAAGGCCGACCCCCGCTTCTTCCCCGCGATCGTCGTGCAGGGCGACCTCGCGCGCATGAAGGACGACCTCGACTCGGCCGAGCGCCTGTACCGCGCCGCCCTGGCGCTCAACGACGATCCGTTCGCCCGCGCGGGCCTGGGCCTCACGCTGCTGGCGAAGGGAGACAAGGACGGCGCGCGCAGCGAGCTCAAGAAGGCCACCACGAAGTACCCGGAGATGCCCACCGCGCTCGCCGCGCTGGTGAAGCTGTCGAT
>Ga0272446_1004573_pt1 | contig 16225 bp, 15 predicted proteins | sample YNPCB0061_FD_194587 | JGI IMG/M metagenome (GOLD analysis project Ga0272446, IMG submission 194587) | Hot spring microbial mat communities from Yellowstone National Park, WY, United States - YNP-CB-006-1 | ecosystem: Environmental > Aquatic > Thermal springs > Hot (42-90C) > Sediment | place... | reverse complement strand
AGGCTGATCGTCGCGCGGAACGATGCGCCCGTGCGGGCGCTCGAAGGCCTCGACCAGCACACCAGGCTTCTGCACGGCGAGGAGGCGACGGCGCGGGTCGAGGAAGGCGGGCTCGCCTTCGCCGTCGACCTGCTGGCCGGGCAGAAGACAGGGTGGTTCCACGACCAGCGGGAGAACCGCGCGCGCGTCGCCGCGCTCGCGGGCGGGGCGACGATGCTCGACGCCTTCTGCCACACCGGCGGGTTCGGGCTGGTCGCGGCGCGCGCCGGCGCGCAGGCGGTGACGCTGCTCGACCGGTCCGAGCCCGCGCTCGCGCTCGCCATGGCGACGGCCGAGGCGCACGGCCTCGCGGGGCGCGTCACGGCGCTGCGCGGCGAGGCGATGGAGACGATGGAGCGCCTGGCCGCCGAGGGGCGGCGCTTCGACGTGGTGGTGGCCGACCCGCCTGCCTTCGCCAAGGCGCGCAAGGACATCCCGGCGGCCCTGCGCGCCTACCAGCGGCTTGCGCGGCTCGCCGCCTCGCTCACCGCCCCGCGCGGGCTGCTGTTCATCGCCTCCTGCTCCCATCACGTGGACCCGGCCGCCTTCGCCGACGCGGTCGCCCACGGCGTGTGGCGGGCACGGCGCGAGGCGCGGATCCTCTGGAGCGGCGGCGCGGGGCCTGACCACCCGGTCCACCCGATGCTGCCGGAGAGCGCCTACCTGAAGGCGCAGCTGCTCGCGCTCGACTGACCCTCCGCCATCACCCGCACCGGGCTCCGCCCTACGACGCGAGCCAGCGGTGGAGGCGCCCGGCCGCCTCCGCCATGTCCCCCGTGGCGCCGCAGAAGCTGAACCTGACGGTGCGCGCGCCGCGGGTTCGGTCGAAATCCACCCCCGGCGTCGCGGCGACGCCGATCTCGGCGAGCATGCGTGCGCAGAACGCCGCGCTGTCGTTGGTCAGGTGCCCGACATCGGCGTAGAGATAGAACGCGCCCTCGGCCGGGGCGAGCCGGCAGAGCCCCGCCTTCGGCAGCGCCTCGAGCAGCAGCGCGCGGTTGGCGGCATAGCGCGCGACGTGGCGCTCGAGCTCCTCGCCGCAGTCCATCGCCGCGAGCGCGGCGACCTGCGCGATGCCTGGCGCGGAGATGAAGAGGTTCTGCGCCAGCCGCTCGACCGGGCGGATCAGGTCCTCCGGCAGCACCATCCAGCCGATGCGCCAGCCGGTCATCGACCAGTACTTGGAGAAGCTGTTGATCACCACCGCGGAGGAGGAGACCGCGGCGGCGGTGGACGCCGCCTCGCCATAGGTGAGGCCGTGGTAGATCTCGTCGGAGACCAGCCGCACCCCCGAGGCGTCGCACCAGGCGGCGAGCGCGGCGAGCTCGTCACGGTGCAGCATCGTTCCTGCGGGGTTGCACGGGCTCGCGACGATCAGCCCGTCGGGCCTGGGGTCGAGGCGTTCGAGCATCGCCACCGTCGGCTGGAAGCGGCTCCCGGGGCCGGCTTCGAGGATCACCGCCTCGAGTCCGAGGCTTGTCAGGATGTTGACATAGGGCGGATAGAAGGGGCTCGCCAGCGCCACCCGGTCGCCGCGGTCGAAGGCGGCGAGGAAGGCGAGCGGGAACGCGCCCGAGGCGCCGACGGTGACGGCGATCCGCCGCGGCTCCACCGCGATGCCGTAGCGCTCGGCGTAGAGCCGGCCGATGCGTTCCCGCAACGGGCGCATGCCGAAGGCCTCGGTGTAGCCGAGCGTCTCGCCCTGCCGCATGGCCGCGATCGCGGCCTCAACGGCGCCGGCCGGGGCGCCTGTCGAGGGCTGGCCGACCTCCATGCGGATCACCCGCGGCTCGCCGGGCGCGAGCGCGGCGGCGCGCGCGTTGGCGGCGGCGATCACGTCCATCACGATGAAGGGCGGCACCTCAGCCGCGCGGCCGACCTTCAGCGCCACCGCCCGCCCCTCAGTCCGCCCCGAGCGCGAGGCCGTTGCCGCGCGGATCGGCAGCCCAGGAGCAGGAGGCGTTGCTGCCGGGGAGATAGCGCGCGCAGCTGACCAGGTTCACCCGGCTGGTGGTGTCCTCGGCGCCGCGGAAGCTTCTCGGCGCGGCAAGCGCGGCGGAGGCGGTCTCGCCCGCGAGCGCGCGCGCGGCCGCCGCGCCGAGCGCGACCGGCGCGGCCTCGCCGCCGGAGGCCACCGCGGCGAGGCGGAAGGCGCGCAGGTTCGCGTTCGTCACCATCAGGAGCGAGGGCAGGGCCGGCGGCACCGCGCCGACGCCGGGCGCGGCGGCGAGGATCGTGCCGAAGGTCGGCGCCATCCGGCCGGTGCCGAAGAGGTTGTTCATCGTCATCGCGCAGGCGACGGCCTGGCCGTCGCGGTCGATCACCGCGAAGCCCGTGGTCGCGCCAAGCGCGGGAGGAAGCGCGCCGCCGGCCGGAGCGGTGCCGGCGAGCAGCGCCTCGGGGGGCGTGCCGGCGCGCGCGGCAGCGGCGGCGGCGAGCGCCGCCTGCTCGGCCTCCGCCGCGGGACGGCGCGCCCGCAGCTCCCGCACCATCACCGCCGCGCCGACCGAGCCGCCGACGGCCGCGACCTGGAGCTGGTCGGACCCGAGCGGGACGGACGCCGCATCGGCCGCGCGCGGCAGCGTGCCGCGGAGCGCATCGAGCGTGATGCCGCCGCCTGCCGCCGCCGTCGCCTCCACGAAGCGGCGGGCGAGCGCGCCCTGGTAGAACTCGCCCACGCCCTGGCGCCGGATCAGGCCGATCAGGTTGGCGAGCTCGAGCTGGATCACCTGGTCGCCCTCGCGCAGCGGCGCGGCGCCACCGGGCCCGCCGAAGACGGCGCGGATCTGCGGGTCGGCGGAGAGCGGGGCCCACACAGCGGCGAGGTCGGAGACGAAGGCGCGCGAGGCGGGCGTGCCGAAGCGCGCCGCCTGCTCGGCCGGCGCGATCACCCGCTCGAAGGGAAGGCGGCCGAGCCGCGCGTGCAGAGCGAACAGGCCGCGCGGGGTTCCGGGCAGCGCGGCCGGGCGGTCGGAGCCGGGGAGGATCTCGCCCGGTGCGGCGGGCAGGAACTGGACGCTGATGGTCTCGTTCCGCCGCGGATCGAAGGCGAGGCACACGCCCCCGCCGGCGAGCGAGGCGCGCGAGGGCAGGGTGACGCCGAGCATGAACCCGACGGTCACCGCGGCATCGACAGCGTTGCCGCCCGAGGAGAGGATGTCGCGCCCGGCGAGCACGGCGCGCGGCTCGTCTGCCGTCACGCCGCCGAGGAAGCCGCGGACGAAGCCCGTCTGGCCTTCCGCCGGCCTGCCCGTGCCGAGCACCGCCTGCTCGAGCGAGCCGCCGCAGCCGGATGCCACGAGAGCACACAGGACCGCGATGAGGGCATTCCGCCGCACCCGCACTATACTGGCCCCATGAGACGGGTTGCCGGGAGGTGGCGCGCCGCGCGCACCGCGGCGGTGTTCGCCGCAGCGTTCGCCCTCGCCGCCGCATTCGCGGGCGGCGCCGCGGCCCAGCGCGGCGGCGTCACGCTGATCAGGGACGCCGAGACGGAGAGCCTGCTGCGTTCCATCTACGGGCCTCTCTTCGGCGCGGCTGGGCTCAGCCGCGGCTTCGTGCAGGTCGCCATCATCAGGGACCGCTCGATAAACGCCTTCGTGAGCACCGGCAACCGCATGTTCATCAACACCGGGCTCATGATGCAGGCGACCTCGGTGGAGGAGATCGCGGGCGTGCTCGCGCACGAGACCGGCCACGTGGTGGGCGGGCACATCGCGCGGCTGCCGGAGGAGATCCGCAACGCCCAGATCCGCGCCCTCGTCGCCGCCCTGCTCGGCGCCGCCGCAGGAGTGGCGACGCGCCAGGGCGAGGCGGTGGCGGGCGGGGCGATCGCGGGCCAGTCGATGGCGCTGAGGGAGCTCTTCAGCTTCACGCGGACGCAGGAGAACGCCGCCGACCTGACGGCGGTGACCCTCCTGAACCGGCTCAACTGGCCGGTCGGCGGGCTGTTGCAGCTGATGGAGCGGCTGCAGGGCCAGGAGCTCATGCTCTCGGACCGCCAGGACCCGTACATGCGCACCCACCCGCTGACGCGGGACCGGATCGACTTCCTGCGCAGCCAGATCGAGCGCCGGGGCAGCGACGGCGCGCTGCCGCGCGAGTTCGAACAGCGCTTCGCGATGGTGCGCGCCAAGCTCTACGGCTTCCTCGAAGGCGGGGTGGCGGTCCAGCGCGTCTATCCGCACACCGACACGTCAGAGCCGGCACGCTACGCGCGCGCGATCCAGGCCTTCCGGGTCGGGCGGATCGACGAGGCCGTCGGCGAGATCGACCGGCTGATCGCCGCGAACCCCTCCTCGCCCTGGCTGCACGAGGTGAAGGGGCAGTTCCTGCTCGAGGGCGCCGGGCGGGCGCGCGAGGCGATCCCGGCCTACCGCGAGGCGGTGCGGCTCGCGCCGTCAGAGCCGCTGATCCGCGCGGGCCATGCGCGCGCTCTGCTCGCCGCGGACGAGCCGGCGCAGCTGCGCGCCGCCGCAGCCGAGGCCGAGGCCGCGGTCAGGCTCGACCGCTCGCTCGGCATGGCGTGGAACACGCTCGGGATGGCGCGCGGCAGGCTCGGCGAGGAGGGGCTCGCCGCGCTCGCGCTCGCCGAGGAGGCGGCGCTCTCGGGCGACCTCCTGACGCAGCGGCAGATGGCGGCGCGGGCCGAGCGGCTCCTGCCGGCCGGACCGTCGCGGCTGCGCGCGCAGGACCTCGCCAACGCCGCGCAGATCGAACGCGAGGAAAGGCGGCGTCAGCAGAGATGAGGCACTTGATCCGCGCCGCCCTGGTGGCGGCCATGCTGCTGCCCGGGGTCCTGCCCGGGGCGGCGTCCGCGCAGGGCTTCACGGCGGAACAGCGCGCCGCGATCGTCGAGATCCTGCGCGAGGCGCTGCGGTCGGACCCCTCCATCCTCGAGGAGGCGATCGCCGCGCTACAGGCGCGCGATGCCGCCCGCGATCGCGAGGTCGCCCGCGGGGCGATCGCGGCGCACCGCGACGCGCTGGTCAACGACGCGAGCCTTCCCGCCAAGGGCGCCTCGCGGCCGACCGCGACGGTGGTCGAGTTCTTCGACTATCGCTGCCCCTACTGCAAGCGCATGAACCCCGTGATCGCCGACCTCGTCCGCGCCGACCGGGGGCTGAGGGTGGTGCTGATCGACATCCCGATCCTCGGGCCCGCCTCGGTCACCGCCGCGCGGGCAGCGCTCGCGGCGCAGCGCCAGGGCCGCTACGCCGAGATGCACGATGCACTGATGCGGCTGCGCGGCGAGCCGACGGAGGCCGAGATCATGCGGCTTGCCGCCGAGCTGCGGCTCGATGCGGAGCGGCTCCGCCGCGACATGGCCGACCCGGCGATCGGCCAGCGGCTGGACGCCAACATCCGGCTCGCCCAGGCGCTCGGCATCCAGGGCACGCCCGCCTACGTGATCGGCAGCGAGATGCTTCCCGGCGCCGTTGGGGCCGAGCAGCTTCGCGAGGCGATCGCGCGCGCGCGTGAGGCGCGCCAGTAGCGGCCCCGAAACGAGAACCCCGGAAACGAGAACCCCCGAAACGAGAACGGGGGGCCCGGAGCCCCCCGTCCCGCATCGCCGCCGGAAGCGGCCCTCAGATGTAGTGCTCGGCGAGCGGCTGGAAGCCGTTGAAGCTCTGCGCCGCGTAGGTCGTCACATAGGCGCCGGCCGAGAGCAGGTCGAGCCGGTCGCCCGACTTCAGCGCGAGCGGCAGGCGGTAGTTCGCCCGCTCGTACAGGATGTCGGCGCCGTCGCAGGTCGGACCCGCGATCGCGACCGGCCCGGTGCGGCCGCCGTCATGCGGGGTGCGCAGACGGTACTTGATGCTCTCGCCCTCGGTCTCGGCGAGGCCGCCGAACCGGCCGATGTCGAGATACACCCAGCGCACCGGGTCGTTCTTCGCCTTGCGCGAGACGAGCACGACCTCGGACGACACCACGCCCGCGTCGCCGACGATGAACCGCCCCGGCTCCACGATCATCTCGGGGATGGCGTTGCCGAAGGCCTTCGTCATCGCGCCCATGATGGTCTGGGCGAAATGGTCGATGCCCGGAACGTCGGACGAGTAGCGCACCGGGAAGCCGCCGCCGAGGTTCACCATGCGCAAGGAGACGCCGCGCTCGGAGAGGTCGGTGAACAGCATGCCGACCTTGGCGATCGCCGCCTCGTAGGCCACCGCGTCGCGCTGCTGCGAGCCGACGTGGAAGGAGAGGCCGTAGGCGTCGAGGCCGAGCTCCCTGGCGCGCAGCATCAGCTCGCGCGCGGTCTCGACCGAGCAGCCGAACTTGCGCGAGAGCGGCCAGTCGGCGCCGTCGTTCTCGACCAGCAGGCGGCAATAGACCTTCGCACCGGGGGCGGAACGCGCGAGCTTCTCGAGTTCGCCCTCGCTGTCGAAGGCGAACATGCGCACGCCCGCGTCGTAGGCGCGCACGATCGCGCTCTCCTTCTTCACGGTGTTGCCGAAGGAGATGTCGGCCGGGTCAGCCCCGGCCTCGAGGCACATCGCGATCTCCTCCCACGACGCGGCGTCGAACGCCGAGCCGAGGCCCGCGAGCCGGTCGAGGATCGGGGCGGCCGGGTTGGCCTTCACCGCGTAGTAGATGCGCGCGAGCGGCAGCGCAGCGGCGAGCGCGCGGTAGTTCTCCTCCACGCGGTCGACGTCCAGCACGAGGCACGGCGTCGCGGGACGCACGTCCTCGAGAAAGCGCGCGATCTTGGGGGTCATCGCACGGGCCCTCCCCTCTCACTCCAGCGGAGGCGCCTGTAGACGGCGACACCTCCAGGTTGACGAACGGTCGAACGAACCAGCGTCCCCGAGGACGAACCCCGGTCGGCTGCCAGAACGCTTGACGTCGTTGCGTAAACCCCGAGGGGCCAGAGGCACGTGCGTTGCTGCGTCTGTCCCGCATATACGCGCGATGCCCCTCAGGGTGAAGGAAAAAATGGTCCCCGCCCAACGCATGGCCGGGGTGTGCCCCCGGCACGGCCGCCGGGGGTGGCCGGGCTGCCTGCTGAGTTCAGGAAACCGTCATTGTCCGGCCCCGGGCGCGCGGATTGACGTTCTGTCACCATTGAATGCCGGCGAGCACATCACATGCGTCTCGTTCGTCCTGCCGCCGCGGTCATCATCGCGGCGACCGCCGCCCTGCCCGCCGCGGCCCAGCAGACCTGCGAGGTCCCCGCGTTCCGCGGCGCCCAGCAGCCGGGCGGAGCGCAGGCGACCATGCGCGTCGTCAACACGGGCCAGCCCTGCCGGGTGGAGACGTTCATGCGCTTCGAACCGCAGCGCATCCCGTATGCGTCGGCCGAGGTGACACGCGCCCCCGCCAACGGCACGGCAACGGCGACCGGACAAGGCATCGCCTACACGCCCCGGCCCGGATTTGCGGGCACCGACAGCTTCGTTGTCGTCTCGCGCGGGGAATGGCAGGGACGGCCGGTGACCGGCCAGATCACCTTCGCCGTCACGGTCCTGCCGCGGCCGTGAGCCGCGCTCAGATCAGCCCGGCGAGCGGGCTCGAGGGGTCCGCGTAGAGCTTCCGGGGCATCCGGCCCGCGAGGTAGCTGTCACGGCCCGCCTCGACCGCGGCCTTCATCGCGCGCGCCATGCGCACCGGGTCCTTCGCGTGCGCGATGGCCGAGTTCATCAGCACGGCGTCGCAGCCGAGTTCCATCGCCACCGCCGCGTCCGAAGCGGTGCCCACCCCGGCATCGACGAGCACCGGAACCTTCGCCTGCTCGACGATGAGGCGGATCGTCACCCGGTTCTGGATGCCCAAGCCAGAGCCGATCGGCGCGCCGAGCGGCATGATCGCGACCGCGCCCGCGTCCTCGAGACGCTTCGCCGCCACCGGGTCGTCGACGCAGTAGACCATCACCCTGAACCCGTCGCGCACGAGCACGTCGAGCGCGCGGTGGGTCTCCTGCATGTCTGGGTAGAGGGTCGGAGCCGGGCCGAGCACTTCGAGCTTCACGAGGTCCCACCCGCCCGCCTCGCGCGCGAGCCTGAGCGTGCGCACCGCGTCCTCCGCGGTGTGGCAGCCAGCCGTGTTGGGCAGGTAGGTGTAGCGGTCGGGCGGCACGTAGTCCTGCAGCATCGGCGCAGAGGGATCGGAGAGGTTCACCCGCCGCACCGCGACGGTGACGATCTCGGCGCCGGAGGCGGCGATGGCGGCGGCCGTCTCCTCGAGGTCCTTGTAGCGGCCGGTGCCGACGAGCAGGCGCGAGCGGAAGCGCCGCCCTGCCACCTCCCAGGTGTCCTCCTCGGCCGGCACCGCATCGCCGCCGCCGATGAAGTGGACGACCTCCAGCCGGTCGCCGTCGGAGAGAGCGAGCGTCGCGTAGGCCGATTTCGGCACGATCTCGAGGTTGCGCTCGACCGCCACCTTCGCCTCGGGAAGGCCGAGCGCGGCGAGCAGCCCCGAGACCGTGAGCGGCGCGGGGAAGCGGCGCGCCTCGCCGTTGACGGTGAGCGACAGCGTGGCGGTGGCATCGGCGTCCATGCTGCCCATGTGGGGGCTCCCCCGCCGCTTCGGCAAGCGGGGTTCGGCAAGCCGGGGCGCATTGCGGCTGGCGGCGGGCGCGTGCTACCTGCCCGGGCCAATGAACCGCCACGGGACCCAGCGGTGCCCAGTTCCCTTCCCATCGTCGCCGTGCTGAACGGCCCGAACCTCAACCTGCTCGGCCTCCGCCAGCCGGAGCTCTACGGGCGCACCACGCTCGCCGAGGTGCAGGCGATGGCCGAGGCGAGGGGCGCGGCGCTCGGCCTCGCCATCGAGTTCCGCCAGTCGAACCTCGAGGGCGAGCTGATCGGCTGGGTGCAGGGCTGCCGCGGCCGTGCCCGGGGGATCGTGATCAACCCTGCCGGCTACACCCACACCTCGGTCGCACTGCTCGATGCCCTGCTCGCGGCCGAACTGCCGGTGATCGAGGTGCACCTGACCAACATCCACCGGCGCGAGCCGTTCCGGCAGACATCGATCACCGGCCGCGCGGCGACCGGCCTCATCGCCGGGCTCGGCCCCGCCGGCTACGCGCTCGCGCTCGAGGCGATGGCCGGGCTGATCCGCCGCGAGGGGTGAGGGGCGAAGGGAACCCGATGACACGCATCACGATCGACGAGGACGCGATCCGACGCCTCGCCGCGCTGCTCGAGGAGACAGGGCTCGCCGAGATCGAGATCGCCGAGGCAGAGAGCCGGCTGCGCGTCAGCCGCGGCGCGCCCGCCACGCAGGTACTCGCCGCGCCCGCTCACCAGCCGCAGGCCCAGGCCGCGGCCGGGCCGCCTGCCGTGGCCGCCGAGCCGGAGCTCGACGCCTCCCATCCCGGCGCCGTCACCTCGCCGATGGTCGGCGTCGCCTATCTCTCGCCCGAGCCGAACGCGCCGCCCTTCGTCAAGCTGGGCGACCGCGTCGCCGCCGGCCAGACGCTGCTGCTGATCGAGGCGATGAAGACCTTCAACCAGATCAAGGCGCCGCGCTCGGGCACGGTGACGCGCATCCTCGTCGAGGCTGGCGCGCCGGTCGAATACGGCGAGGTGCTGATGCTTGTCGAGTGAAGCGGGCGGCCACGCGCGGATGTTCGAGAAGGTCCTGATCGCCAACCGCGGCGAGATCGCGCTGCGCATCCACCGCGCCTGCCAGGAGATGGGCGTGCGCACGGTGGCGGTGCATTCGACGGCGGATGCCAACGCCATGCACGTCCGGCTCGCCGACGAGAGCGTGTGCATCGGCCCGCCCCCGGCGCGCGACAGCTACCTCAACGTGCCGGCGATCCTCTCGGCGGCGGCGATCACGGGGGCGGACGCGATCCACCCCGGCTACGGGTTCCTCTCCGAGAACGCCGAGTTCGCCGAGATCGTCGAGGCGCACGGCATCGCCTTCATCGGGCCGTCGCCGGCGCATATCCGCATGATGGGCGACAAGATCGAGGCCAAGCGCACGATGGCGCGCCTTGGCGTGCCGCTGGTGCCCGGCTCCGACGGCGAACTCGCCTCGCTCGAGGAGGCCGAGGCGGTGGCGAAGCGGATCGGCTTCCCGGTGCTGATCAAGGCGGCGGCGGGCGGCGGCGGGCGGGGGATGAAGGTGGCGCGCCGGCCCGAGGAGGTGGGGGAGGCCTATCGCGTCGCCCGCGCGGAAGCCAAGGCCGCCTTCGGCAACGACGCCGTCTACATGGAGAAGTATCTCGACCGGCCGCGCCACATCGAGCTCCAGGTGCTGGCCGACCGGCACGGCAACGTCGTGCACTTCGGCGAGCGCGACTGCTCGCTGCAGAGGCGGCACCAGAAGCTGGTCGAGGAGGCGGGCAGCCCCGTGCTCGACGCGGCCGCGCGCGACGCGCTCGGCGCGCGGGTAACGAGGGCGCTCCGCGAGATCGGCTACCGCAACGCCGGCACGCTCGAGTTCCTCTGGCAGGACGGGCAGTTCGCCTTCATCGAGATGAACACGCGGCTGCAGGTGGAGCATCCCGTCACCGAGATGGTCTGCGGCATCGACCTGGTGCGCGAGCAGGTGCGCATCGCCGCCGGCCAGCGGCTCGGCTACGGCCAGGACGAGGTCCGGTTCGACGGCCACGCGATCGAGTGCCGCATCACCGCCGAGGACCCCGAGACCTTCATGCCGACCCCCGGCCGCGTGCTCACCTACCACGCCCCGGGGGGCCTTGGCGTGCGCGTCGATTCGGCGCTCTACGCCGGCTATTCCGTGCCGCCGCACTACGACAGCCTGATCGCCAAGCTCGTGGTGCACGGCACCACGCGCGGCCAGGCGCTCGCGAGGCTCCGCCGCGCGCTCGACGAGTTCGTGATCGACGGCATCTCGACCACGCTGCCCCTGCACCGGCGTATCGCGGCCGACCCCGAGTTCGTCGCCGGCGACTACACGATCCACTGGCTCGAGCGCTTCGTCGCGCGCACCGCCGCATGAGGCAAGGGCGCGCGACCTCCCGGCGCGGGCGCTGAGATGGCGCGGCGCGGCGCGGGCGAGACCGTCGTCACGCCGGAGCTCGTGCTGCGCGCCTACCGCGCCGGCCTCTTCCCGATGGCCGAGCGCCGCGATGCCGACCGGCTCTACTGGCTCGACCCGGACCGGCGCGGCATCCAGCCGCTCGATGCCTTCCACATTCCTCGCCGGCTCGCCCGCACGGTGCTGTCGGGCGCCTTCGAGGTGCGCTGCGACACCGCCTTCGCCGCGGTTCTCGAGGGCTGCGCGGAGCCCTCGGAGGACCGGCCCGAGACCTGGATCAACGCCGACATCGAGCGGCTGTTCGGGGCGCTGCACGGCATGGGCCACGCCCACTCGGTCGAGTGCTGGCAGGGCGGGAGGCTGGTCGGCGGGCTCTACGGGGTGGCGCTCGGCGGCGCGTTCTTCGGCGAGAGCATGTTCAGCCGGGTGCGCGATGCCTCGAAGGTCGCGCTCGTGCATCTCGTCGTGCGGCTCCGGCTCGGCGGTTTCGCGTTGCTCGACACGCAGTTCGTGACCGAGCACCTCGCCCGCTTCGGCGCGATCGAGGTGCCGCGCCTCGAATACCGCCGCCTGCTGTCGGAGGCGGTGGACCTGCCGGCGGTGTTCCGCGCCGAGATCTCGCCTGCGGAACTTCGCGCCGAGCTCGCGCGGATGAAGGCCGCGCGTTGACGCCGCCCGCGCCGCGGCGGCAGGGTGGCACCACGATCACCGCGGGAGATCCGCCGATGCGCCGCCTCGCTCTCTCCGCCGCCCTCGCCGCTTCGCTGCCGCTCGCCGCCGCCGCGCAGCCGAAGCAGCCGGGGCGCGACTACGCGGCCACCTACCGCATGGAGAGCAACGGGCAGGCCGCCGAGATGCGGGTGTTCTTCTCCGCGGCGACGCGACGCCAGCGCGTCGAGATGGCCGATGCCGGCATGGTCATGATCCACGACGTTCCGGGCAACCGCATGCTGATGCTGAACGAGCAGATGCGGATGGCGATGGAAATGCCGGTCAATGCCGGGCAGCAGAACATGCTGAGCATCCCCGACGACATGGCGCTGACGCGGACCGGCACCGCGACCGTGGCGGGCCACCGCTGCACCACCTACCGCGCCGTCCAGGCCGGCGCCGAACGCGGCACGGTGTGCGTGACCGATGACGGCATCCTCCTGCAGGCGGACCTGCGCCAGGGAGACCGCCGCGGCACGATGCAGGCCACCGCGCTCTCGCTCGGCCTGCAGCCGGCGGCCCTGTTCCAGGTTCCCGAGGGCTGGCAGGTCATGCAGATGCCCCAGGGCCAGCACCAGGGCGCGCCGCCGCAGGGCCAGCGGCGACCGCAGCAACGCTGAGGCCGCCCCCGGTCAGCCGGGTGCCGCCGGCGCCGCGAGCCCGGCAAGACCGGCCGCGAGCCGCTCGGCGAAGCGCGCCGCGGCGACCGGGAGGGCGCGCTCGCGCAACTGGCCGAGCACGATCGTCGCCGTCGGCACCTCGCGCGGATCGAACGGCCGCGAGACCAGGCCAGCCTCGGCCGGCCCGCCGGGAAGCGGCGCGCCGAGCGCGAACTGCACCGACACCGCGTTGTCCGACCGCAGGACCTGCCACAAGATCTCGAAGGCGTTGCATTCGACCACCGGCCGCGCCGCTGCGCCGCGCCGGGCGAGCGCGGCATCGAGGATGCGCCGGCCCGCGAGCGACCGGTCCGGCAGCACGAGCGTCTCGCCCGCGAGGTCGCCGAGCCTGACCACCGGCCTCGAGGCGAGACGGTGGCCCTCCGCCATCACCGCGACCAGCGGCTGCTCCACCGTCGCGAGCGCCAGAACGTCCGACGACCGCGGCGGCCCGACCACCAGGACGAGATCGACCTCGTACTCGGAAAGCCGGGCGAGCGCGGCAGCGTGGTCGCACACCGTCACCTGGAAGCCGACCAGAGGCGCACGCGCCCGGAAGCCCGCGATCGCCGAGCCGACGACGCGGTGGGCGAGCGCCTGGCTGCAGGCGAGGCGGACGGTGCCGCGCCTGAGACCCCTGAGCTCCTCGATCTGCGACCGCACCCGGTCGAGGTCGGCCGCCTGCGTCCGGATATGCGCGAGCAGGAGCTCGCCCGCCGCGGTGGGGCGCATGCCGCGCGGCAGGCGCTCGAACAGCAACGTGCCGAGTTCCGCTTCGAGGTCGGCGATGCGGCGGTTGATCGCCGAGGCGGTGACGTTGAGCCGCTCCCCCGCGCGGCGGATCGAGCCGTGGCGGGCGACCTCCTCGACATAGCGCATCGGGCGCAGGTGGCGCATGGCCGAGCGTAGCCTTTTCGGCAACAGGGGGCGACACAGAAAGCACTTTTCCGAACCCCTCGCCGGTGCCTACAAGCGCGTCCGGGAGAGCGCCAGACGCCGCGGCACCGTCCATCCATCCGGAGGACATGCCCGATGATGCGTCGCCACCTCGTTGCCGGAGCGGCCGCGATGCTCGCCGCTCCGATGATCCACGCGTCGGCGCGCGCGCAGGCGCGGACGCGGCTGAAGCTCGTGCTGAACTGGCGCTACCAGGGGCCGCAGGGGATGTTCTTCCTCGCCGAGGATCGCGGCTACTTCCGCGAGGCCGGGCTCGAGATGGCGATCGACCAGGGCGAGGGCTCGGCGGCGGCGGTGACGAAGGTCGCGACCGGCGCCTACGACATCGGCTTCGGCGACATCAACGCCGCGATCGCGCTCGCGGCCACCCGCCCGGCCGAGGCGCCACTCGGCGTGATGATGCTCTACAACCGGCCGCCCTTCTGCATCGCCGTGCGCGCCGACGGGCCGATCCGCACGCCGAAGGACCTCGAGGGCCGCACCATCGGCGGGCCGGCGAATGACGGCGCGCTCCGCCTCTTCCCGGCCTTCGCGCGCCTTGCCGGCATCGACGCCGCGAAGGTGACGGTGACCAACATGCAGCCGCAGCTGCGCGAGCAGATGCTCAACCGCGGCCAGGTGGACGGCGTGTTCGGCTTCATCAACACCATCCGCTTCAGCGCGCGGCTGATCGGCACCGACGCCGACACCGCCTATCGCTGGATCGCCTACGGCGACTACGGGATGGACCTCTACTCGAACTGCATCGTCGTCTCCCGCGCGCTCGCCCGCGACAACCAAGCCGCCGTTCGCGGCTTCCTCGCCGCGCTCACCCGCGGCCTCGCGGACATGCTGCGCGAGCCCGATGCCGCTGTCGCCGCGGTGGCGAGGCGCGAGCCGCTGATCAACACGGCTGTGGAGCGCGCCCGCCTCGACGCGACCGTGCGCGACGAGATGAACCATCCCGAGATCGGCACGATCGGCCTCGGCGACGTCGTCGAGGAGCGGTTCCTGCGCGGCATCGACATCCTCGCCGAGGCGCAGGGGCTGCCGCGGAAGCCCGCCTTCGGCGAGGTGTTCAGCCGCGACTTCCTGCCGCCGCTCTCGGCGCGCCCCACCCGGGTCGTCGGCTGACGGCGATGGACCTCGCGCTCGCCGGCAAGGTCGCCGTCATCACCGGCCCGGCCAAGGGCATGGGGGCAGCGATCACCCGCGCCTTCGCCGCCGAAGGCTGCCGCCTCGCCCTCTGGGGCCGCGACACGGCGGCGATCGAGCCGGTCGCGGCGGCGCTGCGCGCGGGCGGTGCGGAGGCGATCGTCACCGCCTGCGACATCACCGACGGCGCGGCGGCCGAGGCGGCAGCGGCGGAGGCGCTCGCTGCCTTCGGGGCGATCGACATCCTCGTCAACGTCGCCGGCGGCTCGGGGCCGATCGGCAAGACCGGCGTCGAGACGACCGAGGCCGAGTTCGACGAGATCATCGGGCTCAACATGCGCGGTTCGTTCAACACCATGCGCGCGGTGCTGCCGGCGATGATCGCGCAGCGGTCGGGGCGAATCGTCAATGTCGGCGGCACCTTCGGCATGCGCGGCCGCGCGGGGCGGATGGCCTATTCGGCGAGCAAGTGGGGGCTCCGGGGCATCACCAAGAGCTTCGCGCTCGAGGTCGGCCAGTACGGCATCGCGGTGAACACCGTCGCCCCGGGCATGGTCGATGGCCCCCGCTTCCGCGAGAAGGTGTGCCGCGAGATGGCGCGCCGCCTCGGCATCTCCGAGGCGGAGGCGGCCGAGCGCCACGCGGCAGACTATGCGCTCAAGCGCGTCTCGACCGACATCGATGTCGCCAATGCCTGCCTGTTCCTCGCCTCCGAGAAGGCGGCGCGGCAGATCACCGGCGTCGACCTGCCGGTCGATGGCGGCTGGGCCATGCTCTGAGGGAGGAAAGCGACCATGGGTGAAGCATTCGAGGCCGATCTGGTCCTCGCGGGCGGCACGGTGGTGTCCGGCTCGGCGAGCACTCCCGCCGATGTCGCGATCAAGGACGGGGTGATCGCGGCGGTCGGCCACCCCGCTGCGATGCCGCCGGCGCGCGAGCGCCTCGACGTCTCGGGCATGCTGGTGCTGCCGGGCGCGATCGACGTGCACGTGCATTTCCGCGAGCCCGGATACACCCACAAGGAGGACTGGCAGACCGGCTCGGCGGCCGCGGCGATGGGCGGCACGACGACGGTGTTCGAGATGCCGAACACCCACCCGCCGACGCGCAGCGCCGCCGAGCTCCGCGCCAAGCAGGAGGCGGCGCGGAAGAGCCATGTGGATTTCGGCCTCTACGGCCTGCTTGCCGAGGACAACCTCGACGAGCTCGAGGGGCTGATCGCAGCCGGGGCGAACGCCTTCAAGTGCTTCATGGGCAACACCTTCGGCAACCTGCCCTCGCCCTCGACGGGCGCGATGCTCGAAGGGTTCGAGATCATCTCGCGGCACGGGCTTCGCATCAGCCTGCACGCGGAGGAGGCGACGATCATGGCGCGGCGGCAGGAGCGGCTCGCCGCCTCCGGCCGCAACGCGCCGCTCGACCACCTGCTCTCGCGGCCGGCGATCGTGGCGGTCGAGGCGGTCGGCCGCGCGGCGGCACTTGCCGAATGGACGGGCGCGCGCGTCCATGTCCTGCACATTTCCTCGGCAGCCGAGCTCCGCCCGCTCGCCGAGGCGAAGGCGCGCGGCGTCGACATCACCGGCGAGACCTGCCCCTGCTACCTGTTCCTGGACAGCGGCGACTACGCCCGCCTCGGCAGCGTCATCCGCGTCAACCCGCCGGTGCGGGAGGCGTCCGACGCGGCGGCGATCTGGCATGCGCTTCGCAACGGAACCGTGGACATGATCGCGACCGACCACGCCCCGCACACGCCGGAGGAGAAGACGCAG
>Ga0272446_1004572_pt1 | contig 16225 bp, 11 predicted proteins | sample YNPCB0061_FD_194587 | JGI IMG/M metagenome (GOLD analysis project Ga0272446, IMG submission 194587) | Hot spring microbial mat communities from Yellowstone National Park, WY, United States - YNP-CB-006-1 | ecosystem: Environmental > Aquatic > Thermal springs > Hot (42-90C) > Sediment | place... | reverse complement strand
GGCGACAAAAGCGATCCAATTGGGCTTCAAAAAAGCGACGATTGGCTAACAAATGCCGGGGATTCGGGTCATCCAAAGGATACAACAAAGCCGCCCGCAACGCCTGAAACACCGCCGAGGTCACGCAATACATGGAACGCTGAAAACTGATTGCCAACTGCACCAAAATATCCGCCTCCCCCCGACAGTGCTGCCGATAATAATCCCGCAAATAATCCGGCAAAAAATGAAACATATCCTGCATCAGCAACGTAGGAGGAATCCCCGCCGTCCCCACCGGAAATTTATCCGCATACAGCACCCCGTAGTGGAAATCCTCCTGTTTGTCCGGCACCATCCCCGCCTGGGCATTGTAGGACTTCGTACCCCGGAACGGTGACGTGCGATAAAACACCGCCTCCACATAGGGCAACGCCGCCTCATACAACCACATAAAACCCTTGGATTTCGGGATAACTTCGTAGCATTCCCCCCGAATGTAAACGTGATGGTAAATCGGGCGACCGGCAATCGCAAAAATCCCATTCACGATAAAATTCATGGCATCCTTGACCGTGGTGATCTTCCCTTCTAAATATTGGTCATGGATTTCAAAAAATACCGGTGCCATGATCTCCCAAAACAGCCCCAAATTCGCATAGTAGGAAGCCTGCCGACACTGCTCCAAAAACATCTCCGGGAACAGACGATACAGCCCCAGCATGACCGGGTTGCCTTGGAAATAGGCGCAAATGGCTCGGTCCGCATTTTGTTTATATTCCTCACTGTCCAAATAGGGGTCAAATTGCCCGCCCATCCCCCGGTGCCAGAGCATCGCCCGCATACATTCTTCCGCAAATTCCATATTGATTCGGTCATGCCAGAGGTGGTGCAACCAACGGGGCAGGGGACGGGTTTCCCCTTGGCGAATGAATTTTAATAACTCAGGATGCGCCGTCGCTTCCCCCCGCCAAATCCGCAAATCCGCATCATCCCCCGCATAGTGATTGTGCCGGTTCAGATATTCCTCAGAAATAAAAAACTTGCGAAATGCCAACGGGTTCAAAAACACCTGCTCGCCAATGTACAACAAATCCCGCCAATAGAAATCCATCGGCACCGCATAGGCATACCAAATCCCCACAATTTGCATGAGATTTTCCGGGGTGTCGGGCACCATCGCCCCCCCCGCTTCTAACCGATGCACAATTTCCGCCAATTCGTGTTGCGAAGGGGGTAATTTCGTTTGAGGTTCTAACGTCGCCGTCGTCATGGGGTTCCTCCTGAGTGATTATTTTGGTAACAATTCCGAAATGGGGGGTGCCACCGCCACCGTTGTCAGCGATAAACTTTGCGCCGTTTGCTCACTCCACTGCACCAACCAATGGGGTTGAATCCCCAGGAATAAAATCAAACCCGCCAGCACCAACGCCGGGATTTTTTCCGCCGCCCACACCGGGGGATAGTACGCCGTGCGGTTGTCCAGCTTGCCAAAACAGGTGCGGTTGAGCAAAATCACGAAATACACCGCCGTCAACCCCGTCCCCAACACACACAACAAGGTGAACAGGGGAAACACCTGGTAACTGCCCTGAAAGACCAGAAATTCCGCCACAAAGCCCGCCATCCCCGGAATCCCCGCACTCGCCATCCCCCCCAACACCAGCAGGGAACTCACCGTCGGCAACCCCCGCAGGGGATTCATCAGCCCATTCAACACATCCAACTCCCGGGTGCCCACCTTCGCCTCGATCACCCCCACCAGATGGAACAAAATCGCCAAAATCAACCCGTGACTCACCATCTGCCCAATCGCCCCCACCAAAGCCAAAGGGGTCGCCGTCGCACATCCCAACATGACATAGCCCATGTGCCCAATCGAACTGTACGCCACCATGCGCTTAATATCCTTTTGGGCAATCGCCGCCAACGCCCCAAACAACACCCCCACCGTGCCCCAGAGCGCCAGCCCCGGCGACCACTGCCACCACAACTCCGGAAACAACTGCACCCCGAACCGCACCAACCCGTAGGTACCCAACTTCGCCAAAATCCCCCCCAACAGAATCGCAATCGGCGGGGACGCCTCCACATAGGCATCCGGCAACCAAGTATGCAGGGGCACCAACGGCGTTTTGATCCCAAACCCCAGCAGTAGGGTCAACAACAGCGTTCCCTGCACCGCCAGCGGCAACCCCGCCACCGTCCCCCGGATATGCTCATACTCAAAATCCGCCTGCCCACTCAGCCAGCCCAGCGCCAGAATTCCCCCCAGCAACAAAATCCCCGACACCGCCGTATAGAGGAGAAATTTCAACGCCGCATACTGTTTGCGCACCCCACCCCAAATCCCAATCAAAAAATAAACAGGAATTAATTCCAATTCATAAAACAGGACAAACAACAGGGCATTCTGCGCCGCAAACGCCCCCGCCAAACCCCCGCTCACCCACAACACCAAACCGTAATACAACCGGGGACGCACCACCCCCACCGGCGTACTATAGACCACAATCCAAGTAATGATACTGTTCAACGCCAACAGGGACACACTCACGCCATCACAGCCCAGGTGATAATTCAGCCCCAAATTTGGCAACCAGGGCATAAACTCCGTCAACTGCATTCCCGGCACTGCCACATCAAACCGAGCCAACACCACCCCCATCCAAGCCACCATCAACCCCGCCAACACCAGTGCCAAGGTTTTTGCCTGCCGTTCATCCCGCAGGAGAAAGACCGCCAAACCCGCCACAATCGGACCAAAAATCAAAACACTGAGCATGGTTGCGCCTCGCTTCCTTCAGGTAATTAATGCAAAATCGTTGTCACCGCCAATCCCACCACCAGTGCCATGCCCACCAAAATGGTGAACAAATACCACTGAAACTTCCCAGAGGTACTATATTTGAGCGTTTCGCCCCCAAACACCGTCGCCACCCCCACCAAATTCACCAACCCATCCACCAAATACCGGTCCAACCCATCCGTAATCCGGGACACCCAATCCACCAGCCCCACCACCGTCAGCCGGTAAAGTTTTGGCGTGTAGAGGTCGTAAGCCAACAAATCCTGGAGACTCGCCACCGGCAACCGCACCGGCTTGGGAATCCCCGGACTCAGATACACCAGCGCCGCCAAACTCCCCCCCGACAGGGTACTCAGGGTCAACAACAGTCCCCAATCCTGTTGCCAAGCGGGCAATAACCCCGTCACCGCCAGCAGATGGGGCACGTGTAACACCACCCCCGCCAACACCGTCATCGGCAGGATAAACGGCCAGTGCAGTTCCGGCGACCGTTCACTCATCGGCTGGGGACGATTGCCAAAAATCAAACACACCACCCGCACCAACCCAAAGGTCAACAACCCATTCACCAGCAGCACCACCGCCACCAGCCCCGGCGATTGCTCCGCCAAATCCGTCACCAACTGCAACCAACTCCAAAACCCTCCCAAGGGCGGGACTGCCACCACCCCAGCGATCCCCACCAACCAGCACAGCAAAGTCACGGGTCGCCGCACCGCCAGCCCCCCCAACCGCCGCACATCCTGGGTAATGCTGTTCCAAATCACATTTCCCGCCGCCATCACCGGCAGTCCCATCGCCACCCCATAGGTCAACATCATCAGCAGTGCCGTTTCCGGGTGTCCCGTCCCCACCGCCACCAACACCAAACCCAGATAGGCACTCACCGGATAGGACAACGTGCGCTTCACACAAATCTGGGCAATGGCAATCAACGCCGCCCCCAAGGCCGTCGCCACCCCTATCCCCACCGTCACCCCCATCACCCCCGGCGAAAGCGCCAAAATCGGGGTCAATTTCACCAGCACCCAACTCCCTGTCGCCACCACCACCGCATTCCGCAAAATCGTCGCCGGGAGGGGCCCCTCCATCGCCTCATCCAGCCACAGATGAAACGGAAACTGGGCACATTTCCCCAACGGCCCCGCCAGCAGGGCCAGCCCCAACCAAAAAAACACCTGCGGATGCGCCTCGGCATAGGCCACCGTCTCCGGCTGCGTTGCCCATTGCGCCAACTCCGTAAAATTCCAGGTGTGGGACAAAGGCCACAACGCCAACACCCCCATCAACAAAAACAAATCCCCCACCCGCTTGGTCAAAAACGCATCCCGTGCCCCCGTCACCACCAACGGCTGATTCAGCCAAAACCCCACCAATAGATAGGTGCCCAGGGTCAACAATTCCAAAATCATGTAGCTAAAAAATAGGGAATCGCACAGCACCAGGGTCGCCATCCCCGCCTCAAAAAACGCCAACAGGGAGAAAAACCTCGCCCAACCCCAATCCATTTCCAAATAGCCAAACGCATACACCTGCGCCAAAAAATTCACCCCAAAAATCACCACCATCGCCGCCAAGGACACCGGCGACACCACCAACGGCAACGACAAATCCAGCCCCGCCACCTGCAACCACGGCACGGTATAACTCAGAGGTTCCCGCCCCCCCATGGCGACCAACGCCAACACCGTATGCCCCAAACTCAGTAAGGTCATCAGCGTATTCACATAACCCGCCGGACGAGGACCCGTGCGCCGAATGATCCCCGGAAACCAAAGTGCCGCCACCACCGTCCCTACCAACGGATACACAGGCACCAGCCAGACCGACTCCAAAAACCAGGACACCATGACGACCTCAGATGAACACAACAGGGATCGCGCAAAAACCTAGATAAAACCAGAGTAGTACAGCCATTTGCCCACCCTGCCCTTACCATAACGACCCTTGCTCAGAAAAGGAAGGGGATGATCCCTCAAAATATGTAATCAATGCTGTTAATTTTGCTTATCAATTCTTAACCCTGCCCTACCGTCTAAACTAGAAACCAGTGAACCCCGCCCCCTATGGAACCCAGTTCCCATCGCATTCCTGAACATTTAGCCACTGCCGTCTTCACCCGGGCGGCACGTTTGCACCTGCAATCCCAGGGACGATTGGACAGCTACTCCCTCACGGAATTGCTCGAAGCCGGTCAGGCGGCGAATATCCCCCCGGAATTTATCCACCAAGCCCTGCACGAACTCCATCAACCCCAACCCAACCGCTGGCGACCCCTGGCATTGGCTCTGATCGCCATAACCTTGGGTTTCGGCACCTGGCATTACCTTGCCCGCCCGCTATCCCAGCAAGATTTAGCAACCCGCCTGCGCCAAAAAAACTGCAATCAATGTACCTTAAATGGCGTTGATTTACGGGGCAAGAATTTAAGTTCTTTCAATTTAGAAGGGGCGAATTTGCGAGGAGCCAATTTAACGGGTGCTAACCTCAGCAATGCCAATTTGCAGGGTGCTGATTTGAGTGGAGCGATCCTGGAGGATACCAATTTAGCAAATGCCAATTTAAGCGGGGCAAATTTAAGCGGGGCAAAAATCAATCGAGCCAATTTAATCGCCGCCAATTTACAAGGGGTACTCGCCAATGGCACGGAAATCCAATCCGCCAATTTAACCGGTGCCGACCTCAAAGCTACCCGATTACAAGGTAGTAATTTCACTGGTGCAGATTTGACAAAAACCACTTTTCAAGGTGCGGATTTAGCGCAAGTAAACATGAGCGGTACTGTCCTCAAAAATACGGATTTTACCCAAGCAAAAAATCTGGAAACCGTTGATTTTTCCGGGGCAAAACCATGACAGAAACAACTAAAAAGTCTTTTAGCAAAATTCGGGATGATTACGCTTTTTTTGAAAACCATACCACAGAATTTGACCAGGATTTATACCATTATCAACAAACCCTTGCCAAATTTACTCCCCCTGCGAAACCCCTCAAATTTTTAGACTTTGGCTGTGGCACCGGCGTATTTACCTCCCGATTTATCAAACTATTTCATTTGTTTCATCCCCCGGTTGAAGAATTAGAAATTACCCTGATTGAACCCGATGAATCCTATCGCCACAATGCCGTTCATCTGCTCAGTCAATATGCCCATTCTCCCATCCAAAGTTTTCCCTATCTCCCCCCCGATATTAGCGACCAATTTCATCTGATTCTCAGCAATCATGTTTTGTACTATGTACCCGATTTACGAGCCACAATTACCTGGCTACTCCAACGACGACATCCCCAGGGCATGATGTTAGTGACAATGGCAGGTAAAGATAATATCATTAGTCAGTTTTGGCGTTCTTGTTTTGATTTTTTAGGGCAAGCAATTCCCTACCATTTGGCAGAAGATTTAATCCCCATCATTCATAATTTATACCCTAGTTACCAACGGCGAACCGTGACCTATACCCTACGGTTTCCTGACACTTTGGATAATCGCTGGAAACTCCTGCGATTCATGCTGGGTGAGCATTTAGCCCAACTTCAGGCATACGATTTACCCAGTTTATTTGACCCCTATGCTTCCCAGGGACAGGTGGACATCACCACCTCCCATTACCAATTTATTTTTGCCCCCGCTGATGGGTACCGTTCCTAATCGTTTACCCAATTCCTTCCCGAATCTTCCCTTGGGGGCTAAACTAGAGGCAGTTCCTGTCACGCCTGTTCCCCTTACCCGGTTATGACCGTTTCCCGGATCGTTTTTACCCCGGAAAGTACGGCGGCTCCCGATGCTTGTATTGTCTGTGGCTTGGGAAGTTTGGGGCAGTATTGTGTTGTCAATTTGAAGAATTTTGGTATCCGGGTGACGGGCATTGACCTGAATCACCCGAAACATTGGGAAGTGGGGCAGTTGGATTCCCTGCTCGATGAATTGATTGAGGATGATGCCCGCAAGACGGAGGTTTTGGAACGGGCAGGGGTGACGCACGCTCGGGCGGTGTTGGCGGTGACGGAAAATGAACGGGTGAATATCCAAATTGCGTTTGCGGCGCGGTTGTTGAACCCGAAGGTGCGGTTGGTGGTACGTTCGGCGAAGCAGAATTTGACGGAATTATTGGGTCAGGAATTGCATAATTTTGTCGCCTATGAACCGACCCAACTTTCAGCGGTGCCCTTTACGTTAGCGGCATTGGGGGAGGAAATTATTGGGTTTTTTCGGGTGGAAGAACAGCTATTTCAGGTGCATCGGCGGGTGATTTCCCCGCAGGACCCCTGGGCAAATTCCCGGCGTTTGTATGAACTTTACAGCCGCAGTCGCAAGGTGTTGGCGTACCAATCCACGACCCGCCCCACTTTGCCGGAGGAACTGTATCTATTGCGTTGGGACCCGGAAATCCTCGCCTATCCGGGGGATACCCTGGTGACGGTGGAATTGCAGTCTTCCAGTAGTTTTAGTCCAGTGGTCACGGCGGCTCCAACCACGCCCAAACGACAGGGTTGGGACTGGCAAAAGTGGCTCCGCTGGGGGCATTGGCGGGAACGGATCAGCACTTGGTGGGAAAAGGGGGGAACCCATCGGGTAGCGTTGGTGGTGGCGGGGCTGATGCTGTTTCTGCTCCTGACCGGCACCCTGTTGTACGACCTGTATTACCCGGATTTGAATTTCCCGGACACGTTTTACACGACGATGATCCTGCTTTTGGGCGGGTATGGGGATGTGTTTGGCGGGTTACAGCGGTTTGAATTGCCCGTGCCCTGGTGGTTGCGGCTGTTGAGCTTGGGGTTGACCCTGACGGGGATCGCCTTTACTGGGGTGATTTACGCCCTACTGACGGAAAAATTGCTCGCCACCCAATTCCAATTTTTGCAACGCCGTCCGCCGGTGCCTGCCCAAGGTCATGTGGTGATGGTCGGTCTCGGGCGAGTGGGTCGTCAAGTTGCCAATTTATTGCAAGAATTTCGCCAACCCCTAACGGTGATCACCTCGATGGAAGTGGGCAGTGAAGTATTGCCCCAGGTGCCCATTTTTAGCGGTGCTACGGCAACCCTCTTGCCCAAGGTGAATCTGAACACCGCCAAAAGCATCGTCACGGTTACCGATGATGAGTTGGAAAACCTGGAAATTGCCCTGATGACGCGGGGCATCAATCCCCAAAGCCAGGTGGTGATTCGTACCTTTGACCCTACCTTTAGCGAAAATATGCGCCGGTTGTTCCCCTTTGCGCAAGTCTTATGTGCTAATGAAATTGCCGCCGAAGCCTTTGCCGCTGCCGCCTTTGGGGAAAATATCCTGGGATTATTTCGGCTAGAGGGGCGTACCATCCTGGTGGTGGAATACGAAATTGAGGCGGGGGACACCCTCAACGGGCTGATTTTGGCGCAGGTGAGCTACGGCTACGGGGTCGTGCCGGTGTACTACCATTCCGCCGCCGAGCAAGAGCGTAAAACCATGCCCTCGGACGATTTACGCCTGCATCCGGGGGATAAACTGGTGGTGCTGGCGACGAGTCGGGCGTTACAACGGGTGGAACTGGGGGAACGGTTACCGCCCCGCTACCAGGTACAGGTGCAAAAAGCTCTCAACAAGGATGCTATTTTTTACGGCGGGAATGTGATTGCTCAGGTGACGGGGTTTGACCTAAAACTCTGCCGTCAACTTATGGAGCGATTGCCCAACACCCTGCCGGAACCCATCTATCGGCATCAGGCGCAACGGTTGGTGCGGGAATTAGCCAAAGCCCAAGTGACCAGCCGTTTGATTCCACCCAGCCGGGGTTCGTGACCGTCATGGAGTCATTATTAGAATTGGCTCTCCTGAGTTTATGGTGTAAATTGTACACAGTAATATAGCAATCCTACTTGATTAGTGAACAGAGATTTCCCAGAACCATACACCGCAGGTGCTTCTTGGACGGGGGCGTTGCCCCTGCGACCCCTGTTCCATTCTCATTTAGGACTGCTATAGATCAGATTCGTAGACAGGTCAGGATAACAGCCAAAGGGGTCAGATTTATACTACTCAAGAATCGAGCAGACTTGAGCGAACAAGAAGCAGTTAAATTGACTGCAATACTTGCTCATTCAAAACGCTTAAGCATCGCTTATCACTTGAAAGAAGAGTTCAGGAATATCTATGAGTTAAGTGCAACGGTTGAAGAGGGTAAAGAAAAGTTCAAACAATGGCTCCTAAAAGCCCAATCTATTTATGGAAAAGTTGTCCAAACAATCCGTACTCATCTCTTAGAAATTTGCAATTATTTTATTAATAGAACCACGAGTGGTGTTATGGCAGGAATTAATAATCGAATTAAGTTAATTAAGAGGCAAGCCTATGGCTTTTTACGTTTTGATAATTTCCGGGCGAGAACTTTGGCTGGATTCTCTGATTAGAGAAACTTATCACCTCAAGGACAGGAGAGCCGGGCTTAGTGATCCTCAAACTCTATGCTTTACCTTCCCTATATCGGCAAGGACAATTTGACCGAGCCAGTCTTTACGAAACTGATATTTTACAGCTCGTTTACCATCACCAGGTCAGTTTAGAGAGAGCCATTATACAAGTTGAGCCTCATCTCATTTCTAGTGATTGTGCAGAAATCCGCAATATCGCTCAAGAAATTCAACAGAAAATGATTAGGATGGGTTCCCGTTTTCAGTCTGAACCAGAAATGTAGCTCACCCCACCATCTGCGCCAATTTAGCCCGATACTCCGCCACCGTCAAGAGTTGCCATCCCCCCCCGCCGGTGAGTTCCAAGACCTTTTGATGATAATCCACCAAGGTCGGTCGGTGCCCCACGCTTAAATAGACCACCGCCGTATGTTGCAATTCCTGATACAAATGCCGTTCATTGGTCACATCCAAAGCACTGGTCGCCTCATCTAAAATGGCGTAACGGGGTTGGGTTAAAAAGATGCGGGCAAATGCCAACCGTTGCTGTTCCCCCAGGGATAAAACCATAGACCAATCCAGAATTTCATCCCAATTAAAACGGTCTGTTAAATAGGCTAAATTCACCCGCTCTAATACCTTTGCCAGTTGCTCATTGCTAATGGTTTCATCATTTTTGGGATAAAGTAATTGCTCCCGTAATGTCCCTAGTAACATATAAGGACGCTGGGGTAAAAAAAGCATTTCGCTAATATCCGGGCGGACAATAATTCCCCCGCCATTGGTCCACAAACCTGCCACCGCCCGCAGAATCGAACTTTTGCCTGCCCCACTCGCCCCCACAATCAACAACCGTTCATCCGGGGCTAAATTCACCGTCAAATCCCGCACCAACTCCTGCTCCGAATTAGGGGTGAATAACGTCATTCTTTGGATACTTAATTGTTGGGCTTCCTGAATTTGAATATGCTGTTCCGGGTGCTTTGCTAGTAAGCCCTGCCGGGACAACACTTCCTCAAACGCCCCCAAGCGATTCACCCCAGCGGCAAAACTGGAAATTTGTTGAATCTGATTGGTCACCAACGACAATGCCCCCAACACCTGACTAAAGGCAATATACGCCTGGGTGATTGTCCCCAAATCCGTCTGCCCCGAAAAATACAAAGGAGCCACAATCACATAGGGAACCACCCGGGTAAAATAGTTATATCCATACTGAAATAAATCAATCAACGCCTGCCAAATAATCAACAGATTAAAGTTGTCAACAACCCGACCAAAACGGCGACCGACCTGCCGCAATTCCTGGGGTTCTCCCCGATAAAAAGCGATGGATTCCGCATTATCTCGCACATGCACCAGACCATAACGGAAATCGGCTTCTAACCGTAATTGGTCGTAATTAATCTTGATCAAGCGACGACCCGCCACCAGGGCAATCACCGTACCCAAGGTGGCATACACCAACAGCCCATAGGTCAAAGGTTTAGAAATCGTATAGAGAATGGCTGTAAATGAAATCAGCGTCAATATGGTATCCAAAATATCCAACAAAAATGATAAGGTCACTGAAGTAAACGAACGAATATCCTCGGTAATCCGCTGGTCGGGATTGTCAATTTCCGTGTGGGAAGAATTGGAGTCCAATTCATAGTACGAGCGATCCTTAAAATAGTCATGTAAAAAACTCTTGGTCAACCATTCTCGCCAGTAAAGCCCCAGCTTCAAACGGGTAAAACGATAGCCTACTAGAATGGGAATTGCGGCAATAATCAAGCCCCCATAGAGGGTTAAATTCAGCCAAAATGTGGGCTGGTCTTTTTGCCCCAAAGCCGTATCAATAAACCGGAAAATATAACTCAAGGAGACGTTGGCACCATTCACCGCAAAGGAGAGAAATAAAAGCAATCCCAGCAAACTCCATTGTTTCCAACGGGGTGCCACCGCCCGCCGGGTCAGCCCAAACGCTAGGGCACTCAGAACCAAGCCCCCCACCGCCCAAAACACCGCCGGTGAAGCGACCAATGCTTTCACCTGTTTCACCAAACCACCAGCATATTTATTCACAAAATTAGGTGCCAAGGATTCCCCCAACAGGGTACCCCCCACCACCACAAAAAAGGCAACGCACACCACCGCCACCAATAACACCACAAGCAGGGCAGTAAACACCCAAAAATTCAACCGATTTTCCTGGGGATAAAAATAGGGTTGGGCAATCTTGGTAAACCGGCGCCATAACTGGCGGTCAAAGTTAAATTGGGGCGTTGCAGGTGCACCACTGGTCACGGCAATTGATCCACACCAACGAAAGGAATCTCGTTGAGTATAGCGTAAAATAAAGTATCCACGGGCTTCCTGTTCCCCCAAGACCCGCCGTATCTTTGGTTAACATAAGGTAAAATCACCCCCAGCCTGACCCTCGCCGACCATGAGCTATTGCCTCAACCCCGACTGCCCCCGACCTGGGCAAAATCCCCCAGAGGCTTTGGTTTGTCAAGCCTGTGGCAGTGGTTTAGTATTACAAAATCGGTACAGACCCCTGCGACCTTTGGGACAGGGGGGCTTTGGGCGCACCTTTTTGGCGGTGGATGAGGACAAACCCTCCAAACCCAAGTGCGTGGTCAAGCAGTTTTTGCCGATGGAAATGGATGCCCAGTCCTATGCCAAGGCTTCGGAACTCTTCCAGCGGGAGGCACTGCGGTTGGATGAACTGGGGCACCATGAGCAAATTCCCAAGCTGTATGCCTACTTTGAGCAGGAACAACGGCAGTACATTATCCAGGAATTTATTGATGGGAATAATTTAGCGCAGGAGTTGCAATTGTATGGTCCTTATAACGAAGCCAAGGCACTGCAATTGCTGAAGGATTTGGTGCCGGTGTTGGAATTTGTGCACAACCATCATGTGATCCACCGGGATGTGAAACCGGAAAATGTGATCCGCAGTGGGGTGAATGGCAAGCTCTATTTGGTGGACTTTGGGGCGGCTAAGTTTGCCCCGAGTACCTCCATGTCCAATTTACGCACGATTATCAGCAGTGCCGGGTTTACCGCCCCGGAACAGATGGTGGGCAAGGCGGAATTTGTCAGCGATTTGTACAGCTTGGGGGTGACCTGTGTGCATCTGATGACCGGTCGTCCGCCCCTGGAACTGTATGATATGTCCCAGGATGGCTGGGTGTGGCAGGACTACGTGGCAGAGCCGGTGAGTCCAGGGTTGGCGCAGATTTTGAACCGCTTGTTGGAACGGGCGACCCGCAAACGCTACCAATCGGCGGCGGAGGTACGGCAGGATTTGGAAGCCCTCAACCAGGGCAATCGCCTGGGGACACCCTCCCGGTTACAGTCGGCGGGGGCACCGACTCCTTCTAAGTTGGTTTTGAATTTTCCCCAACGGCAAAAAAATACCACTGCCAGCCAAGTCAGAACGCCCACCTGGGAATGTGTGTGTACCCTGGGACCCTACAGCAACTGGATTACGGCGGTGGCGAGTGTGGAGGCGTTGGGGGGGGGAACGCTGATTGCTGGCGCAGGGAAAGATGGAATTTTGCGGGTGTGGCAGTTGAGCGGGCAGGAGCATTTGACCGTCACCACCCTCTGGTCCCACACCTACACGGCACCGATCATGGCGTTGCAATTCACCCCGGATGCCCAGTACATTGTCGGCGGGTCTGAAGACCGCACCCTGCGGCTCTGGGAGGTGAGCAAAGGGAAAATTACCCAGACCTTGGGGGGGATGTTTGCCAAACACAGCAGTCCCATCTGTGCGATTGCCGTCAGCCCCAACGGGCGGTTGGTGGCGAGTGGGAGCGAGGATAAAACCATTCGGATTTGGGAATTGGGGAGCGGCAAATGTCTGTGTACCCTCACCGGGCATAGCAGTCATGTGCGGGGGTTGAGTTTTACGCCGGATGGGTTTTTGCTGGTCAGTGGCGGCTGGGACAATACCTTGGTGATCTGGGAAGCGGGGAATGGGCGTTCCCTGCGGACGATTGCCGAGCCGTTTCGGTTTGGGGACAATGGCTTCAATGCGGTGGTGGTCAGCCCCGATAGCCAGTGGATCGCCACCGGCAATGAAAACCGCTTGATTCACCTGTGGGATTTTAACAAAGGGGAGCGGGTGCATTCCTTCCCGGAGCAAAAAACCGCCGTGAGTGCCCTCGCCTTTGCGCCCCGGGGCAACATTTTGGTCAGCGGCAACCAGGATGGTTTGATCCAGACCTGGGATATGGTACTGCGCCAACAACGGGATACCCTCAAGGGGCACAGCAAGCAGGTCACCAGTTTGACCTTCACCCCCGATGGCAACTTTCTCATTTCCGGGAGCCGGGACAATTCAATTCGGATTTGGCGACACCCATGATCCTGGGAATTTTAGACCGTGCCGTTGCGGGAAACAGCATCACCCCGGCGGAAGGGTACCTGCTTTTAACCGAACCCTACCCCCAAACTTGGCTCCAGCAAGCCGCCGATGAACTCCGCCGCACCTTGGTGGGGGAGCCGGTCAGCTATGTGGTCAACCGGAATGTGAATTTCACCAATATCTGTGAACAACACTGCGGGTTCTGTGCCTTTCGCCGGGATGGGGGGCAACCGGGGAGTTTTTGGTTGACGATGGCACAGGTGACGGCTAAAGTCCAGGAAGCGGTAGCCCAAGGGGCAACGGAAATCTGCCTGCAAGGGGGACTCAATCCCCACGCCCAACGCCAGGGCAGTACCCTTGCCTACTACCGGGAGTTGGTGACGGCGATCAAAACCACCGCTCCGGGTATCCACCTGCACGCTTTTTCCCCCCAGGAAATCCAATTCATCAGCCGCCAGGATGGGATCAGTATTGCTCATGTACTTAAATCACTCCAGGAGGCGGGGGTGGACTCCCTACCCGGTACGGCGGCGGAAGTGTTGGACGACCAGGTACGGCGGGTGATTTGCCCGGAAAAAATTGATACCGCCACGTGGTTGGGGATTGTCGCCCAGGCGCACCAGATGGGAATTCCCACCACCAGTACCATGCTCTGCGGTCATGTGGAAACCCCTGCCCAGCAAATTCAGCACTTGCACCACCTGCGGGAACTGCAACAACGCACCGGCGGCTTGACCGAATTGATCCTGCTCCCGTTTGTGGGGGCACAGGCACCGGCAATGCTCCGGCGACGGGTGGGGCGACTGCAACCCGATGTGCCAGCAACCTTGCGGTTAACGGCGGTGGCACGGCTCTTTTTGGGGCGCTGGGTCAAACATCACCAGCCCAGTTGGGTGAAATTGGGACTGGCGGGGGCAGTGCAGGCTTTGCAATGGGGTTGTGATGACATTGGCGGGACATTGATGGAGGAGCATATTACCACGATGGCGGGGGCACAGGGGGGCACGGGCAAAACGGTTGCGGAACTCCAGGCGGCGATTGCCAGTATTGGTCGTCCCCATTGGCAACGCACCACCCTGTACCAGCCTTGTCAGCCGGCGCCAGAACTGGTAACGTATGGCTAATGTGTGAGCGAATGAACGGATGTCTGGGGAATGCTTGCCTGATCCGCAGGCGAGGGCTTGGGTAGAGATTGACCCGGTGGCGTTGGCGCAAAATACCAGGGCAATTCGCAGTTATTTAGGGGCGCAGACCGAGTTACTGGCGGTGATCAAAGCCGATGCCTACGGGCACGGGGCGGTGGCGGTGGCGGAGGTGGTGTTGGCGCAGGGGGCAACTTGGTTAGGAGTGGCGACCCTGGGGGAGGCGATTCAACTGCGGCGGGCGGGGATTGGGGCACCGATTTTGCTCCTGGGGGGGGTGGACACGGCGCAACAGGTGCAGGCGTTGCTCTACTGGCGGGTGGAACCGACCCTGGCGACCTGGGAACACCTGCGGCTATTTACCCAAGTGGCGCAAACGGCAGGCACGATTTTGCCGGTGCATCTGGATGTGGATACGGGGATGTCCCGGTTTGGGGTACCTTGGCATGAAGCGATACCGCTGATCCAAGCCGTGTGGCATAGCCCCGAATTGCATTTAGCGAGTCTTTATTCCCATTTGGCGACGGCGGATGACCCCGACCCCCAGGGGGTGTATTTACAACAGCAACGGTTTCGCCAGGTACTCCAGGAGGTGCAACGGCTGGGCATTCCCTGTCCCAAAGTGCATCTTGCCAATTCCGCCGGAATGCTTTTGGATAGACATCTGCATTACGATATGGTGCGGGTGGGCTTGGCTCTGTACGGGTATGCACCAGCGCCACACCTGGAGGGGATTCTGCCTCTGCACCCGGTGATGGGGGTACGGGCACGGATTACCCAAATCAAGGAAATTGCGCCGGGGACGGGGGTGAGCTATGGGCATCGGTTTGTGGCGGAGCGACCCATGCGTGTGGCGACGGTGGGCATTGGTTATGCGGACGGGGTGCCCCGGGGGTTATCGAATCGCCTGACGGCTTTGGTGGCGGGGCAACGGGTGCGGCAAGTGGGCATGATCACGATGGATCAACTGATGTTGGATGTGACGGCGGTGCCGGAGGTGTGGGTGGGGCAAATTGTCACCCTGATTGGGCGGGAGGGTGCTCAGCAAATCACGGCGCAGGATTGGGCAAACGATTTAGACACCATCACCTGGGAAATTTTGTGTGGCTTTAAGCACCGTTTACCCCGGATATTGAGTGCATCCCCAGTCCCGGTCAGTCTTGGGGCAATTGCATCGGAATCGTGAGCGAAAATTTTGTGCTTATAGCAATTTCAAACAGGTTTGCGACATTCGCTTTTACTTAAAAACCCTTTCTCAGAAGGGGATAAAGGGATTACAAATGCTCATAGCGTAGCGTGGTGAAGCCATCAAAGTATTGCACTTGCTTCTGAAATTATCCCTAATGGTGACTAAATTGTTAGCAAAACTGAGATGACCTATGTGGAAAGGTAGAATACCAGGCTAAGTCCTTATCCTGCTACTTTTTATCGTAAGATTTTTTGTAGTTTTATCAGGGCACTTCTATAAATTCAAAGTTAGCGGTCGCAAGCGCCCTTGGTTCTGGGTAATAGGGGCATTCCCACGATGGGATTGATGATTGGTTC
>Ga0272446_1004570_pt1 | contig 16230 bp, 11 predicted proteins | sample YNPCB0061_FD_194587 | JGI IMG/M metagenome (GOLD analysis project Ga0272446, IMG submission 194587) | Hot spring microbial mat communities from Yellowstone National Park, WY, United States - YNP-CB-006-1 | ecosystem: Environmental > Aquatic > Thermal springs > Hot (42-90C) > Sediment | place... | reverse complement strand
ACCAGCACCGCCCGCACCATGCGGCGGAAGAAATACTTGCCCGTGAGGGGATTGTAGCCTTCGCAGGTCAGCAGGGTAACCCAGTCGTATTCTTCGTGCTTGAAGACTTTAGAGATACCGCTTCCTCCCCACACCCAGGTGTTCTCGCGCACTTCATAGACATAGGTCTGCCCGAAAGCGCGGATGGTAAAACGGTCGCCGTATTGCAATTTCTTGATCTGGTTGAAGATGCCCGGTGTGTTATCGGCATCCCACACGTGACCGGTAAGCACGGTGTTGCCCTGCCAGGTGGGGAAAGCGCTGCCTTCCAGCCAGCCGACCGAGTTTCCCAGCCAGGAGACATCCCAGCCGCCCTCCGATTTCAGCACGCCGACAATCGGGGCTTTCACCCCCAGGGAGGGGATTTCGAGCGTCAGGTCGCTGTAGGCGGCGTAGGCTTTTTCGGCAGGCTGCGGCGGAAGGTTCGTCACGCGTCCCATCGGGAAGCCGGTGGAGGGCAGGGTCGGGGCAGAGGAGGAAGATGAAGGCGGCGTCACTGTCTGGTCAAATTCATAGGCGCCCATATCGCAGCGCACAATGCTGTCGTAGTTGCCGTCGAAGCGTGCAACGCCGCGCTGGTCGGTTGTGGCGCAGGAGGCGCCCGGGTCGGCGGCGTCAATGGCGGGGGAGCCTGCCAGCAGCGCGCGGGTTTGGGTGGGTCCGCCGTTATTTGCCAGCGGACCGAGGTTCGGGTTCGAGCCGATGAGGTTATTTCCACTGCCAGCCAGCAATGTGCAGCCAGCGTTGTTTCCAATCAGGCTGTAGGTCACCACTGTGTCCCCGCTGCAATCCACCGCACCGCCGCTCAGGTCGCTGTTGAGGGCGATAATCGAGTTTCGGGCGGTGAGAATGCCGCCGCCTCCAATATCGTCAATGTAGATTCCACCGCCATCGCCGCCGTCGTTGTTCGCATCCGCCTGATTTGATGCGATGGTGACATTATTCAAGAAGCCGTCGTTATCGGTGCGGAAGTACAGGGCGCCGCCGTGTTGATTGGCGCGGTTATCGCTGAAGGTGACGTTGGTCATTTCCAGACTACTGTTAATAGCCGCTACTGCGCCGCCGTTTTGCGCGCCAACACCATCGTTGCCGCTCGTGTAGTTGCCATTGAAGGTGCTGTTCGTGACGGTCAAATCGCCGTTGGCTCTAATCGCGCCGCCGTTTCCGGAATCATCGTAAGTAAAATTGTTACGGAAGGTGGAGCGGTCCACGATGAGCGTGGGGAAACTGAAATCTATATTGGTGGAAATCGCGCCGCCGCCGTTTCCCCTTGCGCGGTTGGCTTCGAAGAGGCTCTGGTTCACCGTGATTGTTCCCCCACCTGCATAGATGGCGCCGCCTCCAAAGTTAATTCCGTTGGCGTTGTTATTTGAAAAGGTAGAGGAGGTAATTGTCACATCGTTGAGTGTTGCAATTGCTCCGCCGCTAGCGCCTGTGTTATTGGAAAATGTGCTGTTCGTGGCGCTCAGGCTGTTACTGCCGACGTAAATGCCGCCCCCATCCCCTGCCGCGGTGTTATTGGAAAAAATGGCGCCGGAGAGCGTGGCAGCACCATTGTCCAGCCGCAACCCTCCGCCATGGCCGGTGCCGGTGGTGGAATTGTTCGAGACGGTGGTGTTGGTGAGGGTCACTGAATTGGAGGCGTATATGCCGCCGCCACTGAAGGTGGTCGTGTTGTTGGTCACTACGCTGTTGGTCAGTGTCAGGGGACCGCTGGAGTAGATTCCTCCTCCGCCGGCTGTGTTCTCGCTGCCACCGCGGACGGTCACACCGGAGATGTTGACGGTAACGTTCAAGACAACATGAATCACCCGTTCGCCAGAAACAGTTTGCTGGATGGTGGTGCTGCCTGCGCCTGCGCCGTTGATTGTCAGCGCTTCTGTAATATCGAGGTCGCCTGCGGTATTGTCGTTGTTTGACCCAACTAAAGTCAACTGGTATGTGCCGGCAGGCAGGATAATAGTATCCGCACCGGGGCTGCCCGCCGGGCAGGCATCCACTGCGGCATTGGTGTTTGCTGCGGAAATCGCTTCACGCAGCGAGCAGTCGCCATCTGCATTGAGCTCGTCTGTTGTTGTGTTGACTGTAATTGTGGCGGCATACGCCGTCTGCGCGGGCAGGCTCGACCAGACCAGAACGGCTGCCAGCAGGGCGGCAAGGAAGCGGTGAAGTCTCGTGGGCATCTTTGTTCCTCCTGAAGATTATCAGTACTTCACGAAAGCGCGTAGTGTGCGTTCTCTAACGCCAGTTTTGCGCTAGAGAGCGCACACTATGCGAGGTTTTCGTGATTGACTGATTATTAGACTCTATCGGAAATAAGAGTTTCTATCCACGAAGAACACGAATGATCACGAAAAAGAGGCAAAATTCGCGTTTCTTCGTGAACTTCGTGGAAAAAACGTTAATTCCGATAAAGTCTATTGAATCAAAACACCCTGCCAGCATACAATGAGCGCAAGAATGGGTGTCTTTTATTTTGCTTTGGGTGGCGGGTAATTTCTACCATCCCTATGCGGTTGATTGTTGGGAATTTTACAGATTCTGTCTGATTTTGGCAAGAAAAAAATCCCGAAGGCTGTGACCCTTCACTCATTTCAGGGTATGTCTTCGGGACGATTCGACTTCATCAACGTTATTCTACGGCAATGAAAAAATTTTCTGGCACGTGGAAGGAAAACCCCGTATAGGTAATCAATGCTGCGGCAAAAGCAAGCCAGATGAGGATATTCAACGCCGGACGGAAAGTGACATCGCTCAGCCCTTCGTCCAGTCGAATGGCAAAGTAAAGCCCAAGCGCGGTAAGAAGGAGAGAATAGGCGAGTTCGTAACCACCCAAATTGAAGCCGAGGGCTTCGGGGATGAACCAGATTGCAATGGACATCCAGGGGAAGGAGGAAGCGATTAGCATGCGGCTGGTCCAAAAGGCACTGCCTGAGGCGATCTGTTTACGGCGTCGGAAATAATCAATGACGCTGACGAGGAGGTAGGCGTAGAAGAACATCTTCATATGAGCATAGACCGATTCGATGCCCTCGCCAAGGATTCTTCCCAGCAGGTTCCCTCCTAAAATATCATAGATTTGATGAAAGAACAGAAAGAACAAATAGCCAGCAATCAATTTCCACCATTCGAATTTTGGCTTCATAAACGGATTTCTCCTTCATATTTGGATGAGAGTATATCCCACAGGCGCGCCGGCTGTTCAAATTTTCATCAGCCTAACTTACATGGGCAAGCCGCGGGTCAAGGGCATCGCGCAAGCCGTCGCCCAGCAGGTTGAAGGCAAGTACGGTCAGGGCGATGGCAATACCCGGGAAGAAGACGAGGTGCGGCGCGGTGAAGACCTGATTGCGTTCCGCGCCAAGCATGGAACCCCATTCCGGCGTGGGAGGCTGGGCGCCCAGCCCAAGGAAAGAGAGAGCCGCCGCGTCGAGGATAGCGGAAGCGATGCCCAGGGTCCCTTGTACGATGAGGGGGGTCAGGGCATTGGGCAGGATGCGGCGAAAGAGGATGTGAGTCATGTTGCCGCCCAGGGCGCGTGAGGCGGAGACGTAATCCATTTCACGGACGGAAAGCACGCTGGCGCGGACAACGCGGGCGTATGCCGGGATGGAGACAATGCCAATTGCCAACAGAGCATTGATCAGTCCAGGACCGAGAACCGTGACGATGGCAATGGCAAGCAGAAGCGAGGGAAAAGCCAGGAGGACGTCCATCAGGCGCATGATGACGTTATCCACCCAGCCGCCCAGGTAGCCGCTCAAGGCGCCCAGAACGGTGCCAATGATGATGGCAAAGGTTACGGTGGAAAAGCCAATCATCAGGCTGAGGCGGGCGCCGTACAGGAGGCGGCTGAACTGGTCGCGTACGTTGCCGTCAACGCCAAGGATGTGCTGAGGTTTCGATTGCGGGCACCCCAGCGCATAAATACAAGGCGCCTCACGTGCTTTGACATTTTCGATGCCAATCAAGGGGGTATAGGGGTCGTAAGGCGCCAGCCATTGGGCAGTTAGGGCAACGAAGGTGAGGATTGCCAGAATTACCAATCCAATGATGGCAGATTTTCGGCGTCTGAGACGCCGCAATGTGATGTTCCACAGGCTGACGGATTTGAGGGCAACGCCTTCCGGATCGAGGGTGGCGACGGATGAGTTTTCCTGTGTCATGGTTAGTCCAAACGAATGCGGGGATCGAGATAGGCGTAGGAGATGTCGACCAGCAGGTTGAGAATGACGAAAAAGATGGCAATGACCACAGTGAACGCCTGAATGATGCCGTAGTCGCGGGAGGTGATAGCATCGTAGAGGATGCGTCCAACGCCGGAAAGGTTGAAAACGGTTTCGGTCAATACTGCGCCGCCAAGCAGACCTCCCAGAGAAAGCCCGATGACGGTTACCAGCGGGAGCAGGGCGTTACGAAAGGCATGCTTCATAATAACCGTGCGCTGCCGTAAGCCTTTGGCGCGGGCAGTGCGGATGTAATCCTGCCCGAGGACTTCGAGCATGGAGGAACGCGCCATGCGCGCGATGAGCGCCATGGGGATGGTGCCAAGCGCCAGGGCAGGCAGAATCAAGTGCCGCAGCGCGTCTTTCAGGACCTCGAAATTAAGGCTCAGCAATGCATTCAGGATATTCATCCGAGCGGCGAAATCCAGAACGCTGTACCAGAAATTACCCGGTTGCACCGGCAAATTCCAGACCTCATAAAAAGGCACCGTGATAACACCCGGGCTAAGCCTGCCCGAAGGAGGTAATTGAAATGGGGTGTCTTTGAGAGTAAGCGCAAAGATATAGGCGAGCATCAAACCCAGCCAAAACACGGGCATAGAAACGCCTATATTTGCCCATAGCATGGTCAAAACATCTACCCAGGAATTATGTCGTACGGCGGAAATGACTCCGAGGGGAATACCAACAAGAATGCTGACAAAAAGTGCGGCAAAACTCAGTTCGATTGTGATTGGGAGACGCTCGACGATCAATTCGTTGACTGACTTTGAAAAGCGAAATGAGCGTCCAAAGTCACCCTGGGCAACTTCCCTGATGTAGTAGCCAAACTGAACAGGGATGGGACGGTCGAGCCCGTGACGGTGGATGAATTCGTTGCAGACGGCATCGGTGGCTTTTTCGCCGAGGATGGCGCGGCAGGGGTCACCCGGTATCCAGCGTCCGAGGGCAAAGGTCACAAACAGAATGCCCAGCAAGACGGGAATACTTGAGAGAAGTCTTCGTAGAATGTAAGTTGCCATGCGGTTTGAAGGGCTCCTGGCGCCGCTTGGGCGCCAGGAGCGAATAGATTTTAGAACAGTTAGTTATTGAGGCGGGGCATTGAGGAACGCGCCGAAGAGACCGCTCCAGTAACTGAACGCGCCGGTATTGCCGGTGTGCAACGGATGGGCGGCGTCCCATTGAATGACCAGGGACATAACCACATCGTTGGCATCGAGCGAAGAACCATCATGGAACTTGACGCCCTGGCGCAGTTTGAAGGTCCAGACGGTCAAGTCGTCGCTGGCTTCGTAGGATTCCGCCAGAACGGGTTCCACAGCGGTGCCGGCGATCTCGTAACCCAGCAGGGATTGCGTCACCTGCTCGCAGGCGCGCAGGGACTCGCCGTCGGTTTCATCGGCGCAGTAGAGCGAGATGGGTTCCGCGTTCTGCATCCAGACGAAGGTATCCTGTCCGGGGATGCCCATGACGGCGAAGTATTCGTTGCCGAGCGGGCTGGCATGTGCGCCTTCAACAGTCGCCTTGAAAGCCGTAGCCGAACCGCCATGCGCAACGGGGATCATCGGCACGTGCTGTTTGATGGCATTGTTCGCCGCTTCGTAGTAAGGCTTGCGCTCTTCGTCGCTGGCAAGTTGAGCCGCCTTTTTCAGGTTCTCGACGATGTCGGGGAATTTCTCGCCGAACTGCTTGGAAGCGCCTGCGCCAAAGTGATAATCCAGGAAGTTGGTCTGGTCAGGATAGTCGGCGCCCCAGCCCAGCAGGTGCAGACCATCGAGTTTGCCGGAGTCGGCGTTGTCGAGGAACGTGCCGGATTCCTGAACTTCGATGACGGCGTCAATGTTCAGGTTGGCTTTCAATTGCGCCTGAATATCCTGCGCCACATTGCTCACCTGCGGCAGGTAGCCGCGCACCACATCGCGGTAATAGAGTTTGGTCTGGAAGCCATTCGGGTAACCAGCCTCTGCAAGCAGCGCGCGCGCCGCTTCAGGGTTGAACTCATACCACGACTCGCCCACACAACCGTTCGGGATGGCGCAGGGCGTAAAGTGGCTGGCGACCTCCGAGCCGGCGGGATAGAAGTTATCCACAATGCGCTGGCGGTCAATGCCCATCGCAATCGCCTGACGCACCTTTTCATTGTCGAACGGCGGATAGGTGTTGTTCATGCCGATGTAGAAGATGTTGAGCGCCGGGCGGCGTTGCAACTGCAGGTTAGGATCGGCTTCAATCACTGCAAAATCATCTGGGGCGGGGTTGTCAATGCCGTCCACCGTGCCAGACTGCAGTTCGAGCAAGCGCTGGGCAGATTCAGTGCTCCAGCGGAACACCAGTGTTTGAGATTTGGGAGCCTCGCCCCAGTAATCTGGGAAGGCTTTGAAGACCAACTGATTGCCGCGTTCCCAAGCCTCGACCATGTACGGACCCGTGCCGATCGGCTTGTCCAGCGGACGACCGCCGGTTGCCTCCAGATACTCGGCAGGCTGCACTGCAAAAGAAGTGAAGGCGATCTTCGACGGGAAAGCAGGGTCGGGAACACACAAGGTAATTTTGACCGTGAATTCATCCACCGCTTCGATGGACTTGAATTCACCGCCGTAATCACAATTGGGCGCTTCAACCTTCATCCCCTCGAAAGCCGGTGCAGGAACCGCAGTGGGTTCGGGGGCTTGGGTTGGAGGGGGAGCCGCCGGTCCCTGAGGGGCGGGCGATGCTGTGGCGGTCGCTTTTCCGCCGCATGCCGCCAGCGCCAGGCTGGCAAGCACCAGCAGCGATAGTAAAGCAAAAAGGTTTCGTTTCACGTTTCTCCTCCTGAGAGAAATTTTGTATAGTTTGGACTTGCTTACGTATCTGTAGGGGAAATCGGAAATTTATTCTTCGATGCGGGGCACCTCCTTCCGAATGGTTTGCTCGATTATACAGCAAAAGGAAGTTTAGTAAACAGGCTGGGGGATTCCCAAGCCGTTTAACACTACCTGAGAGGGATCTTTATGCCAGATCCCCGCCACCTTTGTACCGCAGTTCGGGCACTTCCCGTCTCCCGTAATTTGATACCCCAAAATGACATATCCCCGCCTCCGAATCAACCGATGACTGCATTCCGGGCAAAACGTATCTTCATACTCCCCCACCTGCCCCGGTAAATTCCCGGCATAGACATACCTCAACCCTGCCTCGCGCCCAATCTCTGCCGCGCGCAGGAGCGTTTTGGCGTCGGTGTTGTCGGGGTCGGTCATCTTGTAATCTTTGTGGAAGGCGGTCACATGCCAGGGAATATCGCGCGAGACGCCAGCCAGAAAGCGCGCCGCGTCCCACAACTCCTCGTTCGAGTCATTGAACCCCGGTATCGTCAGCGTCACCACCTCTACCCACAACCCCATCTCATGCGCGCGTTTGATACCATCCAGCGTGTTTTGCAAAACCCCGCCCAGTTTGCGGTAATTTTTATCGCTCATGCATTTCAAGTCAACTTTATACGCTGAAAGATACGGCGCGAGATACTCCATCACCTCCGGCGTATTGTTTCCGTTTGAGACATAAGCGCACATCAGCCCCGCCTGCTTTGCCTCCTTGAAGATTGCTACCGCCCACTCGCTCGTAATCAACGGCTCGTTATAGGACGAAACCACCACCGACGCCTTCGTCCGCTGAGCCAGCCGCACCATCTCCTGCGGCGTAATTTTGCGGATGTAATTCGCCGAAACATCCGCCGCGGGGTCGCGCATGGCTTGCGAGGTCAGCCAGTTTTGGCAATAAATGCAGTGAAAATCGCAACCCAGCATTCCAAAGGTCAACGCATTGGCGCTGGGCAAAACATGGAAGAACGGTTTCTTCTCGATAGGGTCGCTTTGCAAAGCCGCCACATAACCATACGGCACGCGCAACTCTCCCCCCTTATTAAACCGCACCTGACAAATCCCCCGCCGTCCATCACGGATCCGGCAGCGATGCCCGCAAGCGTGGCAGATCACCGTATTATCCGCCAGTTTTTCGTATAACTCCCCCGGCGCTGTCAAAGTATCCAGCAAATCACCGATGGATGTAGCCATACGAACCTTCCTTCTATTTCCTTTATAATACTCCAAATGCTCACAGTTTGCATCCAGGCTGGCGGCGCCTCCTCCCGCATGGGCGAAGACAAGGCGCTCAAACCCTTCCTCGGGCGTCCCCTCATCCAGCGTGTGATCGAGCGACTCGCCCCCCTTGCCGGCGAAATCATCGTGACGACCAACCGTCCAGCCGATTATCAGTTCCTCGGTCTGCGCCTCATTTCGGACCTCAAGCCCGGTCGCGGCGCCCTCGGCGGACTCTACACTGCCATCGCTTCCGCCGCGCATCCCCTCGTCGCGGTTGTGGCATGCGACATGCCCTTCGCCAGTTCAAGGCTGATCGAAGCGATGACCAGGCTTCTCGTCCAGGAAGAAGCGGATGTGGTCATCCCCAAAAGCGAGGAGGGCTACGAACCGTTCCACGCCGTCTATCGCCGCGAGACCTGCCTCCCCGCCATCGAAGCGGCTATTGCAGCAGACCAGTGGAAGGTCATTGCATGGTTTCCGCAGGTGAAGGTACGGGCGTTATCGTCTGACGAAATCAAAACCTTCGACCCGCAAGGGCTGGCGTTTTGGAACGTGAACACACCCGAGGAATTCGCGCAAGCCGAAGAACTCGCTCAAAGCGAATAACCAATTACCAATCTCCAATTACCGCACGATCAACACCGGGCAGGGGGCATGACTGACAACCTTCTGGCTGGTACCGCCAAGCAGCAACCCTGCCAGCCGCCCTAACCCGCGCGACCCCATAACAATCAAATCGCTGTTGCGGACTTTTGCAACTTCGATGATTGTCTCTGCCGCGTCCCCTTCCAGCACTTCGGTGTGAATCTCGCCGGGAATGTCTCCCAGTGCTTCCACGGCTTTTTGCAGGATGGCTTGTGATTCATCGAGGCGGGCGTTGATTGCCTGTTGCATGTTGGGTTCGCCCAAATACGGCGGGATGGGGGCATAGACCACCAAAATCCGCAGTTCTGCTTTCATGCACCGCGCCAGATCGGCGGCAACTTTGGCGGCGTGAACGGCGTGTTCCGAACCGTCCACTGCAAGCAGAATACGTTCGAACATGGCGGCTCCTTTCTGTAGAGGGTACAATTTAAGTATTGATGTTACGCACCGTCCCGAAGGTTTGGGCAAAATCCAAGCCTGATTTACGTGAGCCTTCGGGACGTTTTGCGTAGGTGAGTTAAGTATACAAACTTTGTTCCCCCCTTTCAAATCACCACAGGAGACTTATGTCACTCGATCTACAGACCATTCGTCAGCAGTTTCCCTCGCTCGACCGCCCGGCGATTTTCCTGGATAACCCCGCCGGCACGCAAATTTCCAAACCCAGCCTGGAGCGCATCAACCGCTATCTGTTGGAGTGCAACGCCAACCACGAAGGCTTGTTCGAAACCAGCCGCCGCTCCGACGAAATTCTGCACGAGGCGCACGCCGCCATGGCAGATTTCCTCAACGCCTCGCGCCCCGAAGAAATCATCTTCGGCAACAATATGACCACGCTGACTCTGCACATCTCGCGCTCGCTGGCGCGGACCTTGCAGCCCGGCGACAACCTGCTGGTCACCCGCCTCGATCACGACGCCAACATTTCTCCGTGGATGTTGATTGCGGAAGACAAAGGCTGTAACCTGCTGTGGGTGGATATTGACGTGGAGCAAGGCACGCTCGACCTGGATGATTTTGCGCGGGCGCTGGAAAAAAGACCAAAGATTGCGGCTTTCGGCTACGCCTCTAATCTGCTGGGGACGGTGAACCCGGTCAAGAAACTGACGAGGATGGCGCACGAGGCAGGCGCGCTGGTGTACATTGACGCAGTGCAGTACGCGCCGCACGGTCCCATTGACGTGCAGGATATAGGCTGTGATTTCCTTGTGTGCAGCAGTTATAAGTTTTTCGGTCCGCATGCAGGGGTGTTGTATGGGAGGTATGACCTGCTGAATGAGTTGAAGGCGTACAAGGTTCGCCCTGCTTCGGATGAACTGCCGTACAAGTTCGAGACCGGTACGCAAAACCATGAAGGGATTGCAGGAGTTTTGGGGGCGCTGGAATATCTGGAGTGGTTGGGCAGGCAATTTGGGGTGGAACAGGAAGCAGCGTGGAAGGAAGCGGGCTTCAGCGGTCGCAGGTTGGAACTCAAGAAGGGCATGTCGGCAATGCAGGCTTACGAAAAGCAGTTATCCCAAAAGTTGATTGGAATTGTCGAATCGGTGCGGGGTACGCGCATTCATGGCATCACCGATTTGGAGCGCCTCGATGAGCGCGTGCCGACGGTGTCGTTTACGGTTCCGGGGAAGGACCCGGCGCATATTGCCGAGGAAATCGGCAGGCATGGAATTTACGTTTGGAATGGGCATAACTACGCCCTCGCCATCGTGGAGCGGATGGGTCTGCTCGAGGCGGGCGGAATGGTGCGCGTTGGACCGGTGCATTACAACACACTGGAGGAGCTGGAAACGTTTGGGGAAGTGTTGGAGAAGGTGTTGAAATAAAAACCCCTCTCTTTTACGAGAGGGACATGTGGTTAAATGATAACTGCCAGAGTGAGGGGGGCACCCTAGCAGTCATCGCTTTTATATTACTACAGTGCCCCCTTTTTTTCAAGAGGGTTGAGTAAGAAAAAGATTAGAGTTTTATGCGAAGGCTGCCCCTTATAGATGGTGCCCCGGGCAGGAATCGAACCTACATCTAAGCCTTAGGAGTGCCTTGTTCTGTCCATTGAACTACCGGGGCAGCGGGGAAATTATATCACTGTGTTATGGCGCCGACTCGAAGGCGACGCCGTGAGAAATTTGCTCTGCAATTCAGTCTCACTACTTCACGAAAGCGTGTATTAGGCGGTCTCTACCGCCGCATTTGCGCTTGAGAGCGCAAATTACGCCAAGTTTTCGTGATCTACTGAGTCTTGTTTCGTAATTGCCTGCCATGGCACTGCGAGCGAGCGTGGCAGTGACAAGTCTTCGACTTGTCCGCGCAAGTCAGAGACTTGCGCTACGTGGCGGTGCTATTCGTTCAGGTGTGATCCAACCCATTTGACGGACTTTGCGCTGTAATGGTAGTTACCTTGTTCAAGAAAGCCTGCGGGGCTTTGTGCGGTGCTTTCGGTGTCAGGCGCCATCATCTTTGGGTGGCGCGGTAGGACCATAATCCAGCACCTGCCGCATCTGTGTTCCCCCCTCCGGCGGACCGACAATGCCCTGATCTTCCATCATGTCCACAAGGCGCGCGGCGCGGGTGTAGCCAATGCGCAAACGCCTTTGCAGCATGGATACAGAGGCGCGTCCTTCTTTGCGGACAAGGTCTATTGCCTCTGCCAGCAAGGGATCCACGTTGGTGTCCACGGCTTCCATATCCTCGAAGAGAGGGGCTTGTTTGAGCGGCACATCTGATTTGGGGAGGTCGGCAGGGGCGGCGGGCGCAGCGTAGGGGCTTCCTCCACCAAGCTGGGCGCGCCAAAACTCTACCAGGTTGTTGATCTCACGGTCTGAGACGAACACGCCCTGCAAGCGAACGGGCGCGGGGGCATCTGGCGCCTGGAAGAGCATGTCGCCGCGCCCAAGCAGGCGTTCGGCGCCGGGCTGGTCGAGGATGACGCGGCTATCGGTGTTGGATGCAACCGCGAAGGCAATGCGCGCCGGGAAGTTTGCCTTGATGAGACCGGTAACCACATCCACCGAGGGACGCTGGGTGGCGAGGATCATGTGAATGCCGGTGGCGCGCGCCAGTTGCGCCAGGCGGGTGATGGTCTGCTCGGTTTCGGTTGGGGCAATCATCATCAGGTCGGCGAGTTCGTCAATGACGATGACCAGAAGCGGAAGCCGCTTTTGCCCTTGAAGTTTCATCTTGGCGTTATAGTCGGTAATATTGCGCGAACCAACCTGTGCGAAAAGGTGATAGCGGCGATCCATTTCGCGCGTCATCCATTGAAGCGCCCCGACAACGCGGTCAACATCCACCACCACCGGCGCAAGCAAATGGGGAATGCCGTTGTAGCCGGTCAATTCCACGCGTTTGGGGTCCACGAGAATTAATTTCAGTTCGTCCGGCGTGTTGTGCAGGAGCAGGCAGGTGAGGATGGCGTTGACGCACACCGATTTGCCGGAGCCGGTGGCGCCGGCAATCAACAGGTGAGGCATGTTTTCGAGCGTGGTGCTTACGGGTCGCCCGGTTACATCTTTGCCGAGGGCAAATTTGAGCGGATTGGGGTTGCGCTTGAAGACGTCGCTTTCGACAATATCGCGCAGCGCTACCATTGTCATTTCGTCGTTTGGCACTTCGATGCCAACATAACTGCGCCCTGGTACCGGTGCCTGAATTCGGATGCGGGGCGCGGCAAGGGCAAGGGCAAGGTCATCTGCCAGCGAGGCAATTTTGCTGACGCGCACTCGCGTGCGCCCGGTTCTTGTCTCGACGAAAAGCGGCTCTACCCCAAATTGGGTGATTGCCGGTCCGCGGTTGATTTCCACTACCTGCACAGGCGCGCCGAAGGACGCCAGCGTTTCCTCGATGAGGCGGGCGCGTTGTTGGATGAATTCCTCGTTGACTTCTGGGGCAGAGCCCGGCTCGAGGATGTTTTTCACATCTGGCAATTGCCATTGGATGACGGTTTCGGCTGGGCGGACGGTGGTCACAGGCGCAGCAACGGAAGGTTCGGGGATGAGCGGTTCGGGACGGTGCAGAGGGGTGAATCCGTTCGATGCGACCTCAGCAGGCTGAGGGGAGTCTGAGGCGGGTTTGGTCAGCCAGCGGCGAATGTGGGCGGCAAGGGCGGTTGTCAGAGGAGAGAGGCGGCGGAAGAGTTCCTGAATTTCAATGTCGAAGGTCATGGTGACGGCAATGAGCAGCCAGGCAATGAGCAGGACGATGGACCCTCCCATGCCAAACGCATTGAACATGAATTTCTGAATGAGACCGCCCAGGTAGCCGCCGCCGTCGCCGTTCAGGGCGGCTTCGTCTGCGCGGGATGGGGCAGCGATGATGAAGTGCATTGCCGTCAACAGCCACAGGAAGAGAATGACGATGCCGGTGGCGCGTTCCAGCGTGAGCGGGGGGAGTTTTTCGATGCGGCGCAGGATCAGCCAAACGCCCATGACGACCAGCCCGGCAGGCAGCAGGTAGATGCCCCAGCCGAGCGCCTGGCTCAGGCGGAGCATGAGGTAGGCGGTGAATTTGCCGCGCGTGGCAGAGAAGAGGACGAGGGCGGTGAGGATGCCGGTGACAGCCATGACCGCGCCGATTACGTCCAGTTTGCGTTCTGGGGAAAGGGTTTCCCACCAGGAGGAGGGAACAGGTTCGGGCGGAGGAGGAGGCGCTGCCTTTCCGCGTTTGGACGGCGAGATTCCTTTATCTTTGCCGGCGGATTTCCCTCTGGCGCCGGCTTTGGGTTTTTGAGAGGAAGAAAAGAACGGCATCTTCAGCGGCATAGCATATGGGAGTATAGCACGAATGGTCTGTTTTTCGTTTTGCGCGTCAGGTAGGGTAAAATTGCAAACACTTCGTATTTAAGGATAGCAGATTGTTCGAAATTCTTTTTCTCGGCACATCAGCCTCGGCGCCATCGGCAAAGCGCGGGCTTTCGGCGCAGATCGTCAAACATGACGAGTATCGTTTTTTGGTAGATTGCGGAGAGGGTACGCAACGGCAGATTCTGCAATCGGGGACGGGGTTCAAGAACCTGACGAATATTCTGCTCACACATGGGCATCTCGATCATATTCTTGGGCTGGGCGGTTTGCTCAGCACGTTTCTGCGCTGGGAAGCCATCGAGGAGCTTAATATTTTCGGGGGGCGTGCCACGCTGGAGCGGGTGTATGCGCTGATTTACGAAGTAGTGCTGCGCGGCAATCAGCCTCCCATGCCTCTTACCCTGCACGAAATCAAGCCGGGCACGTTTTTCGAAGCGGATGATTTCAGCATTACAGCCTTCCCCGTCACTCACCGTGGACCGGATTGCCTGGGGTACATCTTCGAGGGAAAGGCGCGGCGTCCGTTCCTGCCCGAAAAAGCAGATGCTCTCGGTGTCCCTTTTGGACCGGAGCGACGGGAACTGGTTGCCGGCAACAGCATCACCCTGCCCGATGGCACGCGCGTCACACCCGACGATGTGCTGGGTCCGTTGACGAAAGGCTCGAAACTCGTCATTGTGGGGGATACGGGCCGCACGGATAATTTGGTCGAAGTGGCGCGCGATGCAGACGCGCTGGTGATCGAGGCTACTTATCTGGACGAAGAAGCCGAGATGGCAAGCCAGTTTTCGCACATGACGGCGCGTCAGGCGGCGGAACTGGCGGCGAAGGCAAATGTCAATAAGTTGATTCTGACTCACATCTCACGCCGTTACCGCGAAAAGGATGTTTTGAAGGAAGCGCAGGCTGTCTTTCCAAATACTGTGGTGGCGCGAGATTTCGACGTGTATCAGGTGAAGCGCGGGTAACCCTCCCTCAAGCAAAACAAAAACCAGAGAGCCGCCATCGCCGGCGTTTCTCTGGTTGAGAGGGGACAAGGAGGAGCCTTCCTGAAAATCTCAACTCATATAGCGGTTGTTTGCCTGTCCCTCAGCGTTTGCGCCAATTGGATGATACGTCGGTTCGCTATAGACGGGGCGGTTGACCGAAGGTGCAGGCTTGGGAGCCGGGCGCGGGAAGTTTGTGGCAGGTGTGCGGTAGGTCTCGCTTTCGGCGGGACGGTAGGCAGAACGAGCAGGATACTGTCCCTCTTCTGCCATCGAGAAGAGGCGGTCACCGGCGACCGAAAAGGTGTTGATCAGCAGGACCCGAATGGTCAGCACCATCACAGCCACCATGATTGGCACTACTTTTGTCATGGTTCCCTGACCCAGCAGGATTCCGCCTTCGGCAGTGTGCCGCATGATTGCCACTGAAATGCCCCACCAGGTAAGTGTGGCATTGAAGGCGGCGGCGAGAAACCATGCTCCAAGCAGATACCAGACCTCTGCAGGTTCGTTAGCGCCTTTTTCAGGGGTAAAGATGCGGGCAATCCCGGCGAAATCAATGGCGCAGAAGGCAAAGGCAAGTATAGTTGCCCAGCGGAACGGTCCGACTGCCAGATCCCCCAGAATGTCGCGCAGGGCAAAGAAAGTGCTGGAATAGTTGAAGACCTCGAACGCCAGCAGGGCGCTGAGGATGAGCAGCCCGAACATTAGCCCGCGCTTGAGCGCCACCCTGCGGAACATGGAGATCGAGTTGAAAGTTGCCGAACGATTCATTAGAACCTCCTGTGGCTTCCGCGTAGGGAAGTCCACCAACGTGGGAAGAAGTGACAGTGCCGCAAATATAGAACACTTGTTCTAATCTGTCAAGAGGAAAACTACCGGTACTTGCCCACCTCTCTTACTGCAAGGCTACCGCCAATACTGTTTCTTTCAAGTTCGTATGCCGGAGCAGAACGCTGGCGCTGAAAACACATCCTGTCGTCTATTGAGCCTGATTCCCGCCTTATCCCCGCACGGGGGTAAACCCCGCAGAGTTGTCAAAGTTCTTCGGTGCTTCCTCTAGCCTTATCCCCGCACGGGGGTAAACCCCCGTGCTATACACACCAACCCCGCTAAAGCGGACTGGGCAACCTGCCAGGCGGCTTTAGCAAAGCACCCTTTAGGGCAGCCGTCTTCCGCAGATACCGCCCGACGGTTTACACGTCGAGCGGGTTCGCAGCGCTTTGCATGTCCTAAGAACCTATCCGAAAATTCCCGCAATCCCGGCTCCGCCCGGAGATAATGGTTTTTAACAAAATAATCTCGTAACGTTGTGTAGGGCGCGTTCTCTAGCGCGCCTGTTGGCGTTAGACGCCTTCGGCAGCGCCAACTATAGTAATACTCTTGAACATCTATCACGACCGTGAAGATTTCGGCAACAACCTTATCGCGGAGACATAACTGCCCCCACCCCTGCCCC
>Ga0272446_1004569_pt1 | contig 16231 bp, 12 predicted proteins | sample YNPCB0061_FD_194587 | JGI IMG/M metagenome (GOLD analysis project Ga0272446, IMG submission 194587) | Hot spring microbial mat communities from Yellowstone National Park, WY, United States - YNP-CB-006-1 | ecosystem: Environmental > Aquatic > Thermal springs > Hot (42-90C) > Sediment | place... | reverse complement strand
CCCGAAGGCGTCGTCGTGTTCTTGAGGGGGCCAGTTGCACTTGAGCCAATTCCAGGCCCCGTTGGGGCGTTGCAGCGTCCAGATGCGATCCAGCGCGGTGCGCGTCGTGGTGTGCAACTGCCCCGTAGTCTGGGCATCGTGCATGGCCAGGGTGACGGCCGTCACCAGCACCTCGGTATCCCAGCGCGGCTTGTCCCCCTTTTGGCCGCGATCCCAATGACGAACGCGCTGTTCCAGAAACGCCCGCACAGCCTTTTCGGCCTCAGAAGCCGGCCCTTTCAACGCTGGCTTGGCCCACAGCATCGGCACATTGGTATGACAGGTAGCGCACTTGCGCTGGTTGGTCCATTGGAGGGCGACATGATCGAGAAAAGCCCCAGCCCGCTGGGCCGAGTATTCCTTAGCCAGCGGCTCATTGGCCTTGTTGGGGCCGAACGGGGCAACGCCGGGAGCTGCTCCCCAGACTAGGCGAGAACTCACACCCAAAGCCAAACCAACGGCCCACAAGACACGAATCATGCCGATGCCTCCGCTGAGGGTGATGGGTTGGCAAGTCGTTCGATCTCAACCCGGCTACTGTGGTAGCTGGCCTGACCGGCGAAGTCGGCCAACTCGTCGGTGGTGAGATGGTTAATGTTAGGGGTACCCGAGATTTTGGACCAGCGGCCTTTGAGGACGACCACGACACCGGGACGAACCGCGCGGGTGACCGTGGCTTGCAATTCGCAGCTGCCCCGAGCATTAAACAAACGCACTCGGTCGCCCGGCTGAATACCACGCACGGCCGCATCCTCCGGGTGAATCTCCACGCAGGGGGGACCGGCTCGGTCGAGCAAGCCACGCTGGCTGGCAAAGCTGGTGGTGACGAAGTGATGCGAGGCCCCGGTGACCAGTGTCAGCGAGCCGACTTGCTCGGGTTCCTCCGGCCGGCGAAAGCTTCCAGGCAACGGGTCCAGCCCGGCGGCCGCCAGCCGTTCGCACCATAGTTCCACCTTGCCTGAGGGAGTGGGAAAGACGCCGTCGGCAAACGGTATGGGCGGGGTGCGCAGTGGGACAAACCCCTCGGCTTTGAGGCGTTCCAAGGTCATGCCCTCGAAGTGCGGGTTGCCCCGAGCCGTGGCCGAAAGCACCTCGGCGATGACCTCATCGGGGGATTGATGCAGCCAGGGTTCGTCGAACCCCATCGCGTCGGCCAGTCGGCCCATGAGTTCCCAGTTGCTCACGCACTCGCCGCGCGGCGGAATGGCCTGGGCGTTGTAGGTCAGCACTGTCGAGCCGTAGGCCTTGTGCAGATCGGTCTGTTCTAGCTGCGAGGTGGCGGGCAAGACCAGATCGGCGAGATCGGCAGTATCGGTAAGGAATAACTCATGAACAACCGTAAACAGATCCTCGCGCCGCAGGCCTTGGCGGATTTTGCCCGCCGCGGCGGTAGCCGTGGCAGGATTGGCCCCAAAAACAAACAAGGAGGCAATCGGCGGATCACTGACTTCGCCCAGCAATGCCTCGCCTAAGCGGTTCATATTAATCGGGCGGCCCGGCGGATGCGGGCAGTCGGCCCAGTGATGCACGGCCTGGGCGTTCCACTTGACGTATCCCGACGTCGAATACATCAAACCGCCTCCCGCCTTGCCATATTGCCCCGTCAGAGCCGGCAACGCGGCAATGGCCCGCACGTTCTGCCCACCGTTGAAATTGCGATTGATGCCGTCGGCCATTTTGATCACGCCGGGACGCAGTGTTCCATACAGATGAGCCAATCGTCGCAGGGCTTCGGCTGGCAGGTCGGTTTCACGGCAAACCCGTTCCAGGGGAAACTCACGAAGCCGAGCGCGAAATTCCGGCCAGCCTACCGCATGAGCCGCTAGCCAGGCTTCGTCCACTTGTCCCGCCTCGACAAGCAGCCGCGCTAGCCCCAATGCCAGCACCCCATCGGTGCCCGGTCGCGGAGCCAAGTGCAGGTCGGCCGTCGCCGCGGTGGGAGTGCGGCGTGGATCGATGACGACCACGGTACAGCCGGCATGGTGGGCTTTGCGCAGCCAAGGCATGAAGTGCGGCGCGGTGCTGTGTGGGTTGTGCCCCCATAGCAGGACAAGCCGACTATTCAGCACATCTGAATAATTGGCACTCCAGCGGGCTCCGAGCGTCGCCTCGATGGCCATCTCGGCGGCGGCTCCGCAGATGCTGCGTTGCAGTTGGCTGGCTCCCAGGCGGTTCCAGAACCGGGCACTGCTGACGACCATCTGCACCAGCCCCAGCGTGCCGCTGTAGCTGTAAGGCAAGATGGCCTGTGGCCCGTAGCGGTCGAGAATCTCCCCCCAGCGCTGGGCGATTTCACTCAGCGCGTCCTCCCACGAGATGCGTTGCCACTGTCCTGAACCTTTGGGGCCGACTCGGCGTAAAGGGTAAAGAAGCCGGCCCGGGTGGTAGACGTGATCGAGATAGGGGCGAACCTTGGCACACAGCCAGCCCTGGGCGACGGGATGTTTGGGGTCGGCCCGGAAGGCGACGGCTCGCTGATCGACCACCTCGGTCAGCACACCACACGTATCAGGGCAATCATGCGGACAAGCACCGCGAACCGTCGTCAAAGGAAGCATTCCCACTGGCTTCTCCGCAACCCTCGGGGCGATATTTCGCTTATTTTCCCTCATCTCCGCAGAGTCGTCTAGTCGAGATATACTGAATCGACTCGCTCGGCTCTGTCTCTGTCTAAGATCACTCGGAGCAAGCCATGAGCAGGCTGTGGGCAAGCCATGACAAACCTTGTCCTGAAGGAGCTGAAGCTTTACAATGATCGATTGAAGGAAAAATGGACGGAAAAGAAAGTTCAAACGCCTGCCTTGAGCACCCTCCCGAGTGAGGGTTTTTCCATGGATGATCGACGAATAACCGGTCCCAAACCGCTTCGAGCGGGGCAGGGACTGAAGGAACTGTTGTCTGTTTCTGTTTCGGATGCGGATGCCTCCCCACTCTCCGCGGAGCAGGTGTACCGCGATTATGCGCCGCGCGTGTTCAACGTCGCTCGTCGCATGGTCGCCACCGATTGCGATGCCGAAGACGTGACGCAAGAGGTGCTGTTGCAGGTTGTGCGCAAATTGCCTAGTTTCCGAGGAGAGGCGGCATTCCCGACCTGGCTGCATCGCGTCACGGTAAATGCGGCTTTGAGTCACCGCCGTCGCCAGGCCAGCCGGCAAGATCATCTTCGCACCCATACGGCGGAAGAGGTTCCGCTGGACATTCCTAGCGGAGAAGGCCCCCCCGAGGGGGTGGTACTCGGGGCCGAACTTCGGCTGTTGTTGGCTCAAGCGATTGACCGCCTGCCTCCGAGTTATCGCGAAGTGTTTCTTTTGGCCGATATTGAAGGTTTGCCTAACGCCGAGATTGCCGATCGATTAGAATTAACGCTGGCAGCGGTCAAGAGTCGACTGCACCGCGCCCGGGCCATGCTTCGGGAAGCATTGGAGCCGCACTTCGGTGACGTCCCCTCGTGACGTCCCCTCGTAAGGAGGGTCAACGCGCATGAACCTGGAGTCTCCCACGTTGGCTGTCGATCCCGAGCAACGTCGCAGCGCCGCAAGTTGTTTTGAACGCGCCTCGGATGTAATGGCAAGCGGCGACAACGCCCACGCCGTCACCTTGTTGCAAGACTGTTGCCGGCTCGATCCGGCTAATCTGCTCTATCGCCAGACGCTACGGCGTGCGGCCCGGGCACGATACCGCCAAAATGGCCGGGGGCACTGGTTGGCTTGGCTGTGGAACTGGCCTTTGCGTTTGCAATTGAGCCGGGCCGTGGCGGCCAACCGCCCCACGGAGGTCCTACAGTTAGCCGAGCGTATCCTGGCGAATAACCCCTGGGATGTGGCGGCCCAACTGGCCATCGCCCGAGCGGCCGAAAAACTGCAACTAGTGGATGTGGCGATCTGGGCGTTGCAACAAGTCCGTTTGCAACGGCCGCAGGACGCGACCCTGGATCGCAGCCTGGCCGGCTTGTATGAGCAACGCGGGCATTTCACCCAAGCGCAAACGTTGTGGCAACGGGTGGTAGAGCAGTGCCCCGAGGATAGCCAGGCCCGCGAGCAGTTGCTGCAACTGCAACGCATGGCTCAAAGCGTCTTGCAAGCCCCAGCTACAAGCACGGCAAGCAGCGGCAGTGGCAGCGGCAGTTGGCTGGTTCCCTTCGAACGCGAGGCCAACGCTCTGCGTGAAGCGATAGAGGCGAATCCCACCCAGGCGAGCGGCTATCTGGAGCTGGCTCGGCTGTATCGTCAGACCAACCGCTGGGAAGCAGCTGCCCAGACACTCCAAACCGGCCTAGAAGCCACGGGCGGCGATTTTGCCCTCCAGGTCGAGGCCGCTGACTTAGCTATCGAACCATTCCGGCGAGATTTGGCCATCGCTCGGGCTAAGCGAGCCGAGAAAGAAGATCCGCTGCTGCAACAGCGTGAGGCCGAGTTGGTCCATGAAATTAACGCTCGTGAATTAGATCTCTACCGGATGCAAGTCGACCGTCAGCCGCAACGCGACGATCTGCGGTACGAACTGGGGGTGCGACTGCTGCGTTGTGGTCAGGCAGAGGAGGCGTTGGCGATCTTCCACGGTTTGCCCGACGATTGGCGAGCGGCTCGCGGGGCAGGCTACTGTTATCGCCTGTGGAACAACTACGCCCGCGCGAGGGATTGTTTTGAACAAGCTTTGAAGCGTCTGCCGGACCACGATCACCTCCGCCGTGAGGAATTGCTTTACGAGTTGGCCTGTTGTCATGCCGAATTGGGCGACTATGACCGCGCCGTGGAACGTGGGGCGGAATTGGCCGAACGCTCACCGGATTACCGCGACATTCTCGCTCTTTTGCCACGCTGGCAGGCTCGCAGCGCTGAAGCTCGCAGTTGGGCAGCTCCATAAGAACTGAGGGGGAACTTCTGGCAGAGGGCCCGGTGGAGCCTACCGCTGTACGGGTTGATGGGTCTTTTGCTTGCCAGGCTGTACTCAGCTTAGCGTTGCCAACAGGCCGCTCATCTCCCCCGCCGCGTGTCCATCGCCCATCCGCTGCGCCGCTTGCAGCCCCGCGGTGAGGATCTCGCGGGCCTCGCTGGGGCGTCCCTGCTGAGCCAGCACTTGTCCGGCTTGCAGATAAGCCGGCACATAGTCGGGGTCGCGCTGGAGCAGTTCGCGAAACGTCGTCAGGGCCTGATCAGGTTGGCCGGCCGACACGTACTCCATCGCCAGGGCATAGCGCAGAAAACTATTGTCCGGCTCGTCGGCTAAGAGTGCTTCAATCTGGACTTTGCGACTCATGGAAATTCCTCCGCTATAACCATCTTATCCGGCACGCCTCGCCTTGGCCGCGCGAGCCGAACGCAGGCCGGCGTCAAATCGTGCGACGTGGTTTTTCCCCATCGGGCCAAAGCAACGGCCCAACCGATAGGAACTCTCGGCAAGGACCACAGTCCGGGAGGATTGCTCGCAGTGGTCCGCTGCCTGCCGGAAACGGTGCAATTGGAACCGCAACGTCGCATTATGAGAGGCGTCATGAGAGTGCCACGCTACCCTCTTGCTACCTTGGCCCAGACACTCGTTTGGGGAGCCGCCCTGACCCCTTCGGTCCTCGTCGCTCAACCGGCTCCGCTTGCCACGCCCCCCCTTCACAGCGCCTCGGTTGCGAGTGCCTCGGCCCGTGCAGCCGCATCGACGGAGCACAGCCAGGCAGGCAAGCCGGCTCGTGGCTGGAGCCTGCGTGCAACGCCCGTGGTTGATGTCGTCAAGCGGGTCAAGGATGCGGTGGTCAACATCCACTCCGAACGCAGCGTCAAAGCTCTATCTCCCGATGATCTGAATGGCCTAGCCTCGACCAGCCGCGTCAATGGGATGGGAACGGGCATCGTCATTGATCCACGCGGCTACATCATCACCAATCAACATGTGGTGGAGGATGTTTCCGCCTTGCGCGTTCGCCTCGCCGATGGGACCAGCCTCAACGCCCGCGTCTTGGCCCGTGACATCGAAACCGACCTGGCCCTGCTGAAGGTGAACCCTCCCAAGCCAATGTCGGCCGTCCTGCTGGGCACCGCCAAGGATCTCGAAGTCGGTGAAACCACCATCGCCATTGGCAACGCCTTTGGCTACGACCATACCGTTACTTTGGGCATTGTCAGTGCCGTTGGCCGAGATGTGACCCTCAATCGGGAAGTGAAATACAAGTCGCTCATACAAACCGATGCCGCCATCAATCCGGGCAATTCTGGAGGGCCGCTCTTCAACATGGACGGCGAACTGGTGGGCGTCAACGTCGCCATCCGCGCCGGCGCTCAAGGGATCGGCTTTGCCATCCCCGTCGATCAAATGATCACGATGGCAGGTCTGATGCTCAGCCGCACACGCCAGGGCCTCGCGCCGCTGCCGTTCCACGTTCGCGATGAGGTGATCGACAAAGCGTCCTCGCGACGGGTGATCGTCGAACGCGTCGAAACGGCAGGCGAGAAACTAGGGCTGAAACCGGGCGACGTGATAACGCAAATCGGCGAGCGTCCGGTGCGTAGTTCGTTAGATGTGCATCGTGCCCTGATTGATGCCCCACCCGATACCAGGCTCGAGTTGATCGTGCGTCGTCAGGGGACCGACCTGCGCACGCAAGTGGTGCTTGAGGCAGCTCCCAAGAGCAGTTCCCCCACCGTCTTGACGGGCGGCATCACCGGCACAATCTGGCGCAGTCTGGGCTTGCGTGTCACGATGCTGCCAGCCAACAGCGAGGTTGTGCGTTCTCATCCCAAGCTCAACGGCGGGTTACTGATCAATGAAGTACGACCGGACAGCCCGGCAGCCAAGGCCGGTCTGAAGGCAGGGGATGTGCTGGTGGGGCTGCATCAGTGGGAGATGCTCACACCCGACAACATCAACTATGTGTTGACTCATCCCGAGCGGCACACGTTTGCAACGATGCAGTTCTACATCTTGCGGGCCGGCCAAGTGCATCGCGGCTGGGTCACGCCTCTCGATTAAAAAGATTGAAAAAGCCAGCAAAACATCGCTCCTCGTGCCCCCGGTTGATCCCGAAACAGGGAAACCGGGGGTTCTGCATTTGTATCGATCGTGCCGATCGAACCGACTGTAGTTGCGTTTTTTCCGCTCTGCCCTCTTGCGAATCCGCTGCCGCAGCGAGACAATGACAGCACGGGAGGGATGTATCATGCGGTTGCTGTGGTGCTTCGTCATCGCCTGCCTGGGGGTGGTCTTGCTCACGAGCGGTTGTTCGCGCCGCGTGGCACAGCCATGGGATGTGGATTTGCCCCCGGAACGCTCGTCACGGCCGCCCTTGCCCAGCGTCACCGAGTTGGTGCCCGCCTTGGACGACCCCGACCCCGACATTCGCTTGGCCGCCGTCATTAGCCTAGCCATGCAAGCCGAGCAAGCCAAGCCAGCGGTGGCCAAGCTACTGGAGCGTCTACGCGATGAGCATCCCTTGGTGCGTCAAGCGGCCGCCGACACCCTGGGCACGCTTCAGGCCGTCGAGGCAGTGGAGCCTCTCATCGCCTTGCTCCACGATGGCAGTGTGGATGTGCGGCGTAGTGCGGCCCTGGCCCTGGGGAAAATCGGGCCTGCCGCTAGCCGCGCCAGCGAGGCGTTGGCCAAGGCTTTGATGGATAGTGACGAGGATGTTCGCTGGGCAGCCACGCTGGCCTTGGGACAGATTGGCCCCGCGGCACGACCAGCCGTCGCTGCCTTGCGTGAAGCAGCCCGCCAAGCCGACAGCGAGACCAAACGCCGGATCGCTGATTCGCTCAAGAAAATCGAAGAGCCAGCTCCCTAAAACCCGTGGGACGAACCCGGCTCCTGGCAAAGACAGAGACGAGGTATAAACTCCAACCGAAGCAGCACAGCACAGAAAAACGCTAGGCTCGTCTTGACGGCCTGGCTCGATCCACTATCATGGACGTTTTCCGAAGGTTCGCACACAGGTTTTACACAATGTCTACCTTCATGGCCAAGCCGGAAACGATCCAGCGTCGCTGGTACGTCATCGATGCGGCCGATCAAATCGTGGGACGCCTAGCGGTCCAGATTGCCAACATCTTGCGGGGCAAGCATCGCCCGGAGTACACGCCGCACGTGGACACCGGCGATTTTGTGATCGTGATCAATGTGGAGAAGATCCGCTTTACAGGCAAGAAACTGCAAACGCAGACCTACCACAGCTACACCCGTTATCCGGGCGGCTACAAGACGTTCTATGCCAAGGACTGGATCACCACGCACCCCGAGCGTATTCTCATCGAAGCGGTCAAGCGGATGATGCCGCGTAACCGCCTGGGTCGGGCCCAGTTGACCAAGCTCAAAGTTTACAGGGGTCCGCATCACGAACACCAGGCGCAACAGCCCGTGGAGTTCAAACTCGGTCAGTAATTCAGCGGAGACTCTGCACTTGGATACGATTTTTAGTCCGCCTCTCCAACCGCGAAAGCAGCGACCGGCTGTCTTTCTAGGAAAAAAACGCGCCTATCAAGCTACGGGTCGCCGCAAGACGGCGGTGGCTCGGGTGTTTCTTGTCGAGGGAGAAGGCTCGATCACCATCAACGGCAAGGATTTGCTGGACTATTTCACTGAGGAACGCGACCGCAGCGCTGTGCTGGGTCCCCTTCAGGTCTGTGACTTGATGAATCGTGTGGATGTGGTCGTCCGCGTCCAGGGCGGGGGCACCACGGGCCAAGCCGGCGCGGTCAGCCTGGGCATCGCTCGCGCTATCAAGGTGATGTTCGGCCTAGATCAAGTCAAAGCCCCCACACCTCCTCCGGCTGTTACTTCGGAGGACGACGAGGTTCCCGCTCCACCTCCGGCCCCTGCCGTCCCCGAGGAACCGCTGGTCACCATGGCTGTTCGGCTTCGCAATTCCGGTTACCTCACTCGCGACAGCCGTATGAAAGAACGCAAAAAATACGGCCGCAAGGGCGCTCGCAAGTCGTTCCAATTCTCCAAGCGTTAATTGGGGCTTGCAAGACAAATTGTTTCCTTGGCGTGCCTGGGAAGTCGAACGGTGTCGGAGTTCGACTTCTCAGGTGCATTTTGGTTTTGTTCGCGCCTAAAATAAGGGTGCCCCACTTTTCTGTGAGACTACCTGTATGACCGCTGCGAATGACGGCTTTTGCACCATCGAAGAGGCCATCGCCGAGCTGAAGGCTGGCCGTATGGTGGTGATGGTAGATGACGAACACCGGGAAAATGAGGGGGACTTGGTAATTGCCGCCGAGTGTGCCACTCCGGAAGCAATCAACTTCATGCTGACACACGGCCGGGGGATTTTGTGTCTGGCGATGTCTGAGGCGATGTGCGACCGGCTCGGTCTGCCCCCCCAGACCAGTAGCAACGCCAGCCGGATGGGTACCGCCTTCACGGTCAAGTTTGACGCCCGTACCGGCATCCATACCGGCACCAGTGCCTTTGACCGCGCCCGCACCATCGCCGTCGCTGTCGATCCCCGCTCAACGGCTGCTGATTTGGTGCGTCCTGGCCATATGGATGGGCTGCGTGCCCATCCCGGCGGAGTGCTGGTGCGTGCCGGTCACACCGAAGGCAGCACCGACTTGGCCCGTTTGGCCGGCTTCCAAGAGGCCGCTGTCATCTGCGAGATTCTCAACCCCGATGGCAGCATGGCCCGCGTGCCAGATCTGAAGCTCTTCTGCGCCAAGCACGGCCTGAAGATGTGCACCATCGAGGAACTCATCAAGTATCGTCGCCAGCGCGAAAAGCTAGTAACGCGGGAATTGCATCTCCAGCTACCTACGAAATATGGCGTCTTTGATTTATATGTCTACACCTCGGTGGTCGATCCCGAGCCGCATCTGGCCCTGACGCTCGGTGGGATTGGCCAAGGCGAACAGACCGAGCCGGTTCTCGTGCGGATACACAGCCAATGCCTGACGGGGGACTTGCTAGGTAGCCTCTTATGCGATTGCGGGCCGCAGTTACATCACGCCCTGGCCCAGATCGCTCAAGCCGGCAAAGGCGTGCTGTTGTACATGCGACAAGAAGGTCGAGGCATCGGCCTGCTGCAAAAGCTGCGAGCCTACAAACTACAAAGCGAAGAAGGACTCGACACCGTCGAGGCCAACCTCCGCCTCGGATTCGGGCCGGACCTGCGGCATTATGGCATCGGTGCCCAAATTCTACGCGATCTGGGCGTGCAAGAGATGCGCCTGCTGACCAATAACCCCCGCAAGGTGGTTGGGGTCGATGGCTACGGCCTGAAAATCGTCGAACGAGTGCCGATTCAGATACCGGCCAACGAAAGCAACCGACGGTACTTACAGACCAAACGAGAGAAGCTCGGGCATCTGTTGGACCCCTTGGAAGATCAAGCAACGGCTGAAACCCCAGCTTAGGTCCGCTGAAGGGCCTCGTCTGGGTTAGAGTGCTAGGATAGCGCGACCGCTGGAGGCGACGGCACGGCGAACGCGGTGTGACCAGCCCGATGGGCTTGCAAGATGGCCAGCAAACCCCGGTAGTGATCTTCAAAGGTCCAGCGTTGCCCGGCGAGGCGAGCGGCACGGGCAAAACGATCGCGTTGCTGGGGATCGGTCATAACGGTCAAAGCAGCCGCCAACGCTTGGGCATCATGCGGGTCGTCAAGCACCAATCCTTCGGCCCGATGCGGTCCACTGCCCTGTAGCAGTTCGGCAGCCCCGTTGTAGCGAGTGGTGATGACCGGCAAGCCACAGGCTAGGGCCTCCAAGACCACATTGCTGCAGGGGTCGTAGAAGGTCGGATGCACTAGGAAATCGGCAGCGAAATAGGCATCGCGGACATCTGGACAAAACCCCACAAAGCGCACACGATCTTGAATCCCTAATTCTCGTGCCAAATGAGAAAAGGCTCCCGCACACTTGCGCCCGACGGCCAACAAATCCAAAGGTTCTTTGACTCGTGCCAAAGCGCGAAGCAAAGGCTCCAGCCCCTTGAGCCGAAAATTCATGGCAGCAAACAGGCCGACCGGCCGACCAGGCACCAGCCCCCAGCGTTGTCGGGCCTCATACCGACGACGGGGGCGATCGAGCGGCTCAAAGCGTTGCGGCAAAGCGGCAATGGGCAACGTGTATAACCGGGCTGCCTCGACCCCGTAGGCTTGGCGTAAATGCTCGGCCACCATCTTGCTGATGGCGATAATCGAGGTGTTGCGTTGCCTGCAAGCCGACCTTTCCAACGCCCAGAACGACCATTCGGCCGGATCCAACCAACGAACCGTTCGCATCAAGCGACGTAACAGCGGCGAGCGATACTTGCGCAAGCTGGCTTCGATGGCCATTTCATGGACGCCGGCCTGGGGATATAGGATATCCACACCAGCCACCTTATCAAAACCAATCGAAATATCATGATGATTCTGACACAAGGCGGCAGCCACGGCCCGACTGAAACCCCACTGCCGCCAAACGCGAAACTGAGTCGATCCCTCCACGCGATGAAAGATCAACCCGCTCGGTAGGGCCTGGCTATCCCAACGCCGGGCGTACAGATGCACCTCGTGCCCATCGGCCACCAAACGATGAGCCAGGCTGGTGACATAGGTTTCGCAGCCACCCCGCTGAGGCAAAACGCTTTCATGACAGAGAGCAATTTTCATGCGTTGCCCTCCTTGCGACGCCGAAGGTTATGCCGGCGATAGCGCTGCCAGCGAAAGCAGATCAACCCCAACAGCCAGCGTGCCGAACGGCTAGAGGTGTCTGGCCCTCGATAAGCGCGCCAAAAGGCAACGCGGTCGCGGAAGGTCACGCCGGCTATCTCGGACGAATAGAGCAGCTGAGCCAAATCTTTGGATTGATACACTCGCCACAACAACACATGATGTCCCAACCGATGCAAGTCAATCAACGCCACTCGCCCACGCCACGACTCGGGCACGCTATTTAAGTCAGCCTCATGGACATAAAAATGACACAGGTATAAATCTTTATGAAAATGACATCGGTCGTGCAACAGCCGGGCCAGCCGAGCCATCTCGGCTACCAGACCGCTTTTCCAGCGTTGAAAGTCACGGGGCTTGAGCCGTTGCTGTGCAAGGGGAATGGCCTCATGCAGGGCTAGTTGTCCGGTGAGTTCTTCCACGGCCAGGTAACTTTGGAATTGGCCACCCGGACCGAGGAATTCGCCGGCCGCCACCACCGCGGGCACGGGCACGCCCTGGGCACGGGCCCATTGCAAATGGTTGGCTTCTTGCATGGCCGGCGACCAATCCCCACTTGGCCAGATTCGCGCCAATAGAGCATTCCACCAGCCCAGCTGATAATGGCGTTTCAGATACACAACCAGACGGCGGCCCTCGGCGTTGTGCAAGACCCAGCGGCCGGTGCTGCGGCCCTGCTTGGCATGAAAACGGTCGGTGACCTCGACCTGCATGATGCGTTCGGGCCAATCGGAGCCGGCATAATCAGGCCAATCGGCGCGTTCATAGCCGCGACGAGTGCGTTGCCACACGGTCGGGATCACGTTGTTGGCCTCCTGCCAAGTGCCTGTCCACAGGGGAAACAAACGGCTGGGGCCGGGTGCGACGGCCTCGGGTTGACCGAGTACTACCTCGCCGCTTTCACTGACTGCCAGCGCATCGAGCGTGGTAAGGCGACGCCTGGCATCACGCAGGTGTTGTAAAAGTTCACCTGTTTGACGCCAGATTCGCATGCGTTGTTGGGGTGACAGTCGGGCTAGGGCCGCCTGTAAACGGATCGCCCGAGGCACCGCCAACAGCACAAACGAATCTGCACCCCGTTCCCCCGCCGCCAGTACCTGTGGCCCGCGAATGCCATGGCGTTCCAGCCGCCACAATAAATGGGCCAGCTTCATGGCTGACTCCCCGCCTCGCCGCCGCACCAACAGCACACGCCGACCATCGTCAAGGGTCAGCCAGCGCCGCGTTGCCTTCTGTCCGGGCAAGAGCCGCATCGCGTCCAGATGCAACCAGCGGGGCAGCTCGGCTCCCAGAGCCGGCGTAACGCACAAGGCCCGGCCTTCGAGCAACGTCCAGGTTTGGCCCTGGACCACGCCGCGTTTCTCACGGATATGGCGTTTGCCCAGTAGACGGGTCGCCTGAGCATCGATCGTCCGTGCCCAGTCAAGCCGGCCATAGGCCCGAAGAAACGCCAAGCGATCGCGGGTCGAAGCGAAAGTATCAGCGAGGGTGGCATGCAAGGTAACCAGATCGCGTCGAGGATGACAAACATATTTGCCACTTCTTTGCCAATCAAGAAGCGTAAAACGTGCTTCGCTGACTAGTATGTGCTTAGCATAGAGGTCGCGATGCCTATAGCCTGCGTCGTGCATCTGTCGCAGCAAGGCCCCCAAGGCACGAGCCACCCGACGCCGCTCGCTCGCCGCTGCGGTTTGCAGATATTCGGCCAGGGGCACCCCGGGAGCGGCAGCCAGCAACAAAAAGGCACGCCCCGCCTCATCGACGCCGTGGGCTACCCAGTCGGGACTGGGCAAGGCAGCGCGTTCGAGCCTGGCCAGTAGCCGAGCTTCGCGTTGCACCGGGGAACGCAACCCAAAGCCAGCCAGACAATTGCACCAGCGGGTCGCCCAGCAGACGCGCTCCTCACGTTTGAGATACATCGTTTGCCCGCACACGATCACCCGGCTGACTCGTCGGCCGACGTGACCGCTGACCACCTCTTCGGGCAAAGCCAAAAGGTCCGAGGCACGCAACAGGCCGGCTGCTTGTAAGCGCTGACGCCAGCTAGGATGAACGACGACCCAGCCACGGCCGGTGCCACGCCGGCTGAGCCAAATGCCCGCGCTGAGACTCGCCGTCAGTACCAGGGCCAAGATCAAGAACATCTCTTCACCCCTTTCCCTGTAATAAGTCTTCAGCAGCAATCAACACCTCAGCAGGCAGAAGCGTTTTCATACAACGATGATCCGTGCGACAAACACGCTGCTGACAGGGGCCACACTCCACTTTCTTTTGCAAATGAATAGCGCGCGGATGATACGTCTCGGTCCAAGCAATATGTGTGGGTCCAAAAAGAGTAACCACGGGTCGATCAAAAGCTGCCGCAAAATGCCGCGGGCCGCTATCAGTCGTTACCAGCAGATCGCACCGCCGCACCAACGCTTTGCTCAACCCCAGCGACAGCGGTACGGGCAGATCCGCCAACGCCCGCACGGCTGGATCACCTGCCTCGGCCGCAATGCGTGAGGCAAGTTCGCGTTCTTTGGGGCCGCACAGCACTAGCACGCCACAACGCCGCCGCTGCGACAGATCCCGGGCCAGCTGAGCGAAATACTCGGCCGGCCAGTATTTGGACGCCCCGAAGGCTGCCCCGGGATTGAGCAAAACCACCTCGGGATAGCGATGCAGCCCGGCACGATCCCACACCGCGTCCGCGCGTGCCTCGTCTTCTGCAAGGGTAAACAACTCCATGTCATGCCCCGGCGGCGCACAGCCGACATACTCTGCCAAGCGGTTGTAGGCGTCGATGATCGGATGGATGCGTAGGCTCCCATCGGCATGGCGTTCGGGTTCAATTGGGTCACTCAGCAGCAGGCCACGGCCATAGCGGCGATAGCCGACGATGCGAGACCTGCCAGCCAACCAAGCGACGAAAGCGGAGCGAAAGGAGTTGGGAAAGAGGATGCTCAGATCGAGCCGTTCGCGTCGCAATTTCCAGGCTGTATGCCAGGTTCCCTGCAGTGGTACGATGGTGTCGAACCAGTCGGCCCCGGCCAACACCTCGCGGACGTATGGCTTCATCACGCCAATCAACCGCCCCTCATGGAAAAAACGACGCAAGGCACGCAGTGCTGGCGTGGCCATGACCACATCGCCAACCCAGCCGGGCAGAAACAGCGCGACGGTAGTCATGCGGCCTCCAGGCGTTGCAAGATGCGGCTGGTCGAGACTCCGGGGCGCAGAGCGGCCAAATGGACGCGACCGCCGGCGGCTTCGACCTCGTCGGCCCCGACGACCTGATCGCGGCGGTAGTCGGCCCCTTTGACCAAGACATCCGGTAACAATTGGCAAATGAGTTCTAGCGGTGTGGATTCTTCAAAAATGGTCACATAATCGACACATTGCAGAGCAGCCAGCACCTCCGCGCGGGAGAGCTGGTCATTGGCCGGACGCGAGGGTCCCTTGAGACGACGGACACTCTCGTCGCTGTTGAGAGCGACGACGAGAAAATCAGCCTGAGCGCGAGCTTCGGTGAGATATTGCACATGTCCAACGTGGAGTACGTCAAAGCATCCGTTGGTAAAAGCGACGCGTTGCCCTGTGGCTCGACGACGTTTGACCTCCGCCAGGAGTTGCTCGCGCGGCAGGATCTTGCCTTGGCCCGATCGAGCAGCCGCATGGCGGATATCATGCAATATCTCTTCACGTGTTACGGTTGCTACACCGATCTTCTCTACCTCCAGGCCGCCGGCTATGTTGGCCAACTGAATGGCAGGGCCATAGTCGGCACCGCTGGCCAACGTTATGCCCAGCACGGCCATCACCATGTCGCCCGCACCAGTAATGTCGTAGACGGCACGCGGTCGAGTCGGGAAAATTTGCGCGCGACCATCGCGATGCACTAGGGCCATGCCATCGCGATCCAGGGTGACGATGGCCGCTTCCAAATCGAGCCGTTCGCGTAGTTCCTTGCCTGCGGCTAATGCTTCAGCGGGCGAGTGGAGGGTGCGGCCAACGGCCAGGCCCGCTTCCAAGCGGTTGGGGGTGATGGCCGAGCAGCCGTGGTATTTGCGGTAATCGCCGCCACGGATCGGATCAGCGAGGACTTTTAGCCCCAGCGCACGTGCTTGAGCAATGATCGATGCCAGCAAGCCCGGCGTGCAGACGCCCTTGTCGTAATCGCTAATCAGCACCACATCGGCCCGACGCATCAGCCGATGCACGACGTGAATCATTTCGCTTTCGCGTGTGGCGGAAAGTGGAGTGCGGACCTCGAAATCGACTCGCAACATCTGCTGCGGATGCCGTGACTGGGCTCGGCCCATGTAGCGTTCTTTGACCGTGCTGGGGCGTTCGGCATCCACAAGCAAAGCTTCGTCATCGATGCCAAGTTCTTGCACGAGTTTACGTAGGCGTTGCCCTTCGTTGTCAGAGCCGACTACCCCCGCTAGCATGGTCCGTGCCCCCAGGGCAGCAAGCATACTGGCCACACTGCTGGCCCCGCCAAGACGTTCTTCCCGATGATCGGCCTGCAACAGAATGACGGGAGCTTCCTGGCTCAGGCGGGCCGCATCGCCCCAGATG
>Ga0272446_1004568_pt1 | contig 16237 bp, 14 predicted proteins | sample YNPCB0061_FD_194587 | JGI IMG/M metagenome (GOLD analysis project Ga0272446, IMG submission 194587) | Hot spring microbial mat communities from Yellowstone National Park, WY, United States - YNP-CB-006-1 | ecosystem: Environmental > Aquatic > Thermal springs > Hot (42-90C) > Sediment | place... | reverse complement strand
AAGGTTTTGGGACAGCACGATGGTGTGCATCACTACACGATTGGGCAGCGCAAAGGTTTAGGAATTGCTCATAGCGAACCGCTCTATGTAATTGGGCTGGATGCTAAGAATAATCGGGTAATTGTTGGCGATCGCACGGCGACCTTCACGTCTGAATGTACCGTGCAGCGGGTGAATTGGGTGGCGATCGCAGAACCCAGCCACCCTATTCGTGCCGAGGTGCAGATTCGCTATCGATCGCTGGCCGTTCCCGCAACTCTCACTCCTCTCGCCGAAAATCGGGTTCACATCCAATTTGATCAGCCTCAGTCGAGTGTCACACCGGGTCAGGCAGCGGTATGGTACGACGGCGAGGTGCTGATGGGCGGGGGCGTGATTGAAAAGTTTCCCCAACCAGGAAACGACGAAACCACCGACTTGACCGCTTAGGATTATGGATCACAGCCCTGAGCAAGCCGAGTTTCCAGATACCCAGAAGAGTGGGGTTCTGTCAAGAAAGTTTTGCTGGGTCGCAAACCCTCAAAATTTATAGCCTTGGCCGGAAAGCTTAGGACAAAACCAAATGCTCTAATCTTGATCGACCAGACGCGTCCGGATATTGGTTAAAACCACTTGACTGTTGACCGGCGATCGCGGCAGAGGTAGCTCTAAGTTAGGCCAGGTGGGCAAATCCGTACAGGGACAATCGAGACTACCAATACCCGCATCTCGGATTGGAACAGGCATCGTGCAACGGGCACAGGGAAGAATTTCCCAGCTCGGAGAAAGAAGGTCGCGAATTGTCTGGCTAGTGCCTTCTAGGTAACAATCTCCCGCATCTGCTTGGCACAACTGCTCCCAGCACTGTTCAAAGGCGCGGCTGTAGCGATCGCCCTCAATCACCGGCTGGGGAAGCACAACGTCCTTCCCATTATGGATGACGACACCTTTGCCTAGCTGAAACCAGTAGGCAAGATACTGGCGTACGAGCGTTTCGGATGCCATAGGAACTCTTTAGAACCACAATTTCATCCTAGTACTTGCATCAACCACGCGAACACTTGCAAACCTTGAGCTTTTCTTAAGTTCCATTGAATCAGCACCTAATAATGGCTTGGAGTTGATATAGCCGTTGCCCTGTTTCTCATAGCGCCGGTGACTCAAAAAGCCTGCCCAGCATTAGTCGCTGAGCACTGGGTTTTGGCCTAAGCTTTCTGAACTACATTTTCCTTAGTAAGGCTCTAAAACGGTTCAGCAACCAGCAACTAGCCCAAGCGAGTCACTCCTGTGGTTAAAAGTGGGTAATCCAGAAAATGATGATCCTGCATAATCGCATAAAGATTTACTTCTTGCTCTAGTAGACAGGCATGACCACTATTAGGTAGTACAACAACTTGGCTCTTGGGTAAGAAACGCGCCAGACGGTTGGCTTCTGCGACTGAGGGCAGCAATCGATCGGCGCCACCTGCTAACCATAAAACCGGTAGTCGAATCTGTTGGAATTGCGTCTCTTGAAAATCAAACTCATTAATTAGCGAGAGTCGCCAAACAATTGTTTGTTTGGGCACAGATTGAACCGCCTTTAACAGCGCTTGACGATTTTCGAATGATACCCGCTCTGGCTGAATGAGAAGTGGCAATAGTCCACCTGCTAGGGGTTGAAGAATGACTTCAGGTAACCAGTGAAGCATGGCTTGGCTAATCAATAAAATCAGGCTATCCCGCATTGTTAAAGCCGGATTGACCAAAATCATTCGTTGAAACAGGTTGGGTGCCTGTTGCACCACTTTCAGGGCTAAACACCCCCCAAAGGATTCGCCACACAAATAGACTGGGCGATCGCCCGATTGTTTTAATTCTGCTTCAATCAAGTCAATTACCCGCTCGGCCAACTCATCCCAACCAGTTTGATCCGTTGGTGGAATGGCTAAGCAGCGCACATCAAATAGCCGTTCTAGCCCTTCAGTTTGGGTACGCAAGAGTTGCCCCGTTCCATCCATCCCTGGTAAGAATACAAAGAGTGGTAAGTCGGGACGTAGGTTTTTGGGCGTCAAAAAACAAGATAGATTCATCACCATAGAGGGTTAAAAAAACTAGCGTGTTTACGAGTCGCACCCATAATTGGCTTGAATCTAAATAAAACAATGGGTGGCTATCAAGGGAAGGGGGTTAAGAGCGCTTATACCCCTAGTAGAATCCTTGTTTCAGTAAACGATGCACCTCATGCTGGCAGGCTTCCGTTACTTCGTTCACCAGAGCTTGTGCCTGTTTGCCGTGATAGTCTTCTCGCTGCGAGGGTTGAATGCGATAGGGACGACCCACCAAGACATTTACCTGGTGGTAAACCACCAGCGGATGCCAACCGGGTTGATCAAACAATGGCTCTGACGGATCAATCAGGCTCAAAAGCCTTAGAGGAAAGGCCGCATTTGTCGTTTCCTGGCAGGCAGCGATCGCCACTGGTAAAATGACCAAATCTTGAATCGGTGCCCGTAACGCCAGATGGGCAAATCCTCTTTGAAACTTACCCACATCTGTGGGCTTTGTCTCCCTGACGATAGATGCCGCCCCTTCGGGAAAAATACCCACCACCTGTTGTGATTGCAGCAATTGCACCACCTGCTGCAATAAACGGCGACCGCGATCTTTCGGCGTATCTAGCGGAAAGCAACCAAGAAAATCTAATACTTCTCGCATCAGCGGGATCCGACTCATGTAATGGTGACAGGCAAACCGTACAGGCCGATTGACCGCCGCCATCAACAGGGGGGCATCCATAAAACTGCGGTGGTTACTGACCACCAACACCGCCCCTCCCGTTGGCACTCGCTCAGGATACAAAATCCGAACCTGTGTACCTAATGCTGCCAAAAAACTGTGGGAAAGCATCAGGGGAGTGACTGGAAACATACTGGAACCTGCCAGAAAATTAGGGAATAGAGGCGAACTCTGGAGCAACATAAACTTAATCAAAAGAGGGAAAGGCAGATTTTACTTTGGGGTTCATTGATGACAGACCTCCGGTAACCCGCATAGAAATCACAGCGAGATATTCCAGAGTCGAATCTGTGAATTGTGGGCGTTATTTCCGTTGAAAGGCACGGTTCTGCAAACCCCACTTCATTAAATTTTAATTTTTATAACAGCTCTATTCATCTTTATTCAGATTGATTCCCCTCCCCTTGGCGGTATGCGATAAGCAAAAGTTATAACTTAAGCCGGTTTGGTACTCTCGTCTTGACTTCGTATTATGAGAAAAGTTAGCTTGTACTACTTTTCTCACTCTCAAAACAACTCAAAAGACTCGACTTCTTTGAGCCTGAGCCTTTTGATTACTAAGAATGCAGAAGATCTGTCAGTTTGACCATTAGAGAGTTGTGTTGAAAATGCGATCAGGAGGGCTGGCTCTTCTAGCACCTGCGAGCTTGGCACCAGTCCGCAAAACAGACCCACTAGGTAGCGGTAGCGGTGAAATCAAACCATCTGCCAGTTCCAGAAATCCATACTTGATCGAGATTGGCGTAAGGCAGGTTATTGAGTTGTTGTTCTCGCGACTGGGCACTTTTCAACGTGCTCAGAAAAAGACGCTCAAGACTCAAAGCTCTCTCCTATACCAGCTCTGGAGCGCCTGCCGATGCACCTCTCGCCAGGGAATCTGGTGTTCACGGGCGATCGCCGCACAATCCTCATATTCTGGTTGCACATTCAGCGGTGTTCGGTCGTTTACATCGCGGCGGGCCACCTTAACCCGCACAATGCCATAAGCAGTTTGTACCGTCTCAATTTCACGCCACAAAGCCGTTCGCTGTTGGAGACGGCGACGAATCCCCAAGGTGGTCGTTTCTTGAAAGATTACCTGTTCACAAATCTCTATTTTTTCAGGAGTGCAAAGAACAGTGAGTAAAATACCAGGGCGCGATTTTTTCATTGCGATCGCCTGGGTAAAGACATCAATCGCCCCCACTGTAAACAAGCGATCGTAGAGATAGCCGATCGCCTGAGGGTTCACATCATCTATTTGAGTCTCTAACACCGCTATCGTTTCTTGCCCAGTCGGGCCATCCGGAGATTGCCCATCAACCTCCGTAACGGACTGATCTGCGACAGTTGACACAGTGTCATTGCCCTGTTTTCCTAACCAGAGCCGGAGGATATTGGGAATCGGTAAGTCGCGATGCCCTGCTCCTAACCCCACCGTTTGCAGCAGCATCGCTGGCGGCGGCCCGAATTGGGTCGCCAAGGCAACGGCGATCGCGGCCCCGGTCGGGGTGACTAACTCCCGTTGAATACCGTTGCTATAGATCGGTACCTGTCCTAACTCAAACAGCTTCAGCACGGCTGGAGCCGGTACCGGTAAATGGCCATGGGCGGCGCGAATCATCCCCGCCCCAGTCGGCAAAGCAGAGCAACAAATTCTATCTACTTTTAGCCAGTCAAATCCCAAACAGGTACCGACAATATCCACAATTGCATCAGCCGCTCCCACCTCGTGAAAATGCACCGCTTCTGGCGCAATGCCATGAACCGCTCCCTCAGCTTCGGCTAGCCTCCGAAACACGGCTAAGCTCCAACGCTCTGCTCGGGCCGGTAAGGCAGCCGCCCGAATCATTTGCTCAATTTCTGGCAAATGGCGTGTTCCTCCGTGATGATGGGCCGCGGCGGCGGTTGCTGTAGCCCTTGGGGGAGAGTGGTAGGAAGGATCATGACTGGGGTGATCATGGGAGTGGCTATGGCTGTGCGGGGCGTGGGGATGGTTATGGCTGTGGGCGATCGACTCTGGTGGGTGGGTTGCCCCATGAATCGCCACAAACTCCGGCCCTTCCTCCCCTGCGACTTCCTCTACAAACCCTTGGGGCGTGTATAACTCCACATGAAACTTGGTCGCCCGTTGCCCATTACGCAGCACGGTTTCACTCCGGAGGCGATATTCCCCTGCGATACCCAGCTTCGCCAGTTGCTCTGCCAGATACGCCAGTGGCACCCCTGCATCCAGGAGCGCACCCAGGCACATATCCCCTGCAATTCCAGTCGGGCACTCAAGATAAGCAATTTTAGTCATGATTCAGCATCAGATAGGGGGAGAACAGTGTTAGTGGTGATAAGAAAAACCCTATTCAGCGTTAGCTGCAACCGAATTACACGAGAATAGGCATGTCGATCGAGGGAACTTGATCCCATCCCTATTCTGCCTTCTTCGGACTAATGCAGGTGAAGGACTTGAAGTGGCATCTCATTCTGAGGATCTGCCTCAAATTCCCTAAATATAAGAAGGGACGGAGGCGAGAAGAGCGCACAAAGCTGACAAATTTATCTAAGTGCGTCACTCCTGCTCCTCATGCAGCGACCAAAGCCGACCTCTCTCCTGCTTTTCCTGGAAGTTGGGCGATTGCCTTTTGCTTTTTCCCAGAAATTGCACTATTGAAAAACCCCATTTTGTTTCGGTCTCTTGTTCTACCCTTGTTTTGAAGTAAATGGCCACTCTCTATACCCTGCATCCCCAAAACCCGCAGCCGCGAGTAATTGATGAGATTTGCGCAGCCCTCCGATCTGGAGCGGTCATGCTGTATCCCACAGACACGGTCTATGCGATCGGCTGTGACCTGCACGCGAAAAAAGCGATTGAGCGTGTGCGCCAGATTAAGCAACTCTCTAACGAAAAGCCTCTGACATTCTTGTGCTCATCTCTATCCGATATTTCCTCCTACGCGATCGTCAACGATAGAGCCTATCGTACAATGCGGCGACTGATTCCAGGCCCCTATACCTTTTTGTTACCAGCAACGAAGCTCGTGCCTCGCCTCGTAATGAGCCCTAAACGCCGCACAACTGGGATTCGTGTTCCTGATGATCCCATTTGTCAGGCGCTTTTAGAAACCTTGGGGAATCCCATTATTTCTACCTCGGCACCCTGGTTAGAGCGCCACAATGGTCAAAAAGAAGTCGTCACCAAGCCACCGACGCACTCTCGCTATGAGCTATTTGATCGGCTGGAAAAACTGGTCGATATCATGATTGATACGGGTGTTGAGCCTGGTTATCAAGTTTCTACGATCTTAGATATGACTACTGAGGAACCAATTATTCTCCGGCGAGGTCTAGGATGGGAGGAAGCATCTACCTGGGTAAAGGTTGGATCTGAAGCCACCTGACGAACTGTCTATCTCCGCTGTGGTCTGATTGGATACGGCAACAACGGCATTCTACGCACAGGTCACCGTTGGTAGTAACTTTCCAGAAGAGCTGGGGAATGCGATCGCTCATGCGTCTTTACGCCACTGGTCTGGCAAGATCCGGTAACCACCTGAGAAAGTGCCATAGTATAAACAGGTTTACCCGAAGCCCAGTATGGCTGCCCTGTAGTTATCGACAACGATAACGGAGCGCGCTAGCAATCGCTTGAGCGCGTTAGACCGGGGGACAGCCGCTATTTCCTTAGTGTTCTCAACTAACCCAGCATAACGATGTGAAGTTTGGATGAGGAATTTTGGATTCTTTAGGGGTTTATCTTGTAAACCTGCGTTTTGGATCAGTAGTGAACTCGGTAACTATTTTTATTCCGGCAAAAGCTTTCCCCCGTTCTGCTCCGCTCGCCGTTTTTTACCTCGTTTGCGTGCACTACCATGAATGTCGATTTCACCCCTCCCTGCTCTGAGTCTTCCTTTGTTGAACCCTTCGCTTCTGCGCCCTTCGCCAAAGACGAAGCCTATTCTAACAACACGGGTTTGCATTCTTTATCGGCTCAGCCGACGACCCTCCTTGATACAGACACCCTGGCAAAGGTTTTGGCGAGTGAACTAACGGCAGATTTAGAGCTAGCTGAGGGCGCAGTTATAAAACTCACTTGCCGGATTGCCGCCGAGGTTGAGCGTATCTGCCAAAAGAGTGGGCGGATTCAAGCCTCGGGGCAGGGACGCTCCTGGCAGTTGTCGTTGGCCAGGCATCGGTTGCAAAAGTGTCGTAACTATTTCCAGCTAGGGTCGCGGCGCGGGCGTGTCGAGTTACACAGCACCCTTGGATCAATGATTTATCGCTATGTCGCACCGACTCGTTTGCAGTTGGGGTTTCAAGCACGCTACAACCTGATCGAAGATTTTTTGCAGGCTTTTTACGGGGAGTCGCTCAAGGCATTTCGGCGTGAGAATGAGTTAGGAGAGGCGTATCAACCCCGTACCCGCCTGGAACTAGCAGAATACATGGCATTTACTGAACAGTATGCCAAGCGCCGTATTTCTTTGCCAGGGGGACAAAATCAGCAATTGATTGTGTTGCGGGCGCAGCGATTTGGGCAACGTCAGCCCCAGGAGGTATCGGTTGATATTGAACAGGCTCTAGAGTCGCCTAAGGGAGAGGAGGCAGAGTCCCATAACCGCACCCCGATCGCCCAACAGGTGCGGGAACAGTTAGTAGCAGATGGGGCCGATACTTCCTCGGAGGCAGTCTTACGCGATCGCGTGATTTCTGAGCTGGTCGCCTATCTCGAGTCTCAAGGTCAGGCCGACTGTATTGATTACCTGGTACTCAAACTTCAGGATTTATCAGCTCCTGAAATTGACCAAATTTTGGGTCTGACTCCACGCCAGCGCGATTACCTGCAACAACGATTTAAGTATCATGTTGAGCGCTTTAGCCTTTCCCATAATTGGAAGCTGGTGCACCAATGGTTAGGAGCCGATTTAGATCAAAACCTGGGCTTGTCAGGGCAGCAATGGCAAGCGTTTTATCAAATGCTGACGCCGGAGCAGCGTCGTTTGGTGGAGTTAAAGCGATCGCAAACCAGCGATGAGGTGATTCTGCGTGAACTCAAGCTAACGCCTAAAAAACTCCAAAAACGCTGGGAACAGTTGCTTGACATGGCTCGACAAGTTCGTAACCAGAACTAAGAAAGTTATTAAGCGTATCGTGGGTTACGTCCTCCGGGCAAGTTATAGCCTTGGTCAGAAGACTTAGGACAAAACTAACAGCTCAAACGTTGATGCTGGGTAAGCTTTCGGATGGCGATCGCCATGTTTCTCACAGCGACGGCTATACCTGATAGATACCTGCAGCAATGCAGGCGAGCAAAACCGCCCCTGTCTAGGTATCAGCTTGATAGTGGTACGAACTAAAGTTAGGACGAGGCATGGGAGTTTCACCTCTAGCCGAGGGCAATTCCTAATATCTTTTTCTTTAGGCCAAAGATCCTAACACGTTTGCGTAATGCTAGACCCTGTGACTCTGATGCTTACCACAGCGCAATCAAAAAAACCAATAGAAAGATTAAATAATACTGATAGAGCAACAGAGAGCCGCTAAAATACTAGCGAAAATCTACTTTTAGCCTGTGTTAATCGTGAATGTCTTCTTTGAGCAGCGATTGGCGGCTCGCTAGCTTTCCTTAACAGACAGAGTTGAGAAGAAGCTAGAGCTAGTCTCAGCAGGCTGACCAAACGATATTTCTTTAGGTTCGCTATTTTGTTTTTGTCTACAACGAATACATCTTCGTCACAACCATAAGGAGACTATCAAAATGTCAGATTTGAATCGGGGAATTATGAAGTTTGAAGGAGCCGATAGTACGGTCGCTATTTCGATCTCGGCTGTCTTGATTTTAGGTAGCATTGTGGCCCTAGTGATTTGGGCATTAAGTGCCGCCTACGCGATCGGCTAGGAGCTTTGCCATTGAAATACACTCACGAACAAGTGCTCCTAAGTCTAGCGCACTTACCTAAGCCGCCATGGTCAGGTACTTGTGCACTAACCAATTTTCAAGTTCCCTATTTTCAATCGGCAGGCCAGGGCTTACTGTAGGTATGCCCTTTCGTTTCGGTTGACCAGGTATGGAGCTTGAATTTATTCCTGTAGAAGATTTTTACTTTGCGCTGACTTTAACGGTACGTCCCCTGCTTGACCTTGGTCAGCCAGGGCTAGCCGAACACGTTCAGCGGCAATTGTCCCAGTTGTATGGGCAACCTTCTACCGTTGCAGCAGCGAGTCAAAACACTTATAACTACGTGTTTCGGGTAAACGGAGTAGATAATAGCCCCTCTCAGCAGCTCATTCTATCCCTGGCTGATTGGCAAAATAACTTGCGAATTAGCAGCGACTATGGCTGGAGTCTAGATAAAGACCGTAAGCCTATTCGCACGGCTAGATTTCCTGAGAGGGACGCTTTTTCTAGACAAGTAATCGCCCACCTTCAATCGTGGTTAGATCTACCTGTCAACCTGATGGAACATCTATCTAAGAACGGCTGAAAACCATGGCCTGCGGTCAGTTAAGCTGTACGGGGCGACATCACCCAATCGGCTTGGTCGGACGAACGCAACTCGCAGTGCAGGTGTACTGGCTAGAGAGTTAATTAATTGCTACCAGCAATGCCCAGCAGCGTCAAACCAGCCCACTATCATAACAATCGCTGCCAAAGGGTTGCTGTCAGCAACTTAAACGAGCGAGCTGGCTATTCAGACTAGGAGATGAGCACCATCGCGGAGTCTCAAAGCAACCTATTGCTGCTAGCCATCACGATCCCATCGTGCACTTAGGGATTGGTTGTCTGAGCTGCCAGTAGTTGCTTCAGCTTTTCTAGCTCCTGTGCCCAACGAGGGTCAGGTTGCACGCTTTCATCCGATGGGCTGGAGGAAGATTTACGTCCCTTGTTATTACCATTTCCCTTACGACGAGCACCGGCTGTCACTGAAGTCTCGCTACTCCGCTCAGGGGTATCCTCTGTGCCATCCTCTTTCTCTTTCTTACGGGGTTGAGCCCGCTCAACCTTGAGGTTGCTTTCCTTAAGCAAAAAGCCGTTGAAACGCTCAATGACTTCATCAGCCTGCTCTTCACTTTTTACAGTGACAAAGCCAAAGCCCCGACATTTATTGGTTTTGCGGTCAGTAATAATTTTGGTGGAGACAGGGCTGACTTCTGAGAAAACAGCCTCTAACTCCTGCCGATTGAGTTCTTCGGGTAAGTTGCCAATGTATAGACGAACGGACATGAAAGGAGTACCTCCAGACTGGATGAGCTAGCTCACAGATAAATTAAAAGGCATTGGCTCAAACGAAACAAAACAAGCCCCAAACCTACTAAAGTGACGAGGCACTGTCGCCAGGTTGCCAATTTCCCACGGGGTATTGCCAAAAATCTTTTTGCGATGGCTTGCCATTAAACTGCTTGGTTTAACGATTACACTCCAGCAACCCAGACAGAGAGTAGCTAAAAGTCGGATCATTAGCAAGAAGGGAAACAATAGCAAGAAGGGAAACAAATGGACTTTTCTGTAGATGTTTTACTAATTTTTGATGCCATCCACTAAGGTATCATGCGAAGCGATGACCCAACTAACCAAAGCCAGAATTCTTTCCAGGTTAGCGGCTAGCTAGTAAGAGCCAGGCAGTAGATGAAGAGCCAGAGAATCTCTCTAGATCCTCTCGAACTTCAGCACATGTCGCCTTAACAGGATATGTAAAGAAATGTAACATCAAGTCTCTCAGGAAGCAAGGCAAAAGGCTCTATTCCACCTTGTTATTACTGAGACAACGAATGGCTTCCAGCATTCCCCTGGCTTTGTTTAAGGTTTCTTCATATTCTTTCTCTGCCACCGAATCCGCTACTAGTCCTGCGCCGGCCTGAACGCTAACGGTGTGCTTGCCGTTGCCCTGGTGACGAACGACCATTGTCCGAATGGCGATCGCTGTATTGAGCTGCCCCTCAAAGTCGTAGTAGCCATAGGCTCCTGAATAAGGTCCTCGGCGGCAGGGTTCAAGCTCATGAATGATTTCCATCGCTCGAATTTTGGGTGCCCCGCTGACTGTACCAGCGGGGAAACAGGCTTTCAAAAGATCCCAGGCAGTTTTACCAGGGGCAAGGCGGCCAATGACATTGCTAACGATATGCATGACATGGGAGTACCGCTCAATCAACATTAGGTCATCTACCTGAACGCTACCTTTTTCGCACACACGCCCCAAGTCATTGCGTCCCAGGTCTACCAACATGACATGCTCAGCCCGTTCTTTAGGATCCTGAAGTAAGTCTTGAGCTAGAGCCTCGTCTTCTTGAGGCGTTTTGCCACGGGGGCGGGTGCCAGCGATAGGGCGAACGGTGGCCGTATAGCTTTGATTCGTAGAGTTGTAGTCGGCTTTGACCATGACCTCAGGGCTGGAACCAATGATTTGCCAATCGCCAAAGTGGAAGTAGGCCATGTAGGGCGAAGGGTTAATCAGCCGCAGAGACCGGTATAAGGCAAAGGGATCGCCTGCATACTCTGTCGAAAGCCGTTGGGAAATCACCACCTGAAAAATATCGCCCGCCCGGATATAAGCCTTTGCCTGCTCGACATGCTCGCAGAACTCTGCCTGGGTTAGGTTGCTGCTGAAGGAAAGGGGTGTGGCTGCCGTTGTTGTTGGAGGGCTCCATTCTATTAGGCGGGCTTGCTCAGACAAAGGCGATCGCAGTTTACTTACCAGATGGCGGATGCGATCGCAGGCTTGCTGATAGATTGTGGGCAAATCTAGATTCGGTGTGCGCAAATCAGCATAGGCCACGACCCAGATTTTGCGTTTTACCTGGTCGAAAATCAATAGGTTATCGACCTGCAGCCATAGGCCATCAGGTAGATCGGCCTCTGTCGCTGGGTAAACCGGCACCCGTGGCTCGATCCAACGAATGAGTTCATAGCCCCAGAAACCAAATAAGCCGCCGATACCGGGCGGTAGTTGGGGCAGTTGCAGGGGTTGATAGGCGGCCAAACAGTTGTCAAGTGCCACAAAGGGATCGCCCTCAAACACTTGAGTGGTACCGTCCCGATAGGTCTGCACAGTGCGATCGCCCCGTGCTTCTAAAATCCACAGGGGATCACAACCCAACAAGCTATAGCGCCCAATTTTTTCGCCCCCTTCTACCGACTCCAGCAAGAAACTATAGGGCTGGCCAGCACAAACGCGATACCAGGCAGACACGGGTGTATCGAGATCTGCCACCCATTCTTGAAAAATCGGGACAAAGTTTTTTTGGGCGGTTAGAGCCGCTTGGGCCAGCGCTTCAAATTGGGAGAAGTCAGGAAAAATCATAGGGAGCAATGCCAGAGGTTGCGCAAGAGCCAATCTTATCGCAGCTTAACCGAAGCATTGAGAAATTTTCTACCCATCTTTTTCGCACCAGAATGATGGATCGAATCACGGGCTACCCTGTAATTGATAACGCACCCTCCTACTTTGGATCTAAAGGCTGTCCATGACTCAATCTGCCCGGTTTCTGAGGAATTAATCATCCAGGCGGCCATTAATTTTAGCGTTGAGGCCGTAGACTTCACGACTACCCACCAGCGGCACCAAGGTCACTTCCTTTTCATCTCCTGGCTCAAACCTTACGGCAGTCCCTGCTGGAATATCAAGGCGCAAGCCCTTGGCCGCTGCTCGATCAAATGCCAGGGCAGCATTCACTTCATAAAAATGGAAGTGGGAACCTACCTGGATCGGGCGATCGCCCGTGTTGGCAACCATTAACGTCGTCGTCGGACGGCCTGCATTAAGTTCAATTTCACCCTCATCAATCAGCAATTCTCCAGGAATCATTCTTCTCTCCTCTCCCCTAGGGATTTTAGCTTTGTTGGATTTTAGCCCGTTTAGGCTTTCGCATTCTGGGTGACCAATAACACTTAAGCCCAAGAAAAGTGAACCTGCTGGGTTGTTTTGAGAATGCTAAAAGCAGCGTACGCTACTTTTGGCGCTGCTAGCATAGAAAAACGAATCGCCTGGTTGACTGGCAAATCTTTTCTCCTGAGCAGCTAAAACCGCAGCGAGGCGACCCAAAACCGCCTGCACAGGTGACAAAAACCTGGATATGTCAAGTCCGCCTCGGCAGGCTTTGGTTGTCTAGGTGCGACTTTAGTCTCCCGCTTAAAGCACAGAGTATCAGGCGGTTTAGTCGTTTTGTTAGCCAATTAGGCTCATCAGTCTGTTTGGCGATGATCGGTTTGCATAGGCGACCTTCTGGTGTAACATTCATCGCTTATGGCAAATCCGCTACACTGAAGAAACTTCTGACGTAACCAAAGAATAGGGTAATGGTTGATCAATTGCTGATCTCCGATGAGGTGATTCCTCCTGATGCGAGTCAGCTCGTCACTGAAGACGATACCCCTGTGGATAATTTTGCTTCCGAAAAACAACAACGACTGTTGGTCAGTTCCCTTTATAGCGCTTTGCCAGGGCAAACCTTCTTGGCTGCCGCAAATGTGGGTATTTACCATACGGCCAATCAGCCAGCTATTGTGCCAGATGTCTTTGTGAGCTTCGATGTGCAAGTGCCCGATAACTGGTGGGAAAAACAGCATCGGTGCTATCTAGTCTGGAACTTTGGGAAACCACCCGAAATTGTAATTGAGATTGTCTCTAATTCAGTTGGTGGTGAACTCACAGAAAAATATCAAATTTATGAACATATGCGGGCCAGCTACTACGTGGTTTATGACCCGAATCAACAACTGAGCGATCGCCCTTTACGCATTTACGAGTTACGGGGACGACGCTATGGGGAACTGGAGGAACCCTGGCTCGACCCGGTGGGACTGGGGCTAACCCTGTGGCAAGGAACCTTTGAGGAACGGCAAGATAGATGGCTGCGCTGGTGCGATCGCCAGGGTGCCCTGTTGCTCACAGGCGATGAGCAGGCAGGGCAGGAGCGGCAACGGGCTGAACAGGAGCGGCAACGGGCTGAACAGGAGCGGCAACGGGCTGAGCGAGCCGAGCAGATTCAACGAGCCGCGATCGCTCAATTGTTAAGCATGGGAATGACCCTCGAACAGGTGGCAGAAACCCTGGGTTTATCTCGTCAAGATATCGAATCAATGACCCAACCGTACACACAGATTTAGCTAGATTCCCTAGGGGGGTACCCTAGGGATGATTAACCCAGGCAAAGCTGAAGCCGTTAAGTCCGTCCAAAGGGAGATTTCAAGACTGGGCAACCTGCTCCAAATAGTTTGCGATCGCCCTGTGCACCAGTTGACTCACCGAGACACCCTGGGTTTGGGCCAGTTGTTGTACCTGTGCATACAACTCTGGATGGATCGTTACCCGGTGACGCCCATCCTTTTTAGCCACTTTTTCGGTGGAGTTGGCTTGCAACAAAGCTGGGTCATAAGTTGCAGCAAAATGATGCAGCGCCTCTAAACCGACGCGATCGCAAAAATCACCAAAACTTTCGGCGGGTTTGCGACTTTGTTTGAAGTAAACAAACAGGGGTTCAAAGGTCGTCTCTAGATCACTGATCGGCATTTTCTCCAGATAGACCTGAGAAAGGCGCGTTTGGTTCGGGGCAGCCCCCAGCCAAATCTGATACTGATCGGGGCCATTCCCCACCAAGCCCACCTCCGCCAGGTAAGGGCGAGCACAGCCATTGGGACAGCCCGTCATCCGAAAGATCAGCGACTCGTCTGGTAAGCCAACTTTAACTAGAAGCGCCCGAATTCGTCCCAGAATGCTGCTAATCACCCGCTCGGACTCTGCATTTGCTAAACCGCAGGTCGGTAATGCCGGGCAAGCCATTGAATAGCGTTCTAGCCGATCAATTTCAGTTTCACGCCGAACTCCATAGCGGGTCAGAATTTGCTGAATCTCTGACTCATTTGCCGGGTCAATGTCGTAGAGCAACACATTTTGGCTAGGAGTGAGCAGCATAGGCAGGCGGTAAGTTTCAATAATCTGCTTCAGTGCTGTCTTTAAGCGGAAATCACCGGCATCCTTAATGCGCCCTGTGTGGATATTAATCCCCAGGAATCGCTTCCCATCTCCCTGATCATGCCAACCCAGAAAGTCAAGATATTTCCACTCTGGTAGGGGTCTAAATGGTTGGAAGGGTTTGCCCAGATATCCTTCGGCTTGACTTCGGAACCGCTCTACCCCCCAGTCTTCAATCAGATATTTAAGGCGAGCATGGCGGCGATCGCTGCGATCGCCATAGTCACGCTGGGTGGCAACGATCGCCTTCACCGCATCATAGACATCTGCCTGATCGACATAGCCAATCGGGTCGGCCAGACGCGGGAAGGTTTCAGTCTTACCGTGGGTGCGTCCCAAACCACCTCCCGCCAGGATATTAAAGCCCTCCAATGCTCCTTGAGCATCAGTCATCACCACCAGGGTTAAATCCTGGGAATATAAGTCCACCGAGTTGTCCCCTGGAACCGTAACACAGGCTTTAAACTTACGTGGCAGGTAATGGGTGCCATAAATTGGCTCTTCACTGTTGTGAATAATGGTGCCTGTGCCGTTACGTTGCCGGGCTGCAACCACATCTGGATGCTCTTCTCCCGTCACAAATTTCTCACCGTCCAGCCAGATTTCGTAATAGGCACCGGTCTGAGGCGTTAGCAAATCGGCAATGCGATTGGCATAATCTTGCGCATAAATATAAGCCGGGCGATCGCGGTAAGGGGCGGGGGGAGCCATGACATTGCGGTTAAGGTCACCACAGGCTCCTAAAGTAGAACCCATGCTTTTCACAATGGCCGCGATCGTCGCCTTCAAATTCTTTTTCAGCACCCCATGCAGTTGAAACCCCTGGCGCGTTGTGGCCCGCAGTGTCCCATTTCCATAGGTATCAGCAAGCCGATCCAACGTCAGATAAAGCTCTGGAGGAATAAATCCGCCGGGGCTGCGGGTTCGCAGCATCATACTGTAGTCTTTCTCTTGCCCCCGTACCCGATGATCACGGTTGTCCTGCTGATAGGAGCCGTGAAACTTGAGGATTTGAATTGCGTCCTCAGTGAAGTAATTGGTATCGAGGGTTAGTTCGGTCGCAAGTGGCTCACGCAAGAAGTGACTGCGTTCTTTAATGCCTTCTACTTTAGAGGGCTTACGGACAGCAGGCTGAGTCGGAGTAGTAACCATTGGAATCGGCTAGAAAAATGAAGGGCAAGTAAGTAGATGGTGACCAGAAATTTAAGAATCGCTGGGCGATCGCCCTTAAAACTCTGGGATCACAAAGAGATTCGCCGGTAACTCGGTCGGAATTACGAGGAATATCATTCTACCACTGAAGACCTGGAGTACATCAAATTCTCAAGGAACTCTGAAGAGTTGGCAGGCAATCGTTTAGGGAAAAGTCTGGTGCTCAAATTCAGCAGCAATGATTGATGCAAAATCTTCCCCCTCTTTTATCTCTTCATTTTCCACTCCTGATTCGCCTCCATCCCTCCATCCGCTTTTAATTATTCTCTCCTGTACCATTCATGGCTCTTAAAATTGCCTGCTGACTCACATTCTGATAAAGCGATTTG
>Ga0272446_1004567_pt1 | contig 16242 bp, 19 predicted proteins | sample YNPCB0061_FD_194587 | JGI IMG/M metagenome (GOLD analysis project Ga0272446, IMG submission 194587) | Hot spring microbial mat communities from Yellowstone National Park, WY, United States - YNP-CB-006-1 | ecosystem: Environmental > Aquatic > Thermal springs > Hot (42-90C) > Sediment | place... | reverse complement strand
TCAGGCGGATCAACCGCCTGATCGCGGCGATCCGGCGCGACCCGTTCCGCGGCGAGGGCAAGCCCGAGCCCCTGCGCGGCGACCTCTCGGGCTGGTGGTCAAGGCGGATCACCGAGGAGCACCGGCTCGTCTACCGCGTGAAGGGGGCGGGCGAGGATCGGATGCTCCAGATCGCCCAGTGCAGGCTGCAGTATTGAACGCGCGCGGCAGGCGAAAACATCTCGTGCCGGTCTCTTTGGTGGAACTGTAGGCGCCTATCCATTCGATCGAGCGGACAGCTTCTCCCATCGCTGGCTTCCCAGCCGTATCAGTATACCGAAAGGCAATCATCATGATCGCATGCGAATTTTGTCTCTTTGGCTCCAACTTGCGAGCCTGCGTAACAAGTGCACAAGGACCGAAGTCTATTTGACCCATCTCTTCGTGATACGGGTATATGAGAGTTCTCAGGGATGCAGGAGCGACAAGGATTTTTGAAAAAGTATCAGAAAACTTTTTAAATTTATCTTTTTTGTTAGTAACAGCAATCGTTTCTACTTCCATAGCTAAGATGACTTTTTTGATAAACAAAAAATTTCCAATCGTCTCATTAACTACCATAGAAATATCCCAAAGAAATTCTGAGTTCATTCCTCCCGCAGTATGACGAACCTTGACTTTGGGGTAGTTTGAAAATTGTCTCTGAAGTTTTTCTCCGAGAAATTTTGCCAAAAATGATGGATTTGGGCTGGATTCTCGCCACTTGACATATGATCCTTCAACCGGGTGAGGGCACTGATTGACCCCACACCCCCGTGCGTTGCATGATAAGTCTCGCAACGACCTTCCGGACCAGCTGCACACACTTTGATCTCAGACAGCACGTGCTTCACGTAACACGCTAGCGTCTCGGGCCTGAGGTTGGGGATGCTGGACACGTCCGCGATTGTCCTACCCCGCCCGGTTCGCCACGAGATCCTGCACCACGGTCGGGTCGGCCAGCGTGGACGTATCGCCGAGGCTGTCGGTCTCGTTGGCGGCGATCTTGCGGAGGATGCGGCGCATGATCTTGCCCGATCGAGTCTTCGGCAGGCCAGGCGCCCATTGGATCACGTCCGGCGAGGCGATCGGGCCGATCTCCTTCCGCACCCAGCCGACGAGCTCCTTGCGCAGCTCCTCGGTCGGCTCCACGCCGGTCTTGAGCGTGACGTAGCAGTAGATGCCCTGGCCCTTGAGGTCATGCGGCATCCCCACCACCGCCGCTTCCGCCACCTTCGGGTGGGCGACCAGCGCGCTCTCGATCTCGGCCGTGCCCATGCGGTGGCCCGAGACGTTCAGCACGTCGTCGACGCGGCCGGTGATCCAGTAGTATCCATCGGCGTCGCGCCTCGCCCCGTCGCCGGTGAAGTACATCCCCGGATAGGTCGAGAAATAGGTCTGCCGGAAACGCTCATGGTCGCCGAACACGGTGCGCATCTGGCCGGGCCAGGAATCGGTCAGGCACAGGTTGCCCTCCGTCGCGCCCTCGAGCACCGCGCCATTGGCATCGACGAGCACGGGCTTGACGCCGGGCAGCGGCAGCGTCGCCGACCCTGGCTTGAGCGCGGTCGCGCCGGGGAGCGGGCTGATCAGGATCCCCCCCGTCTCGGTCTGCCACCAGGTGTCCACCACCGGGCAGCGCTCCTCGCCGACCACGCGCCAGTACCAGAGCCAGGCCTCGGGGTTGATCGGCTCGCCGACGCTGCCGAGGATGCGCAGGGACGCGCGCGAGGTCTTCCTCACCGGCGCCTCGCCCTCGCGCATCAGCGCGCGGATCGCCGTCGGCGCCGTGTAGAAGATGTTCACCTTGTGCTTGTCCACCACCTCCCAGAAGCGGGAGACGGTGGGGTGGTTCGGGACGCCCTCGAACATCAGCGTGGTCGCGCCGTTCGCGAGCGGGCCGTAGACGATGTAGGTGTGGCCGGTGACCCAGCCGACATCGGCGGTGCACCAGTAGACCTCGCCCTCGCGGTAGTCGAACACGAGCTGGTGGGTGAGGCTCGCCCAGACCATGTAGCCGCCGGTGGTGTGCAGCACGCCCTTGGGCTTTCCCGTCGAGCCCGAGGTGTAGAGGATGAAGAGCGGGTCCTCCGCCCCCATCGGCGCGGGCGTGTGGGTCGGCGCGGCGGCGGCGCAGAGTTCGTGATACCAGTGGTCGCGGCCGGCCTGCATCGCCACCTCGCCGCCGGTGCGCTTCACCACGATCACGTCCCTGATCGTCGGGCAGTGCTTCAGCGCGGCGTCGGCGTTGGCCTTGAGCGGCACCTTGCGGCCGCCGCGCAGGCCCTCGTCGGCGGTGATCAGCAGCGTCGAGCCGCAGTCCTCGATGCGCCCGTGCAGGCTCTCGGGCGAGAAGCCCCCGAAGACGACAGAGTGGATCGCGCCGATGCGCGCGCAGGCGAGCATCGCCACCGCCGCCTCGGGGATCATCGGCAGGTAGATCGTGACGCGGTCGCCCTTCTTGACGCCGAGGCCCTCCATGGCGTTGGCCAGCCGGCAGACGCGCTCGTGCAGGTCGGCGTAGGTGATGTGAGCGCTCTCTTCCGGGTTGTCGCCCTCCCAGAGGATCGCGGTCTGGTTCGCGCGCGCGGGCAGGTGCCGGTCGAGGCACTGCACGGAGGCGTTCAGCACCCCGTCCTCGTACCAGCGGATCGAGACCTCGCCGGTGAAGGAGACGTTCTTGATCCGCGTGGGCGGCGTCATCCAGGCGAGGCGCTTCGCCTCCTTCGCCCAGAACGCCTCCGGGTCCGCGGCCTCGGCCGCGACCATCGCCCGATACGTCGCGGCATCGACATGCGCGGTGGCCGCGATCTCCGGCTTCACCGGGATCACGGTCTCGCCCTGTTTCTGGGTCACGGTATCGGGCATCGCCTGTCTCCTCCCGTTTCGTTGCGGTGCAGCACGCCGGGGCGAGGCCATCGCATGATGCCGCCGGCCCTGCGTTGCGCCAGATCAAACGGCCGCTCTGCAACGTATGGCCCCAGCCGAAGGGGCTCCGCAAGGGATCGCGTGGGGCTCGTCCCATCCAAGGCGCATGCGCGCCTCGTCACCGCCGCGCCGCCGCCCACCAGATGGCCACCGCCACCGCCGCCCAGGCGGGAGCCCAGGTGTCGGCAAGCCTGAGCAGCGCATCCGCCACCGGCCAGCGCAAGCGCATCGCATCGGCCACGACGAGCAGCGCGTAGGCGAGGGCGGTGGCGATGAAGGCCGCGAGCGGGCCGCGCAGGGGCCGCCCGCGCCCGCGCTGGACGAGGATCGCGACCGCGAGCGCGACCGTCCAGCCGGTCATCACCAGGAAGCCCGCGAAGCCAGGCGGCAGGACGTTGATGCTGCTCATGCCTCCTACGCCGGAACGAGGATCACTCCGTCCTCGAGACGGTGCGGCACAGCGGTGAGCACGGCGCCCACGCAGGGGCCCTTGATGCACACTCCGTCCTCGATCCGGAACAGCGCGCCATGCGTGCCGCACAGGATGTGGGCGCGCCGCGCGTCGAGGAAGCGGTCGGGCGCCCAGTTCAGCGGCACCCCGACATGCGGGCAGGAGTTCTCGTAGACCACCACCGCCCCGCCGCGGCGGACGGCGAAGAGGCCCGTGAACCGCCCCGCCTCGGGCGCGAACTCGCGCGCGCCGCCATCCTCGATCTCCTCGAGGCGGCAGAGGGGGCGCCACGCCGTCACGGTCATGCGGAGGCGGTTCCCATGCCAGGGTGGGGTCGTCAACCGGCGCGGCCTCAGCCTCGCGTGAGGCCGCCCATGCGGCAGATCGTCTTCCACTGCGCCGCCGTGACGGGCTGCACCGAGAGCCGGCTCAGGCGCACCAGCGCGATGTCGGCGAGCGACGGCTCCGCCCTGATGGCCGCGAGCGTCACCGGCACGGGCATCGGCGCGACGGCCCGCATGTCCACGCACACCCAGGGGGAGCCGGGCTCAGCGGTCGGGTCGGGGTAGGCCTCGCGCACCACCTCGACGATGCCGACCACCGCCTTGCCCTCGTTCGAGTGGTAGAAGAACGCCCGGTCGCCGAGCTTCATGGCCTGCAGGTTCAGCTTGGCGGAATGGTTCCTCACCCCCGTCCAGGGCGTGATGCCATCGGCCACCTGCTGGTCCCACGAATAGGCGTCGGGTTCGGACTTGACGAGCCAGTAGGCCATCGCGGCTAGCCCGCGACCTGGGAACCGTCCTTGAACACGATCCGCATCGGGCGGACCACCACGCTCTCGAACAGCCCCGCCTTCGCGTAGGGGTCGGCGGCGATGAAGGCCTCGGCCGCGGCGCGGTCGGGCAGGTCGAGCACGTAGAGGCTGCCGCGCGGCCTGCCCTCGCCGTCCAGCACCGGGCCGACCACCACGAACCTCTCCTGGTTCGCCTTGAGATACTCGAGATGCGCTGGCCGGGTGGCCATGCGCAGGTCCAGGCTGTCGGGCTTGTCCACGCACTGGATGGTGAAGTGCATCCCCCGTCTCCTCGCAACGCCGTGTTCGCCGCGCGCTTCTGCCACGCCGCCGGATTCCCTTCAAACCCCGGCGAACTGCCCATATGCTCAGGCGATGGACGGAACGCCGGCAGGGAAGCCGCGCGGCAGCGCGCTGCACCGCTTCGCCAACCCGGGCCGCTTCTTGCGGTTCTCGGGCGCCGTGCTGCCATGGGTGGCGGCCGCGGGCCTTGCGCTGTCCGTCACCGGGCTCTGGTGGGGCCTCGTGCATGCGCCGCGGGACTGGCAGCAGGGCGACACGGTGCGGATCATGTTCGTGCACGTGCCGGCGGCCTGGATGGCGATGGGCGGCTATCTCGGCCTTGCCATCGCCTCCTTCGTCGGCCTCGTCTGGCGCCATCCGCTGGCCGACATCGCCGCCCGCGCGATCGCGCCGGTGGGCGCGGTGTTCACCGCCATCTGCCTGATCACCGGCAGCCTCTGGGGCAAGCCGATGTGGGGCACCTGGTGGGTGTGGGACGCGCGTCTGACCTCGGTGCTCGTGCTGTTCTTCCTCTATCTCGGCCACATCGCGCTCTCGAACGCGTTCGACGACCCCGATCGCGCCGCGCGGCCGGCCGCCATCCTCGCGCTGATCGGCGCGGTGAACCTGCCGATCATCAAGTTCAGCGTCGACTGGTGGAACACGCTGCACCAGCCCGCCTCGGTGACGCGGCTCGACGCGCCGGGGATCCACATCGACATCCTCCAGCCGCTCCTGGTCACCGGCGCGGGGTTCCTGTTCGTGTTCGCCGCGCTCGCGCTGATCCGCACCCGCACCGGCATCCTCGAACGGCGGGCGCGGGCGCTGATGGCCGCCCGCGCGGCCGAGCCCGCGACGCCGGCCGCGCCGGTGCCGGTGTGAGGGGCGCGCGCTGATGGACGCCTCCTTCTGGGCGATGGGCGGGCATGCGGCCTTCGTCTGGCCGTCCTACGCCATCGCGGTCGGGCTGCTGGTCGCGCTCGCGGTCGCCTCCTGGCGCGGCTACCTCGCCGCCCGCCGCGAGGTCGCGCGGATCGAGGCGGAAGGGCCGCGCCGCCGCCGCGGGGGGAGCCAGTGACCCGCAAGAAGCACCGGCTCTGGATCGTGCTGCTGTGCGGGCTCGGCCTCGGCACGGCCGCGGCGCTGACGCTGACGGCGTTCGAGGACAGCCTCGTCTTCTTCCACTCGCCCTCCGATCTCGCCGAGAAGGGCATCGCGCCCGGCCGCAACATCCGCATCGGCGGGCTCGTGGAGGCAGGCTCGGTCTCGCGCTCGACCACGCCCGACGGGAAGATGCAGATCGCCTTCCGCGTGAGCGACGGCGCGGCGAGCCTGCGCGTCACCTACACCGGCATCCTGCCTGACCTCTTCCGCGAGGGTCAGGGCGTGGTGGCCGAGGGCGCGCTGACGCCCGACGGCTCGTTCCGCGCCACCCAGGTGCTCGCCCGCCACGACGAGACCTACATGCCCCCCGAGGTGGCCGATGCGCTGAAGCGCGCCGGCCACTGGCAGCCCGGCGAGCCGCCGCCGCCCGCCCGCGACTGGAACACGCTCAGGCCCGCATCGGCCGGCGGAACCTCGCGGCTGACCAACTGAGGATGCCCTTGAGATGATCCCAGAGCTCGGCCATTTCGCGCTCGTGCTGGCGCTGCTGCTCGCCGGCGCGCAGGCGATCCTGCCGCTCGTCGGCGCCGCGCGGGGCGAGCGCCGCGGCGCGCTCTTGATGGCCACCGGCCCCTCGGCCGCGATCGGGCAGACGCTGTTCGTGGCCCTCTCCTTCTCCTGCCTGATGTGGTCCTTCGCGGTGTCGGACTTCTCGGTCGAGAACGTCTACCGCAACAGCCACTCGCTGAAGCCGATGCTCTACAAGCTCACCGGCACCTGGGGGAGCCACGAGGGCTCGATGCTGCTCTGGGTGCTGATCCTCGCGCTCTGCTCGGGCGCGGTGGCGGCCTTCGGGCGCAACCTGCCGGCGACGCTGAAGGCGCGCGTGCTCGCCGTGCTCGGCATGATCGCGACCGGCTTCATCCTGTTCACGCTGCTCACCTCCAACCCCTTCAACCGCGTCTGGCCGCTGCCCGAGGACGGGCAGGACCTCAACCCGCTGCTGCAGGACCCCGGCCTCGCCTTCCACCCGCCCTTCCTCTACCTCGGCTATGTCGGCACGGCCGTCGCCTTCGCCTTCGCCTGCGCCGCCCTGATCGAGGGGCGCGTGGATGCCGCCTGGGGGCGCTGGGTGAGGCCCTGGACGCTCGCCGCCTGGTGCGCGCTCACCCTCGGCATCGGGCTCGGCTCCTGGTGGGCCTATTACGAGCTCGGCTGGGGCGGGTTCTGGTTCTGGGACCCGGTGGAGAACGCCTCGCTGATGCCGTGGCTGCTCGCCACCGCGCTCTTGCACAGCGCCATCGTGGTGGAGAAGCGCGAGGCGCTGAAGGTCTGGACCATCCTTCTCGCCATCCTCACCTTCTCGCTCTCGCTGCTCGGAACGTTCCTGGTGCGAAGCGGCGTGCTGAACTCCGTGCATGCCTTCGCCAACGATCCCGAGCGCGGCGTGTTCATCCTGATGCTGCTCGCCGCCGCGGTGGGCGGGTCGCTCCTGCTCTTCGCCTGGCGCGCGCCGTCGCTCGAGCCGAAGGGCGTTTTCGCGCCGATCTCGCGCGAGGGCGCTCTCGTGCTCAACAACCTCCTGCTCGCGACCTCCTGCGCGGTGGTGTTCGTCGGCACGCTCTACCCGCTCTTCGCCGACCTGATGTTCGGCGCCAAGATCACCGTCGGGCCGCCCTTCTTCAACGCCACCGTCTTCCCGGTGTTCGTGCCCCTGCTGGTCGCGATGGCGGTGGGGCCGCTCCTGCCCTGGAAGCGCGCCGATCTCTGGGCGGCGCTCGCGCGCCTGAAGCTCGCCGCCGGCCTCGTCGCCGCCTTCGCCGTCATCTGGCTCGCGCTGTTCGACCGCACGCTCCTGCCCGCGCTCGGCTTCGCGCTCGCGCTCTGGGTGGTGCTCGCCGCCGCGACCGACCTCGCCGAGCGGGTGAAGCTCGGCCGGGCGCCGCTCGGCGAGAGCCTCGCGCGCGCCCGCGGGCTGCCGCGCGGCGTCGTGGGCGGCATCGTCGCGCACGCGGCCGTCGGCATCTGCCTCGCGGGGATCGCGGGCAAGGGCATCTCGCCCGAGCGCATCACGCTGATGCGCCCAGGCGAGACCACCACGGTCGGGCCGCACACGCTGCGCTTCGACGGCAAGGCCGACATCACGGGGCCGAACTGGCGCGGCACGGAAGGGCGGCTCACCCTCGTGCGCGACGGGCAGGACGTCGCGGTGCTGCGGCCCGAGCGCCGCTTCTATCCGGTGCAGCGCATGTCCACCACCGAGGCGTCGATCCGCACCTCCGGCCTCGCCGACCTCTATGCCGTGATCGGCGAGACCTCGGAGGATGGCGCCACCGTCGTTCGGCTGCACTTCAACCCGCTCGCGCCCTGGATCTGGGTGGGCACCGTGCTGATGGCCGTGGGCGGGCTCGTGTCGCTCTCCGACCGCCGCCTCCGCGTCGGCGCCCCGGCGCGGCGCCGGCGCGAGGCGCTCGCGCCCGCCCCGGCGGAATGAGGGCGGAATGACCCGGCGGCAGATCATGTTCGCGCTTCCCGCGCTCGCCACCCTCGCCGCGGCGGGCGGGTTCTACGCGATGCTCTCGGGCATGCGGCGCGGCAGCTTCGACCCACGCGGGGTTCCCTCGGTGCTGGTCGGCCGGCCGGTTCCGGGCTTCGAGCTCGCGCCCCTGTCGAACTGGGACAAGCCCGGCCTGTCGAGCCGCGACATCCTCGAGGCGGCCTCGCGCCGGCCGGTGCTCGTGAACTTCTGGGCGTCGTGGTGCGTGCCCTGCCTCGTCGAGCACCCGCAGCTGATGCGGCTCGCCGCCGAGGGTGTGCCGGTGTTCGGCATCAACTACCACACCGGCTCGCAGACCGACCCGGGCGCGACCGCCTGGCTCCGCCGCCACGGCGACCCCTTCGCGCGCATCGGCATCGACCTCACCGGCCGCGTCGCGGTGGACTGGGGCGTCTATGGCGTGCCGGAGACCTACATCATCGACCGGCGGGGGATCGTGCGCTGGCGCATGGCCGGCCCGATCACGCCCGAGATCCAGGACGAGCAGGTGAGGCCGCTGCTCGCGCAGCTCGCCTGATGCACGCGCTCGTCCTCGCGCTGCTGCTCGTCGCGTTGCCGGTCACAGCCATCCCGGCAGGGGCGATCGTCGACCCGCGCGAGATGCTGCCCGACCCTGAGCAGGAGGCGCGGGCACGGGAGATCGGCAAGGGGCTGCGCTGCCTCGTCTGCCAGAACCAGTCGATCGACGACAGCAACGCGGGGCTGGCGCGCGACCTCCGGCGCATCGTGCGCGAGCGCGTCGCCGCAGGCGACAGCAACGAGCAGGTGATCGCCTTCGTGACCGACCGCTACGGCGACTACGTGCGCCTCAACCCGCCGCTGACCGCAGCGACGGTCGCGCTCTGGGCCTCGCCGGCGGTGGTTCTCGGCGCGGGCCTCCTCGCCGTCGCCGCCTTCTACCGCCGCCGCCGGATGATCGCGCCGCCGCCCGACCTCTCGGAGGAGGAGCGCGCGCGGCTGGCGCGACTCCAGGCGGAATGATCTGGACCTGGATCGTCTTCGCCGCCGCCACCTTCGCCGCGGTGCTCGCGGTGCTGTGGCCGAGCCTGCGCGGCGTGCGCGCCTACGCCCCGCGCGCGGCGCACGACGCCGCGCTCTATCGCGCCCAGCTCGCCGAGCTCGACCGCGAGAGGGGCGAGGGTCGGCTCTCGGAGGCAGAGCACCGCGACGCCGTGCTCGAGGTGAGCCGCCGGCTGCTCGCCGCCGCTGCCGACACGCCGGCCGAGCCGGCGCCCGCGCCGCAGGCGGGGCGGTGGCTCGTGGCCGGCGCTGCGGTGGCGCTGCCGACGCTCGCGCTCCTGCTCTACCTGCCGCGCGGCATGCCCGACATGCCGGCCTTCCCCTTCGCCGAGGTCCAGGCCCAGCGCGATGCCGAGAACGCCGAGGCCGAGGCGCTGATCGCGCAGGTTCGGGAGCGGATCAACAGCTTCCCGGCCGACAGCGAGGATGCGCGTCGCGGCTGGGTGCTGCTCGCGGGCGTCGAGCGCCGCCGCGGCAACCTCGCCGCCGCCATCGGCGCCTACCGCCAGGCGCTCGCCATCCGCTTCGAACCCGCTCTCGCGACCGACCTCGCCGAGACCCTCGCCGTGGCCGCAGACGGCAGCGTGACGGAGGAGGCGATGGCGCTGCTCCGCCGCGCCGCCGCCGCCAGCCCGGGCGATCTCCGCACCCGCTACTACCTCGCGGTCGGCGCGCTCGAGCGCGGCGACGCGCAAGCAGCGCTCGACGGGTTCCGCGCCGTCCAGGCGGCCGCGCCGGAAGGATCGCAGGTGCGCGCGATCGTCGCCGAGCGGATCGCCGAGGCCGAGACGCGGCTGCGCGCCGGCGCCGCGCCGGGCCCGAGCGCGGAGCAGATGGCGGCCGCCGCTTCCGACCTGCCGCCCGAGCAGCGCCAGGCGATGATCGCCGCGATGGTCGATCGCCTCGCCGAACGGCTCCGCGCCGAGCCGAACGACGCCGAGGGCTGGCTGAGGCTCGCGCGCGCCTACCGCATCCTCGGGCGTGGCATGGAGGCGCGCACCGCGCTCGACCGCGCCGCCGCGCTCTGGCCCGACGACCCCCGCGTGGTGGCCGAGAAGATGGCCCAGGGTAGGGGCGGATAGCGGATTAACCCCGTCCCGCCAGCGCGCGGACGAAGCGCTTGGCACCTTCCACCTGCGTGCCCCACCACGAGCCGGTGGCGAGGCGTTCGGAGCCGGAACGGTCGCCCGTCGGCGGATAGGCGCCGCCGAACCGGGCGGTGCCGAACAGGATGTCCCACACCGGCAAGAGCACGCCGAAATTCACCCCGTGCGCCCTTTCGCCCGCGCCCTCGTCATGGTCGAGCGCATGGTGCACGCGGTGGAAATGCGGGCTGACCAGCAGGCGCCGGAACGGCCCGAAATCGAGCCGCACATTGGCGTGGGAGAGGCTCTCCATCACCCGCATCACCAGCAGGAGCAGCGGGAACTGCCCGGGCGGAACGCCGATCAGCACCGCCACGCCGGCGAACCAGAAGCCGGCGATCAGGTCGTCGATCAGGTGGTTGCGGTTATCGGTCCAGAACGTCATCTGCCGCTGCGCGTGGTGCACCGAGTGCAGCGCCCACCACCAGCCGAAGCGGTGCTGGAAGCGGTGCCGCCAGTACTCCGAGAAGTCGATGATGACGACGTAGAGCAGGAAGGTGACGAGCGGCCACTCGCGCAAGGCAGGGATCATCGTCTCGAGCGTGGGCGGAATCATCCCCGCATCGGCGAGCAGCGCCGACCAGGCGACCTCAAGCGGCTGCAGCGCCACGAAGGCGAAGAGCGGCACGAGGCCGAGGCGGTTGAGCAGCGTGTAGGTGACGTCGGTGCGCACGCTCGAGCGGCCGCCCTCCCAGCGCTCCACCGGCAGCGCCGCCTCGAGCGGGCGGCAGACGAGGAAGGAGACGAGCACGGTCGCCGCGCCGAGGAGAGCGAAGTCGAGCCACTCGAAGGCATCCTCCTCCCAGCGCATCCAGCCCATCGCATAGAGGCCTGGCAGCAGCAGGTGCTCGAACAGCCAGACCTTGAGGTCGAGATAGCCCTCGCCGATCGCCCCGATCATCGACCCGATCATCGGCGCGCCTCCGCGAGCAGGAGCGGCGGCGGCGCGGTGAGGGTGGCGAAGCAGAAGCCACGCTCCTTCAGCCCGACGATCAGCGGCTCGAACACCTCGGCGTATTTCTGCTGCCGGGAGCGGATGCCCCAGTGCATCACCAGCACCTCGCCGTCGCGTATGGTGGAGAGCGCGCGGCGGAGCAGCGCGTCGTTCGGATACCGGTCCGATGGCAGCTCGTCGCCGAGGAAGCCGTTCGCCGTCCAGCCCACATGGCGGAAGCCGCAGGCTTCGGCGAAGGCGATCGCGTTCGGCGTGATGCGCCCGCCGGGGGCGCGCCAGATCGGGTCGAAGCCGCGGCCGGTCATCGCGCGGAAGCGCTCCTCGGGGGCGCGGAGCTCGGCGCAGAGACCGGCGCGGTCGAGGCGTTCGCCCTCTCGTGCTCCCCAAGGGACGTAGCGCACCCGCTCGCCCTCGTCGCCGCGGAAATACCAGTGGCGCAGCGTGTGGCTGCCGAAGGCATGCCCCTCGGCCACGCGCGCGCGCCAGAACGGCGCCCAGGCGTCGGAGAGCGAGGTGTCGCCACGGAAGGTGCGCTCGTCGGCGAGGAACAGCGTCGCCTTCACGCCGTGCCGCGCCATCACCGCGGCGATCCGCTCGGCGGTGTCCATCCAGCCCGTGTCGATCGTGAGATGGACCGTCCGCGCGCAGGAGGCGGCGGCGGGCGCGGCGAGCGTGGCGAGGGCTGCGGCGGAGAGCGCCCTACGCGAGAGCATGGAACAGGATGCCGTGCGGGCTGCGCCCCACCGGGATGTTGGCGAGCATCGCGCCGGTCTCGAGGTCGAGCACGCCGACGCGGTTGGCCACGCGCTGGGTGAACCAGAGCTGCCGTCCATCGGCCGAGAAGTCGAGGCAGTCGGGCGCGCCCGGCGCGCGGAGCGTGCGCACCGGCGCGAGCCCTTCCGCCTCGAGCGCGGTGATCGTGCTCGCGACCCGGTTGGTGACGTAGAAGAAGAGGCCGTCGGGCGAGGGGAACACGTTGTGCGCGCCGGGTCCGGTCCTCACCGCGCGCAGGATGCGCCCGTCATCCGGCGACTGGATGGTGATGTTGTCCTCGCCCATGTTGGCGACGATCAGCCCATGGCGGGGCGAGAACACGATGCCGGCCGGCGTCCTGCCCGTGGGCTGCGTCCAGAGGAGCCGCCCCGTCTCGGCCTCCACCGCAGCGATGCGGCTGTTGCCCTGGAGCGTGACGTAGCTGACCCGGCTGTCGGGGCTCCAGGCGATGTGGCTCGGCATGTCGGGAACCGACAGCCGGTGGCGCAGCGAGAGGTCGGAGGCGGCGTAGATGTCGATCTGGTCGCGCCTCAGGCTCGCGACCGTGAGCATCGTCCGGTCAGGGCTGTAGAGCAGGTGGTAGGGGTTGGAGATGCGCACCCGGCGGGTGACGGCGGCGCTGTCCGGGTCGAGGAACTGGAACTCGTTGCCGACGCTGTCGCCGACGATGATCTCGCGCCGGTCGGGCGTGTAGACGAGGTGGTGCGGCTCGCGCAGCGTCGGCACCTTGGCCTTCTCCGCGCCCGTCACGGCGTCGAGCACGGAGATGGTGGCATCCCGGCTGTTCAGCACGAAGACGAGGCCGGGCTTCGCCGATAGGGCCTGGCTCGCACGCGCGCCGGCAGGCAGGGCGGCCGAGGCAGCCAGCGCGCCGAGGAAGGTTCGTCTGTCCATCATGGTCTCCATCGCCGGCACCGGAGCCTGTAGCAAATCGCCCCCGCGTCGGGGAACGCCCATCTCTCAGGCCCGCCCCCCGGCAGCCGCATCGATGCGGCCGTCCCGCAGCGCCACCATGCGGTCGAAGCGGTCGAAGATCTTCTCGTCATGCGTGACGACGAGCACCGCCGCCTGGCGCTCGACCGCGACGCGGCGCAAGAGGTCCATGACCGACCGGGCGCGCTCGCTGTCCAGCGGCGCGGTCGGCTCGTCGGCCAGGATGATGGGCGGGTCGTTGGCGAGCGCGCGGGCGATCGCCACGCGCTGCGCCTCGCCGCCCGAGAGCCGCGCCGGCATCGCCCCTGCCCGCTTCCCGACGCCGAGGAAGTCGAGCAGCGACCGCGCCTTGTCCCGCGCGGAGGCGAGGTCGCGCCCGGCCAGCGTCATCGCGAGCGCCACGTTGTCGGTCGCGTCGAGGAACGGCAGGAGGTTGTGGAACTGGAAGATGAAGCCGATGCGCGTGCGCCTGAGCGCCCGGAGATCACGCTCGAGATAGTGCCCGCCCTCCCAGACCGGGCCATCGCCGAGGCTGAGGCGTCCCCCGTCGGGCGGGGTGATGCAGGCGATGATGTTGAGCAGCGTCGACTTGCCGCTGCCAGAGGGGCCGCGCAGGCCGACCACCTCTCCCGCCATGACGGCAAGCGTCACGCCGTCGAGCGCGCGCACCTCGGTCTCGCCCGCGCCGAAGCGCTTGACGATGCCCTCCAGCCGGACGCGTTCGCGTCGCTCACCCACCGAGCGCCGCCTGCGGGTCGATCCTGAGCGCGGCGCGGATCGACGCCGTGCTGCCGAGGATGCAGATCGCCGCCACCACCGCGGCCATCACCGCGATCTCCTCGGGCCCGAGCGCGACGCTGCGGGGAAACCGGTCACGCACCGCAAAGATGAGCGCGAGGCCCGCGCCGAAGCCGACGAAGCCGAGCAGCAGCGCCTGCTGCAGCACCAGCCCGATGATCGTGCTGTCGGGCGCGCCGATCAGCTTCAGCGTCGCGATCTCGCGCAGCTTGTCCATCGTCATCGTGTAGATGGTGAGCGCGATGATCACGGCCGTGACGAAGAGCAGCACGACCGTGAACATGCCGAGCTGCACCCGCGCGCGAGCGACCACCGAGCGTGTCAGCAGCTCCGATTGCTCGGCATCGGTCAATGCCGAGAGGTGCTTCCAGCGCCGCACGGTCTCGGCCGCCGCATCGGCGTCGGCGCCGCGGTGCAGCCGGGCGATCACGGCGTTGACCGTGTCGGTGTTGCCGGCCCCGACGCCGGCAGCGGCGGCGCGGCGCGCGGCGGGCGGCGAGAGCTTGAACTGCAGGTCCTGGCTGTCGCGAAGATGCAGGAACACCAGCGGATCGCCGCCCGAGGCGACGAGGCCCCGCGTGAGCCCGACAACGCGATACCGGTCGCCGCCCAGCAGAACGGTCGCGCCGACGGCGAGGCCCGCGCGCTGGTCGGCCACCATCTCGAACCGGGCGCCGCCGAGGCCCCTGCCGGCAACGATGTTCGACGGACCGCCGGGCCTCCCGGGCTCGTAGCCGAGCAGCTGGGCGCGGATGATGCGCCCGGGTGCTGCCATCTCGGCCGTCCGCAGCGTGATCGCCCCGGCCTCGGCCACGCCGGGCACGCGCGCGACCATCGCGCGCACGTCGCCTGGGATGCGGCTCGACTCGGCGAAGGGTCCGCGCGTGCCGGCCTCCACCACCCAGAGCTCGGCGCCGAGGCTGCGGGTCAGCGCCAGCGCCTCGGCCACCACCCCCTGGTAGATGCCCACCATCGCGAGCGCGACCGAGAGCAGCAGCCCGATCCCGACGCAGGTGACGAGGAAGCGCCCGAGCCCATGGCGGATGTCGCGCAGCGCGAGGTTCATCGGATCGGCGTCATGGCGGGACGGCGACGGCGCGGCGGCCCGGCGCGAAGCCCGGCCCTGCCTGCACGGCGACGGCAAGCGAGGCCGGCAGGGCGGGGTCGAGCGCGAGCCGGGCATCGAGGGTGCGGGCGACGAAACGCACCTGCCGCCGCGCGAGCCTGCCATCCTCGATCACCCAGACGCGGCCGGAGGCGCCGTCGAACCCCTCCACCGCCGCCTCGGGGACCAGCCTCGCCTCGGCCAGCCGCCCCGTCTCGATCTCGGCCTCGACCTGCTCGCCGAGGAAGATCTGGTCGGGACAGGCGCGGCAGCGGAGATAGACGCGGCGCTCCTCCGTCACCCGGTCGCTCTCGAGGCCGATGCGCACCACCTCGGCCGCGATCGGCTCGCCGGGCCGGCTGCGCATCCGCACCACCGCCGGCTGGCCGAGGCGGATCGCGCCGGCGCGGCCCTCGTCGACATGGGCGAGCGCCCAGATCGTCTCCGGCGCGACGAGGGTGAACACCGCCTCGCCGGGGTTGAGCGGGGCCCCCGGCTCGCGGTGCCGCGCGATCACGGTGCCGGCAAAGGGAGCAAGCAGCCTGTGCTTGGCGAGCGTCGTGCGCTCGGCGAGCAGGTTCGCCCGCGCATCGGCGATCGCCGCGAGCGCCACCGCCGCATCGGCGCGGTTGACCGCAAGGTCGGCGATCGCGGTCGCCACCTCCGTCTCGGCCTGCTCCGCCGCCTCGATGCTGCCCGAGCCGCGGGTGGCGAGCTCGCGCCGGCGCCGCGCCGTCGCCTGCTTCTGCGCGAGCAGGGCCTCGGCACGCTCCCGCGCCGCCTCGGCGCGCTGGGCGACGGCCTCGGCGCTCATCACCGCGGCCTCGGCCCGGGCCACGCGCGCCGCCTGGGTCGCGTCGGAGAGCTCGGCGAGCAGGTCGCCCTCGGCGACACGGTCGCCATGGTCGGCATGCACGCTGCGGAGCGTTCCGGCCACGTCGAAGCCGATGCGCGAGAGCACCTGCGCCTCGACCGTGCCGAGGCCGAACACCCGCACCGGAACGTCCTGCACGACGGGGGCGACCGGGACCGGCAGCGGGCGCAGGCGCTGCCAGGCGATGCCGGCCGCGGCGGCAGCGAGGACGAGGACCACGGCGGCGAGCTTCAAGGATCGGCGCATGGGCGATCCTCCTAGCCCGGGCCGCGCGGCCCGGCCTTGCGGTGCGTCAAGCGCCGGCAGGCTTGCGGCGGCGGACTTGCGGCGGCGGCGGCGCGCGACCACGCTCTGCCGATGCCAGACACAGACGCTCCGGCGGCACGCGCGCGCCCGGTCCGCCCCTGCGATGCCGCGAGCCTCGTCCTCCTGCGCGAGGAGGGCGGAACGCCCTCGGTCCTGATGGGGCAGCGCTCGGCGAGGCATCGCTTCATGCCGCGCGCGC
>Ga0272446_1004566_pt1 | contig 16244 bp, 13 predicted proteins | sample YNPCB0061_FD_194587 | JGI IMG/M metagenome (GOLD analysis project Ga0272446, IMG submission 194587) | Hot spring microbial mat communities from Yellowstone National Park, WY, United States - YNP-CB-006-1 | ecosystem: Environmental > Aquatic > Thermal springs > Hot (42-90C) > Sediment | place... | reverse complement strand
GGTCATCTTTTGGAGGGCGCTCAGGGCACGGAACACCCGGAACATTTCATCTTCCTGAACCCCTTGGGTGCCGTGGATCCAGATAGCCATAACGGCATCCCCAATATATTTATCCACCCAACTGCCATATTCTCGAATAATGTCGCCAGCATGGCGGAACCAGGTGCCAATGACTTCCGACAGGATCTTTTCATCAATCTGCCGGGTCAAAATCGTAAAGTCGCGGATATCGACTACCAGGACTGAAATCAGTCGACGCACATGGAGCGTGGCAGTAGCCGTAAACTCCTTGGAGTCTGGACCAGTGGTTGGTTCCGACTGTTGGATCGTTGGGCAATAAAACTCTAGTTCCGTTTGACCAAATGTCAGGCGATCGCCGTTATGCAAGGTCACCGGAATACTGACTCGTCGTCCATTGACAAACGAGCCATTACGGCTGCCCAGATCAATCAGGTAGAATTCTCCCGTCTCCATGCATTGCAACATGGCATGATTACGAGAAATCCACCGATCTGGCAAGACGAAGTTATTGTCTTCGCTGCGGCCAATCGTCCAACAGTTGCCGCCTGTCAGAGGGAGACGCCGGGTGCCAGATTCCGTCCGAAGCAGCAGATGAGGAGTAGGAGTGGGTTGCGAACTCACCACAGGCTAAGCCAATACAATCTTTCCCTTATGATGCATCCTGACACATATATTCCCTGCCAGTGTAGTCTTTCAGGGAAAGTTCATTTAAAAATTTTTCTTTCCCGATCAGACACCCTCCATCACCATAGCGGTAAGTCAGACAAGCGCGCAATTGTCAGATTCACTGGTTTTTAAACCAGCAACGCTGTCAAACCAAAGAGACTATCGACCAGAATCGTGCTCAGAACCGCACCACTAAACCCCCACCAGCACACCTGACGGGCTGTCAGAGCAGTCAGACTCACGAACAACAAACCTGCTGCCAGCATGCCTGCCCAAGCCAGACCCCAGGGCGTTGCCATCTGGGCGATCGCACTCTGAAACACCACGGAGATTTGTTCCGGCTCGGCTCGCATCAGCCCGCGCCAGTGAGGGATCAGGTTGACGATATAAAAATACAAATCGGTCACCCCAGTGCCCAGCAAAGAACCGAGATAGAACAGGTTGCCCACCTTGCCCCAACCTCGCCATAACCCCAGCAAAACAAAGGGCAGCCCCATTGCTTCGACGGGCAAATGGAGGAACGGCTCCCAGCGCAACCAGCCCCAGTAGATCGAGCCAGAAAGCCAGGTCCAGGTAAAGCCTAACAACAAATCACCCCAAAGCGCCGTCTTGGCGTGCTGTAGCAATCGGAAACCAATCAACACCAGAACAGGCGTTAGGCCTAAACTCATCCAGGGCATCAGTCGGACTAAAGGCGCCTGAAGGAAAACCGGCACAGAAACCAGAAAAATCGCCGCGCCGAAGATCATCCAGTGATGCACCGCAGCAATCCGGCCATCTCGCAGGGCCGCCACAGACCAGGTTATTCCATCGGGGAACAAGTCTGAAGCAGGAAGATTACTAGACTTAGAGGCAGGGGTTAGGGAAACCAAGAGAATCGTGAACACTTCTTATAATATTTACTTTATTTAACATATCATAGACACCTAATATCCCCCTAGGGGGGATGGCAAATCACCAAAAATCTTTACTCAGATCAACTTCTGTATCTACCCAGTCAAGAGTCCTGAGAACTGGTGGTGAGGAAATCTTCCTCGGCTATACTGCTGGTCAGGCAGCGGTAAGAGTCAGGCAGTGGCATGATTGGATGATTGGCTTCTGCTTCAGGATGAATGGGTCGGAGGGAGGCCAGAACTTCAACCAGAAGTCCAATGGGAAGCAATACATAAACAATGGGAAACAAGACATGGAACTGTTAGGACTACATTGGCCAGCCCTCCTGGCCCCTCTCAGCGGGGGCATAGAGGCCATTGTCCCATCTCCAATATTGGCTGTTGACACCGCTCCAGGCAGTGCGGGATCAGGGTTACAAAACATTTTTGAAGCTTTTATCCTGGGCATTGTTCAGGGGATTACGGAATTCCTGCCCATCAGTAGTACGGCCCATCTGCTGGTCGTGACCAAAGTGATGGGATGGGAGTTGGTCGGCCAGAAATATTTTGTCGATGCCATTCAGTTTGGCAGTGTGATTGCGGTCGTTTTGTATTTCTGGAACGATATCCGGCAAATTCTGCTCGGCGGATGGCAAGCGTTTCAACAGAAGGACTGGCAGCGGGAAGAGTGGAAATTGCTGGTTGGGATTGCCATTGGCACTCTGCCAGCTTTGATTGCTGGGTTCCTGCTCAAAGATGTGCTGCCGGAAAGCCCAGGGATCATTGCCGGCATGTCGATTGTGATGGCTCTCTTGCTGGGGTTGTCAGAGAAGATCAGCACCCACAAACGCGGCTTTGATTCCTTGCAAATTCGCGATGGCCTGCTGGTCGGTCTGGGTCAGATGATTGCCCTGATCCCCGGTGCCTCCCGCTCCGGATCCACACTCACTACCGCACTGTTCCTGGGGTTGCAACGACAGGTAGCAGCTCGATTTTCGTTTCTGTTGGGCATTCCGACGCTGACGATCGCGACGCTCTATCAGTCCCGCAAGGCATTTGCCAATGTGGAAAGCTTGTTGCCATTGCTGGTAGGGATCATCTCCACCTTCTTCTTCTCCTACCTGGCGATCGCCTGGCTGCTACGCTATCTCCAACGTCAAAGTACCTGGGTGTTTGTCTGGTATCGGCTGGCCTTTGGCAGTGCCATTTTGCTGGCGATCGCCGTTGGCTGGATGCAAAACCAGTAATCATCAGTCAGCCTAAACAGGGAGCAAATTTCGCTCACATAACTGAAACACGCCTCTCAGATAGCCCAATAACAGGGACATCTCGCCGATACCGTGGAGGAGTGACTCTGAGACTTCTCCCTGTAGATTCAGGTGATAAAACTTCCAACCCTCTCCATTGGTCACAATGCCATAAATGTCAAAGTGGTTGTTCAATCGCTGGTTAACCCACTGACAAGCCTTCATCTCAACCAAACATTGGGCTGTGCCCTGCTCAAAGTTGTCTTTTTTGGCTTCAATCACACAGGCAAACGGTGCTTCCAGGTAAGCTCGCCGCTCCGCAATCAAGTAATCCACATTGCCACAAACGGTTTCCGCCTCCAGGTAAGCCCCCTTCCAAATTTTGAGGCGATCCAAACCTTCTAATGCTTCTTCACAAATAGCATCAATCAGTAAGGTCTTCGATATTTCCAAACTTTCCAGGTCAAACCGTTGCAGACGTTCCAACCGTTTCCGAAAAAAATCACTCAAAGGGACTGGTTCAGCCGCCAGATTCCAACGCTTGAGCTCCGTAATCCCCAAGTACTGGAATGCTTCTTTGTAGGTGAAACTAGCAAAGGGTTTCTTTCGCTGTTGGATAGATTGAGTCATCAATCAACTCCCAGGACTTTCAACCCATTATGAATGATTGCTTCCGGCAGTGGCGAACCCACCCGATCTCAGGCGGCACCGCTCAGCAATCGGTTAGGCTGACTGGCCCCACTGTTGCCCCAAGCAGATGTTGGCAACCCCCTGATCCTCTTCTGGGGGGCAAGGTGGACACTATTTTGAATATTGCTGTTCTCTGGCTTTCCTGCCGTTTAAAGTGAAAGGAAACCTGCCATTTGATTTTGACGGCCCTGTCCGGTAAGCCTGACCATGAGTGAGCGTTCGATTCGTCCGGCCCTGATCACAGCGGTCCTGCCCGATTCCATTGCTGCAGAGGTGGGATTTGAGGTGGGCGATCGCCTGGTTGCAATTAATGGCCAGCATCCTCGCGATTTGATTGACTATCGCTTCCTGTGTGCCGATGAAGTGTTGGAACTGGAGGTGTTGGACGCAACCGGCAAGACCCATGTGGTGGAGATTGAAAAAGACTACGACGACGATTTGGGCCTGGAATTTGAAACCGCCCTGTTTGACGGGCTGATCCAGTGCAATAACCGCTGTCCCTTTTGTTTTATCGACCAGCAACCGCCCGGCAAGCGGCAGAGCCTTTATCTCAAAGATGACGACTATCGCCTCAGTTTTCTCTACGGCAGCTATCTCACCCTGACCAACCTGAGCCCAAAAGAGTGGGATCGGATTGCCCAGATGCGCCTCTCGCCGTTGTTTGTGTCGGTGCATGCGACAGAAGCCGAGGTGCGGAGTCGTCTACTGAAAAATTCACGGGCAGGCCAGATTTTGGATCAACTGGGCTGGTTTCAACAGCAACGATTGCAAATTCATGCCCAGGTGGTGGTCTGTCCCGGCATTAATGATGGCGACCATCTGACCCAAACTCTGCAGGATCTAGCCCGGTTTCATGCTGGGGAGGTGCCCGCCGTCGCATCGGTAGCCGTGGTGCCGGTCGGTCTGACCCGCTTTCGTCCAGACCAGGACGAACTGATCCCGGTCTGTCGCGCAAAAGCCCAAGAAGTGATCACCCAGGTGCAGGGGCTGCAAGCAAAGTTTCGGCAGCAATTGGGCAGTACCTTTGCCTGGTTAGCGGATGAGTGGTTTTTGATTGCTGGACAGGATTTGCCACCGGAATCGGATTACGAGGACTATCCCCAGATTGGCAATGGGGTAGGCTCGATCCGGCTGTTTCTTAGGCAATTTCACCAGGCTGCTCGCCAGTTGCCCCAACGACTGTCTTCTCCTCGCCGCTATCTCTGGATCGTTGGCAATGCGGTGGAACAGGCCTTTCAACCCATTTTGCAGCGCTTGAATCAGGTGGAGGGGTTGGCAGTCCAGATGGTGGCGATCGCCAGCGACTACTGGGGCCAAACCATCAGCGTCACGGGCCTGCTAACCGGCCAGGACATCTTACAAGCCCTACAGGGCAAAGATCTGGGAGATGGCATCCTATTGCCATCGCTGATGCTCAAACATGGCGACACCTGCTTTTTAGATGATCTGACCGTGGCCGACCTGGAAGCCCAACTGCAAACATCCATCCAGGTGGTGGAAGGGGCTGAGGGACTGGTTAAGGTCTGCCGTGAAGTCCCTAAATAGAGGCTCAGCCTTGAAATAGAGGCTCAGCCTTGCTTCTGTTTGGCCCCTAGGTACTGGTGTAAGCCCTCCTGAACCTGCTGGTAAAGGGTTTGGTCCTGCCCTTTCAACCCCACCACACTGTAGAGACGGGTTAGACTTTCTTCCCGACCACGCAGGGGATGTTCACCCAAAGGAACCACTTCAATTTCGTCTTGCACCAGGTCATAAAGCGGGCCAGTAATCAGAATGTCAACCTGAAAACTTTTGGTCAGTCCCTCGACTCGACTGGCCACGTTAACAGCGTCGCCAATGACGGTATATTCCAATCGCTTCAGGGAACCGATATTGCCCGCAATCACCTCACCAAAGCTAATGCCAATGCCGTTATACAGCAACATTTTGCCTTCCTGCTGCCACTGTTGCCGCAAGTCAGCCAAAGCCTGACGCATGGCCAGAGCCGCCCGAATGGCACTCATGGCATCATTCTTTGGCCCCTGGGAAACGGGTGAACCAAACTCGGCCATCACCGCATCGCCAATAAACTTGTCAATGGTGCCCCGGTTGGCGGTGATGGCTTCCACCATGGCATTGAGGTAAGTGTTGAGTTGGGTAACCAGTTGTTGAGGAGAGAGCTTGTAGGAAAGGGTGGTAAAGCCGCGAATATCGCAGAACAGAACGGCAATGTGGAGATTGCGCCCCTGCAGGAGGGTTTGAAAATCCTCCGGCTGATTCAAAATCTCCTGTACAATCGGAGGGGATACATACCGCTCAAAGGTTCGCCGCAATTTCAGTTTTTCCAACTGGTCACTGACAGCCCCAACAGCCAGATAGGACAGTCCCACCAGGGCGATCGCCACGGCTGGCACAACCACCGGCAGAATCAGGCCGCCGTAGGTAAAGCTAAAGTAGCCAATTCCCAACCAGACAATGGCGATTCCCAGTGCCGCCAGAGATTGCAGGGCCGATCGCCGGGAAACCCACCTCAGCCCCCATCCGATCGCCGCCACCCCCAGAAAAACCAGGATCCCCCGCCACCGGGCATCAGGCATCAATTCACCAATGGCCCGTCCTTGCAACAAGGTAGCGATCGCATTGGCATGGATTTCCACCCCCGGCATTTCGCCAAAGGGAGTAGACCGAATGTCCTGCAACACGCCAGCCGTAGGCCCAATGAGCACCAACTTGTCTTTGAAGATCTCCTGCTTTTGCATCACAGCCCAGTTGCGGGGATACAACACATGCCAGAAGGACAGCGTCGGAAAAGTATTTTGTCCACCATAGAAAAATAGGTAATTCCCTTTGGGCGGTGCAAAGGGTAAACGGGCAGCCTGTAAACTGGCCTGATCAAACGGGACCAGTTGCGGTTGCGATCGCCGCAGATCCGGATCAATTTGATCTAAGTAAGCACTGGTAAAGCGGCGAAACTGGCCATCCGCTTCGGTCAAAAAATTAACCAGACCAATGGACTGGGGCTGGGTCTGAAACATCGGATCCGGGTAGACCAGTTGATCCAGTCCCCCCGCTGTTGTTTCAGAAGAGGCATAGAAGGCGGCCAGGGTAACCCGTCCGGCATATTTCTGCAGGACAGCCTGTAACTTTTGGTCATCCTTCGGATAATCGCTGGGCAGGTCAAATACCACATCCACTGCCACCGCCCGCGCGCCCGCCTGCATCAGGCGATCAATCACCACCGCATAGGCCGATCTCCGCCAGGGCCAGGAGGCGATCGGGGCCAGTTCTTTGATATCTCTGGAGTCCCGCCCCCGAGTCAAGGAGTCATCATCAATGGCCAAAACCACCAGATTGGGTGGTGGCGCAACCGTCCCCCGCAGATTGAAAAACAGACTTTGGGTCTGCAACTCCAGCGATCGGATAAAAGGAAAATTTCCCCCCACAATCACACCCGCCAGGGTTGCCCAGGCGCCAACCAACAGAGAGCTAATTGCAGTCGGCGTGATACGTCGCATTGATCTGTTTCTGTTACGGTCCTATGGCACTGTTACGGTTCTATGGCACTGTTACGGTCCTACAGCATTAGAAGGGAAGACGAATCGGAATTGTGGGAATCGGTAGAGGAACCCTGACTGGAATTGGGAAGGGCACACCGGGGAACAACCGCTGGAAAGAATCGCGCACCTTGGAAAGACCTGGCAACTCCAGGGCAAAGCCATTAAACAAATTCCCTTTCAACAACTGGGTGAATTCTTCCTGAGTCAGTTTGATCACTAACCCCGGTTGCCCGGTTGGACTGACCGTCACCTGCTCCCCAGCCTTGACCACAACAGATTGTTGGTCACCTGGAGTCGCTTGCGTATCATCAGTCGGAACGGGACTGGCTTCAGGAGCGGGAGTCGGAGTTGCTTCCGGCGACGGACTGGGGGCCGGAACGGGCACAAATGGAATTGGCAGGCTAAATTGCTTCGTTTTGGACTCGGGCTCGTCAGAGGCATCCTCATCTGTAGGGATCGCATCTGATGGAGAAACGGGCGCCACACTGACTTCCCCTTCCAGAACCTTAATATTGGCCTCACCAGCCGGATTCACCTCCATTAAATAGGTCGTTCCGCGCACACCGGCCACAATGGAAGCGGTGCAACCATTGACCGCTCCATTGATCAATATCGTTCCCTGCCGCAGTCGGGCGCATTGGCCAATGGTCAGAACTGACTGGTGCGCTAACCGGCCCACCGCCCCTGTATTAAAGACCAGTTCGGCCCGCGCATCACCGGTTCGAACTCGTTGGCCCTTATTGGCCTGGTCATTCACCTTCGCCGGTTTATTTTGAATGAAGACCTGTGAACTATCCAGAACCTGTGTCACTTTCGCGTTTTTGATGGCAGCCCCCTGGGCGGTGGAGCCGGTCTGCAACAGTAAAATCAGGCTGAGAACCAGCGTAAAACTGAGTACGGCACGCTGATATTTTGGTTGTCTCATCAGAAACCTTGGGGCTGAAGGAATGAGGCTGAACATACGAAGCAATCTCCGGGGGCTTATCGGGTCTACCTTAGCTCTTCCTGGGGAATGGCAGGGATTACGGAAACAATCAGCAGGCGGACAGGAAAATCCAGGTGTCTTTCTACCCATATGTTCACAGGGATAAAATCCCAGTCCGCAAACTTTGGCTAGAGGATATGAAAATCCAAACAAGTCTTTAAATTGGGTGAGCTGATAAGCTGTAAAAAGAGTTTTCTACCATTAACCCTCAATTGATCTGGCATGGACTTGGCTAAAGTCTTCGCATCTGGCGGTGTGGTCATGTTTCCACTGTTGGGATTTTCCATCCTGGCAGTGGCGCTGATCCTAGAACGAATCCGCTTTTGGTGGCAGGTTGCCAAGCGACAGGATCCATTTGTGCGAATTGTTTTAGGGTTATATCAGCGCAGTCCCCAGGCAGCCCTGCAACAGTTGGAACAGAATCGAGATTTGCCCATCGCCCGCATTTTCCTGGCAGCCCTACAACTGGACCAACCAACGCCTGATGAGTTTCGGCTGGCCCTGGAAAGTGCGGCCCAAGCTGAGATTCCCTTGCTTAAGCGGTTCAGCACCGTTTTTGAAACCATCATCAGTCTGGCTCCGTTGCTGGGCTTGCTGGGAACCATCCTGGGATTAATTTCTTCCTTCGCCTCTTTGAAAATCGGTGATGTGGGCGGGGGCAACACGATTGGTGTCAGTGCTGGCATTAGCGAAGCCCTTGTATCGACAGCCTCAGGACTCACCGTTGCCATTTTTACCCTTTTGTTTGCCAACACCTTTCGAGGACTGTATTTACGTCAGATTGCTCTGATTCAGGAATACGGCGGACAGTTGGAACTGCTTTACCGACATCGCTACGAACGAGGCCGGAAGCCCTATGCGCCTACCTGAAGAGCCGGATATTCCTCCGCAGATTAACATCATCCCCATGATCGATGTGATCTTTGCCTTGCTCACTTTTTTCATCATGTCCTCCCTGTATTTGACCCGCCTGGCTGGTCTGCCGGTTAATCTACCATCGGCAACCACAGCAGAAACCCAGTCCGCCGATCAAATTGCCATTACGCTGGATGCCCAGGGTCAATTAAGTTTGAATCGTCGGCCAGTTCGGTTGGAGGAGTTGCAAGCTCAAATACGGACTTTGATGAATTCCGCCCCAACGGCGATCGTGGTGATTAATGCTGACGAAAGGATCAGTCATGGGCAGGTCATTGCGGTGATGGATCAGGTTCGCCAGATCCCCGGTGCTAGACTGGCGATTTCTGCCAAACGACCCAACCAATAACCAAACAGCTTCGGGTCACCGATCAGACAGGGTATCCGCTCATCTCTTTGCCTGAATTCAATCATCGGCAATTGGCGATCGCATCCAGTCCCTCAGCAGTTAAAGCGGTGAAAGGAGAAATTCTGCCCGTAAGAGTCCCTTCACCGCTAGTCTTCTGATGTGGAGTGGCCCAATTTTAGGTCGTCTACTCTGCTTAGAGTTTAGATAGAGGAATCCATTTAACCTCTACCAACACTGAGATAGCGGAACCCAGCAGCTTCTAAAGTCTTTTGATCGAGGAAATTACGACCATCAATGATCACAGGTGTGTGCATCAGGCTAGCCATTTTGGCATAGTCCAGGTTCAAGAACTGTTGCCAGTCGGTTACCAACACCAGGGCATCACAACCATCCGCCAGACGTTCTGGATCGGTTTCGACAATCACATCGGACAGGCCATGGCGCAGGCCAGACTGCGAGACCACCGGGTCAAAGGCTTTTAGCTTGGTTCCCAAACGAGACAGTTGCTCAATAATGTTGAGCGCTGGGGCATCCCGCAAATCATCCGTATCTGGTTTGAAAGTCAACCCCAGTAAGCCAACCGTCTTGCCTTTGAGAATCTTCAAAACCTGTTGCAGTTTTTCAACCACGACCAGGCGTTGACGCTGATTCACGCTAACGGCCGCTTTGAGCAACTGGGCCTCGTAACCATAATCATCGGCCGTATGAATTAAGGCTGCCACATCCTTCGGGAAGCAGGAACCACCCCAACCGATACCAGCTTGAAGAAACTTACTGCCCACCCGAGAATCTAAGCCAATTCCTCTGGCTACCTGAACGACATCCGCACCAACGCGATCGCAGATGTTGGCCACTTCATTAATGAAACTAATCTTGGTAGCCAGGAAGGCATTGGCGGCATACTTAATCATTTCCGCCGAACTCAGGTCAGTCACCACCACCGGCACAGGTGGCAGTGTAGGGTCCACAGCATATCGACGGTTCACAATAGGCTCGTACAATTCCTGCATCAGGGCGATCGCCCGTTCACTGCCACTACCTAAAACAATCCGATCCGGATTAAAGGTGTCGTAAACCGCCGAACCTTCCCGCAGGAATTCTGGATTACTGACCACATCAAATTCAGGTTCCTTCGATACCCCTGAACCACGTTGGACCGACTCAGACGCACTCATCCCAACTAATACAGGACTTTCAGCCTTGGCATATTGCTCCGCATAGCCATCCAGCACCAGCATTCTGACCCAGTCTCCCGAGCCAATAGGTACCGTAGACTTGTTAACAATCACCTTGTATTCGCAATTCAGGTGAGCCCCAATTCCACGGGCCACCGCTTCCACATAGCGGGTGTCACTCTCCCCAGAAGGCAGAGCAGGAGTTCCAACCGCAATAAACAAAATTTGACCATGCCGAACCCCAGCCCCCAGGTCCGTCGTGAACTCAATGTTGCCTGACTCAATGCAAGACTTGAGGATATCCGTCAGGCCCGGCTCAAAAATGGGGGACTGACCCGATTGCATCAGTTTGACTTTCTCTTCGTTATTGTCCACACAGATAACCTGGTGGCCTGTACGAGCTAAACAGGCTCCAGTCACTAAGCCAACATAACCCGTTCCGATAACACAAACACGCATAGCATCTTCCTCAAAAAACTTTAGTACTAATCAACTCTTGGAAGTAATCTGAATAGGTCTTCAATGAAGCGAGATCGGGCAGGAATTAGATCGAATTACAGGCTCCACCTGCCACCCCACGACTCCAACAGAAAACCCTTAGCTCCCCTGAGAAGACGTCTGAACAGTCGTGGACGGAGTAGAATTGGCATTCGTCAGACGGGCCCGAAAGTCATCAATGGTTCGCTGCAATCCCTCAGTGACAGGTACGGTTGGCTGCCAGCCGAGCCACTCCTTGGCGCGCGTAATATCTGGCTTGCGACGGCGCGGGTCGTCCTGCGGCAGTGGCTCGAATCGGATACTTAAGGTGGGATCCACCATCTGCTGAACCATCTGAGCTAACTGAAGAATCGTATATTCGTCTGGGTTACCCAAATTGACAGGCCCCATTTGGGTGCCATTCATTAAGCGAATTAATCCGTCTACCAGATCGGATACATAGCAAAAACTGCGGGTCTGGTTGCCTTCTCCATAAACAGTTAGCGGTTTGCCCTGCAAGGCCTGAACCACAAAGTTACTCACAACTCGACCATCATTCTCCAGCATGCGAGGTCCATAGGTATTGAAGATACGGGCTACCCGAATAGACACATCATTCTGACGGTGATAATCAAAGGCCAGTGTCTCAGCAACTCGTTTCCCTTCGTCGTAACAACTCCGAATACCAATGGTATTAACGTTACCCCGATAGTCTTCGGTTTGCGGATGAACTTCTGGATCGCCATAGACCTCTGACGTTGAGGCCAACAGAAACCGGGCTTTGACCCGCTTGGCTAACCCCAACATGTTTAGGGTTCCCATGACGTTGGTTTTGATGGTTTTAACCGGGTTGTACTGGTAGTGAACCGGCGATGCCGGACAGGCCAGATGATAAATCTGGTCAACCTCTAGACGAATCGGTTCCGTAATGTCGTGACGAATCATCTCAAAGTAGGGATGTCCCAGCCATTTCACAATATTTCGTTTATGTCCGGTATAAAAATTATCGAGACAGATCACCTCATGACCTTCTAGCATGAGGCGATCAATCAGATGGGAACCAATGAAACCAGCACCGCCTGTTACAAGAATTCTCATAAATCTAGGGAAACCAATAGGATTTGCGGAAAGGGCTAACCGATAATCTGAAGGACAAGGAAGAATCCCATCTCACATGGTTGAGTGGATTAATCTAGCCCGTTGAACAATTTGTCAAAATCAACCGTAACAACAAAAATAGGCTAGTGTTCTGTCAAACCCTAATTTTAAGGTGAACCCATTGGCTCGTAGTCGGCGCTTTAGCGCTGAAGCGCTGACTACAAACCCTAATTTCTAGAGTTGACGCTGCACTAGCCTGCGATTTCAACTTTACTCTTCATCAGATGTAGACCCGGACAATCTTCATCAGAACAAGCTAGAACTCACTATGCTTAGCAAGCTAGCAGACTCCTTTGGCAAGGTAAAAGTCTGCATAAGTAATTTTATGGAATCTTCAATACCGATCGCCGACTGTGTGCAGGATGTTAGCAAACAACACATCCGGAACCGCCTGCTGCTGGGGCAGGGGGATAGGGATCTACAAGTGGTTGGTTTTTGACCGCAGAGCATCGGCACAGTCCCCTGATTGCCCGGTCACTTATCCAGTCCGACCGTTTATACCTCTAAACGCGAAACCTGCTATAGCAATCCTATTTGATTTGTGAATGCCTGGATGGTGAAAGGGCTTTGTGAGAAGGATTTCCTGCGGAAACCTTTCACAATCCTGATCGGATCGCTGTATCCGCCCAAGCCTGTTCTTGAGCAGATAGCGAGTAGCCAGAGGCCACAAGGAGCCAATCTGAAGTTGTTTTGGCAAACCAGGCGTGTCTGCTGCTGCAAGCCTTGCCCATCGTTAGTTTTCCAGGCGTAACACAGCCATAAAGGCCTCCTGAGGCACATCAACCGTACCGATGGATTTCATCCGTTTTTTGCCCTTGGCCTGCTTCTGCAGCAATTTCTTCTTCCGGGAGATATCACCGCCATAGCACTTAGCCAGAACGTCTTTACGCAGAGCGGGAATATGTTCACTGGCAATTACCTTGGATCCAATTGCCGCCTGAATCGGGATCTTAAATTGGTGTCGGGGAATCAGTTCTTTCAGCTTTTCCACCAGGGCACGGCCAACATTATAGGCTTTGTCTCGATGGACAATGGTGGCCAGGGGATCGACGGGGTCGCCGTTGATCATGATATCCAGCTTGACCAGGGGATTTTCTCGATACCCGATCAGTTGGTATTCCATGCTGGCGTAGCCCCGCGATCGCGATTTGAGTTGATCAAAAAAGTCAGTGGCAACTTCCGCCAGCGGCAGCTCATAGATCAAGGTTGTCCGACCAGGGGTGAGATATTTCATATCCTTGAACACCCCTCGACGGCTTTGACTCAGCTCCATCAGGGGACCGACGAACTCCTCCGGGGTAATCATATCCACCTGGACATAGGGTTCCTCGATCTTCTCCCGATATTGGGGCTCCGGCAGGCGACTGGGATTGTCAATCTGGAGCACTTCTCCAGTATTGGTGGTCACTCGATAAACCACAGACGGAGCGGTGGTGATCAGATCCAGGTTGTATTCCCGTTCTAACCGTTCCTGCACAATTTCCATGTGCAGCAGGCCCAAAAATCCACAGCGAAAACCAAACCCCATGGCACTGGAAGTTTCCGGCTCATAATTCAAGGCCGCATCGTTAAGTTTGAGTTTTTCCAGGGCCTCGCGCAGGTCCTCAAACTGGTCGGCATCGGTGGGAAACATACCACAAAAGACCATCGGCTTTGCCTCGGTGTAACCTGGCAGGGGCGCTGCTGCAGGAGTTTGAGCCAGGGTAATGGTGTCACCCACCCGGGCATCCTCTACCGCCTTGATGGCAGCGGCTAGATATCCCACTTCTCCAGCATGCAATTCCTCAACCTGAATCTGATTAGGCGACAGTACACCCAACTCATCAATTTGGTATTCCTTACCGGAGGCCATTAACCGGACGCGATCGCCCTTCCGCACTTTGCCATCCATCACCCGGAAATACACAATCACGCCGCGATAGCTATCGTAATAACTGTCGAAGATCAAAGCCCGCAGGGGTTGGTCAACCGTGTCCTGAGGGGGAGGCACCAGATGGACGATCGACTCCAGGATCTCAGGAATCCCCAGCCCTTCTTTAGCCGAAGCACGGATCGCCTGACTGCAGTCCAGGCCAATAATTTCTTCAATTTCCCGAATTACCCGCTCCGGCTCCGCTCCAGGCAGGTCAATTTTGTTTAAAACCGGAATCACTTCCAGATTGTGTTCCAGCGCCAGATAGACATTGGCCAGAGTCTGCGCCTCTACCCCCTGGGATGCATCTACCACCAGCAGCGCTCCCTCGCAAGCCGCCAGTGATCGAGAAACTTCATAGGAAAAATCCACATGTCCCGGCGTGTCAATCAGGTTTAAGACATAGTCCTGACCATCCTCCGCCCGGTAGTCCATTCGAGCTGCCTGCAACTTGATCGTAATGCCGCGCTCCCGCTCCAATTCCATATTGTCGAGGAACTGTTCCTTCATCTCTCGAGCAGCAACAGTCCCCGTAACCTGCAACAACCGATCGGCCAGGGTTGACTTCCCGTGGTCGATATGGGCAATGATAGAAAAGTTGCGGATACGGGAAACGGGTACATCAGTCATAATGGTTCTATTTCAGTGAGATCAAAAGCAATACGCTTCCGGTGTCAGACAGCCAGCCAAACAGCTAAACCCTGGCGCTTAGGTCTGGCAGCGACTGGGGTTGGCAGTTCCTTGCTCCTCCTTAATGTATTGTAATGCCTGACAAGTTGGCTATTATCCGACACCATAAGGAAGGAATAAGCCCAGATACTATGGATTGGGGAAGTGAGCTTTGTAGAATTTAGATAGAGGGTTCTGAGGGGAGATGTAATTACACAACCAACCGCTGCCAGTTAGTTGACCAGCCCTGAATCAATGGCAGCATCACCTGAATCCTGGTATCTGCCTCGCAGGCATGATTTTTCACCGTTGTTTTGGATTTCTATCCTATGAATGAGTTTGCTGTTCAGCCCCATTCTTCCAGAGATAAGGTTGAAATTGCGGTTCTGTTAGATCCCGATCTGCTCGACCAGATTCAGCACCTGACCAATGATCCCAGTCGGGTGATCGAAACTGCCGTTCGGCAATGGCTGAAACAAGAAAACCGTCGCGATGATGATCTCACTCGCACATTGCCGCGCAATCCTCCGGTTCCTCCCCGTGGGGAATGGAATGACTAAAACAGCCATCCTTCTCGCGACAAGACCGGCATAATGGTATCAACGCTCGATCAAGGCGTTGAATCAGGGCCTTGGGATGGAGTAATTTACTCCTAGTTCACGGTTATTGTCACGATTATTGTGATGTCGTCTCAGCGGCTGGGGGAACACTAAGCAACGCAGATGGAGCGCTGGTTCATCTGTCTCGCTGCGGCCCTATCCCAAACCCTGAGGCTGTCTTTTATGTCTCCAGTCCTGACGCGGATGACTTCTCACCCTACCAATTCAGCCCAAGAAAAGGAGTTGCCTGCTCGGAAGGCCGAGTTACTTGCAGAGCGATCGCAATTAATGTTCGTTCAGGATAATCAAGGGTGCTACCGATTTCTGAGCTGGCAGGATGCTACACAATATCGCCTTAAATTGGATCAGCTAATGGGGCAATCCCTTGACTGTGAATTTGGGCCAGTTGAGATTGACCTGTATCGAGCCCAGATGGTCAAGGTCCTGGAAACCTTAGTTTCCGAGCGCTTTAGTTGCTATTTCCGCACTCCGGTGCAACCAATCCTGCTTGATCTGGTCATGAGTCCAGTTCCTGTTCCTGGCTCACCGATCGCGACGAGTGTGGTGGTTTCAGGTCGGGTGTTATCCCAACTAACCGACTGTTCACCCCTCTTGAGTTCGCAGTCTGAGTTAGGGGATGCAGTCTTTTCTGCCAATTGCGATCGCTACAACCAACTGTTCAGCAAACTCGCCTGGAATATCCATCGCACCCTGGATCTGCCCACCATCTGGCAACAGACCGTTACGGGCTTGGGCAAGGCTCTTGGGAGTTGTTGTTGTCTCATTTGTCCCTATGACGACTTAAACCCGATGGTGCAAGTGGTAGCCGAGTATCGCCAGGAAGGTTGGAATTCCTTATTGGGAAAGGAATTCTGGCTGGCAGAGGATGCTTCAATTCAAGCCGCCCTCTCTACCCTCAAGCCAGTGATCGTAGAAGGCAGCCAGACAGGCGGGGTAGCCGCCAGCCTATCTGGTC
>Ga0272446_1004565_pt1 | contig 16249 bp, 13 predicted proteins | sample YNPCB0061_FD_194587 | JGI IMG/M metagenome (GOLD analysis project Ga0272446, IMG submission 194587) | Hot spring microbial mat communities from Yellowstone National Park, WY, United States - YNP-CB-006-1 | ecosystem: Environmental > Aquatic > Thermal springs > Hot (42-90C) > Sediment | place... | reverse complement strand
GGCGCAAAACAGGATCACGCGCCACCAGCCGGCGAGCCATCGGAGCGCGGCGCGCGCGAGGTCGGCAGCCGCGCTGTCCGGGGAGCGGAGCGGAGCCATGCGCGGATGATAGGCAAGCCGATGGCCGACTTCCGGCCACCGTCGCCCGGGCACATGTGCGTTGTCTGGCTCGTCTGACGCCACTTGGTGGCTGAAAACTTGCCCGTGAAGCGTGCGAATGCACATATGTACGCCGAGCTTCTTCACACGCGCCGTCCGGCCCGCTTCCTTCAACCAGACCGCTGCTGTTCGCACCGAACGAGCATCCCGTCCGCACCGGGTGCGCATCGCCACGGAACTGGCCAGCGGCGATATCGCCGGGGCGCTCATGCGGCACACTGACGGGCCGATCGAGGCCACGGCGATCGGCGCCGGTGTGGAGCGCGCGTGGCTCGAGGAGCAAACGCCAGATGTGCTCGCCACGCTGGCCGCCCGCGTGCTGGAGGTCAACGCGGATTTTTTTCTGCGGCGCGTGCTGCCGATCGTCACCGCGGCGGCGCAGCGGATGGCGCAGGCCGCCTCTGGTGGCACGAGTGGGTCGCCGGACTCGTCGATGCCGGATTCGCCTACCGTGACGTGATGGAGATGGCTTGGACGGAGACGCGGGACTTTCTCACGGCGGCGCAGGTGATGCGCCGTCAGCGTCTGCTAGACATGGCCGTTGCCGCCCGCGTGGCGCAAGCGGAGAAGCGCGACTGGGAGCAGTGGGTGAAGGAGGTCAGCGCAGAAAAATGAGCAGCAGCGCGATGGCGAAGAAAGCCGCCGCACCGGCGAATGATCCGCCCAGCGCGGCGAATGGCGCGGCGGCGGCAAAGGCCATAACGGCAATGGTGCGCATATGGCCACTGTAGGCAATTTGACGATCGGCATCAAGCTGGCCCTTGACAACCGGGAGATGTCAGGAAATCTGGCCATTTCCCGCGACCAGCTGCGTGCTTTCGCCGCCGACATGAAGCGCGCCGCGGATGCTGGCTCAGGCGCGTTCGGCGCGACGCGCACGGCCTTGAAGTCCATCTCCACCCAGCTGGCCGACCAGGTGCAACAAGTTAACGCGCGGCTGCAGCTCGCCGTCAGCGGGGCGCGCGAGTTCGCCGGGGCTCAGAGGTTCGCCTATCGGGTGGCGGCGCAGACCGGCGCGGGTTTTGAGGCGGTGGCAGCGCTCTACGGCCGCCTGGCGCAAGCAGCCAGCAGCTTTGGGCTGTCGCAGGAGCAGATCGCCAGGACCGCGGAGGCCACCGCGCTGGCGCTGAAGGTCTCCGGCGCATCGGCCGCGGAGGCGGCGTCGGTGGTGCGGCAGTTTTCGCAGGCGCTGGGTTCCGGCGTGCTGCGCGGCGACGAGTTCAACTCGGATGGAAAACGGCGCCCGCCTGGCGAAGGCGCTGGCCGACGGCTTGGGCTTGCCCGTTGGCCGCCTGCGCGAGCTCGCAGAGCAGGGGCTGCTTGCGACGGACGTCATCACCCGCGCGCTCGACTCGCAGCGCGACGCCTTGCAGCGCGAGGCCGCGGCTCTTCGCCGCGGAAAACGGCCGCGCCAGTAGACGATGACCTCGCTGGCCGAGTCAGGCTTCAATGAGGCCGCGGCTCTTCGCCGCGGAAAACCCCCGGCGGCCGATCCACCGGAGACCCCCCGCCATGCTACGAGGCCGATCGGCGGCTCACTGGCGGATGGGGGAGCTTGCTTCAATGAGGCCGCGGCTCTTCGCCGCGGAAAACAAGGGACAACATGGCACGCCTGCAACTGAGGCGCGGGCTTCAATGAGGCCGCGGCTCTTCGCCGCGGAAAACCGCTTGCTACCTGCTGGCGCGGCATCTCATCGACCCCAGCTTCAATGAAGCCGCGGCTCTTCGCCGCGGAAAACAGGCTTCAGCGCCATCAATCATTCTCCCGTCCTTGTGCTTCAATGAGGCCGCGGCTCTTCGCCGCGGAAAACCCGGTGGCTCCGTCATCAGTGGCATCGGCAGAATTCTGCTTCAATGAGGCCGCGGCTCTTCGCCGCGGAAAACAGAAGACCTGATCGCGCGGCTCTCCAGCGTCAAGCCGCTTCAATGAGGCCGCGGCTCTTCGCCGCGGAAAACCCAGGCAAGCCTGGCACCGTGCTCTTACCCCACGCGAGGCTTCAATGAGGCCGCGGCTCTTCGCCGCGGAAAACGAACTCGCGCACTATCCGCATTCCATACGAAGCCTACCGCTTCAATGAGGCCGCGGCTCTTCGCCGCGGAAAACGTCGCCCGGAGGTGTCTTCCGAATCCGCTTCGGTATCGCTTCAATGAGGCCGCGGCTCTTCGCCGCGGAAAACACGGTGGTGCAGATGTTGGGGTTACTGCGAATCGATGCTTCAATGAGGCCGCGGCTCTTCGCCGCGGAAAACGGATTTGCCGACTACTACGCACTGCGGCTTGATCCGTGCTTCAATGAGGCCGCGGCTCTTCGCCGCGGAAAACCTGCTCGTTGGTGATGCGTGCCATGTGTCCCTCCACGCTTCAATGAGGCCGCGGCTCTTCGCCGCGGAAAACGCGCGTGCGGGTGGGATTTGAGCCATTTTTGAGGTGAGCTTTAATGAGGCCGCGGCTCTTCGCCGCGGAAAACGGCGCTACCGACATAACGCCGCGCATCGCGGCGGCGCGGCTTCAATGAGGCCGCGGCTCTTCGCCGCGGAAAACTTGTTCGCGTTCCGGCGCGTGTCATTGTTGGGGCGTCGCTTCAATGAGGCCGCGGCTCTTCGCCGCGGAAAACCTGTGGCGCGGCCTGCTCTCCGCGATGAATCCGTACATGCTTCAATGAGGCCGCGGCTCTTCGCCGCGGAAAACACCTGACACCCGGCGACGTCCTGACGCTGGGCTCGGAGCTTCAATGAGGCCGCGGCTCTTCGCCGCGGAAAACGACGTCTGGGGCAAGGACGCGATCCTCGCCTACACGCTTCAATGAGGCCGCGGCTCTTCGCCGCGGAAAACGCTGCGCACCTACGACGACTCCACAGCCGACTACTAGCTTCAATGAGGCCGCGGCTCTTCGCCGCGGAAAACTCGGCGCCGAACAGCGAGATCGCGGCGCCGACGACGCTTCAATGAGGCCGCGGCTCTTCGCCGCGGAAAACGAGCCTCACGGGTGGAAGTAGGACGTCACCCGTCCGTGCTTCAATGAGGCCGCGGCTCTTCGCCGCGGAAAACCTACGGATCGCAGAGTGACGAACCGGGGTACTAGATGCTTCAATGAGGCCGCGGCTCTTCGCCGCGGAAAACCCCGTAGTCGAGATACTCATCCGGCCCGTGGTTGTTGCTTCAATGAGGCCGCGGCTCTTCGCCGCGGAAAACCTGCAACGTCCGGTGGCGGCAGGTGCCGCGCGATGCGCTTCAATGAGGCCGCGGCTCTTCGCCGCGGAAAACGGTCAACGTAATCGAACCGGACGACCCGCTGACGGTGCTTCAATGAGGCCGCGGCTCTTCGCCGCGGAAAACAGATCTACGGCCTCGGCGCTGTCGGTGGCGGCGTCGCTTCAATGAGGCCGCGGCTCTTCGCCGCGGAAAACACTCGCTCTCGAACCCAAAGCTCGCGGTAGCGCGAGGCGCTTCAATGAGGCCGCGGCTCTTCGCCGCGGAAAACGCGCCGATGACCGTGAGGCCGATCTTCGCCGCGAGGCTTCAATGAGGCCGCGGCTCTTCGCCGCGGAAAACGAAGACGGTCGTCGCCGTCTGTTCCGACGGGATGGCGCTTCAATGAGGCCGCGGCTCTTCGCCGCGGAAAACTCCGCCGCCTCGCCCTTCAGATGCGCTGGACGATCGGGCTTCAATGAGGCCGCGGCTCTTCGCCGCGGAAAACCTTCCTTCGCCTTTGCGGCTGCCGCCGTCGCCGCGGCGCTTCAATGAGGCCGCGGCTCTTCGCCGCGGAAAACCGCGAGCGGGCACGCGCACGACCTCGCGCCCGTTATGGCTTCAATGAGGCCGCGGCTCTTCGCCGCGGAAAACCGAGCAGGCGGATGCGGTCGTGCTCTACACCGGCTCCGCTTCAATGAGGCCGCGGCTCTTCGCCGCGGAAAACTATCCGTTTCAAGCGAATCGTTTAATAGTTTCGACAGCTTCAATGAGGCCGCGGCTCTTCGCCGCGGAAAACCCGTCGCGCAGCACTCGCTGCTGTGCCACCGCCTCGCCGCTTCAATGAGGCCGCGGCTCTTCGCCGCGGAAAACCTGGCGCTGGTGGACGCGCTTTGGGCCGATCGAGCTAGCTTCAATGAGGCCGCGGCTCTTCGCCGCGGAAAACCCTCCGAAACCGGGGTAACCGGCCCTTCTTCGTTCAACAGGCTTCAATGAGGCCGCGGCTCTTCGCCGCGGAAAACCGAGTTTCAGGCTTACAAAACCGCGAGGCGAGCGTTTGCTTCAATGAGGCCGCGGCTCTTCGCCGCGGAAAACGGAGCGCCACACCGACGACTCCGCAGGCCGACATCTTGCTTCAATGAGGCCGCGGCTCTTCGCCGCGGAAAACACGCAACGGCATGACACGCTACTGGTACAAGCCGCCCCAGCTTCAATGAGGCCGCGGCTCTTCGCCGCGGAAAACCCCGAATCCGTGGCCTTGCGCCTTCGCGTGCTCGAAGCTTCAATGAGGCCGCGGCTCTTCGCCGCGGAAAACTGCTTGCCCGCCCGCCCGCACCCAGCTTCGCGGGGCAAAGCGGGATGCGAGCGCTGCCGCAAAACGCACCGCAACTGTAGACAAGAACGGCGCTGACCGAGGCGCCGTCCACAAATTCTGCAGTTTTTTAAAGAACTTGCGCCGTGCGAGCGCTCGTGACGGCGCGTTGCCGCACCCGACCGCTCGCGCCGCTGCGGCGAAGAATTCACACGATCACCGGCTCGCGCGCCACCGGCTCGAAGCTGCTTTTGCCGAGGCTGACCACCCTCGGCTCGACCCGCTCGGCCGGCCCGATGTCGATCACCAGCACGTGATCGTCCGCATGGTGAATGATCTCATCGAGCGTGGCAATCATCTCCGCGTGCCGCCGCGGCGACAGGCGGCACTGGAACACCGAAAGCTGCACCCATTCGCCGTACCCGTTCATCAGCTTGAACACCGCGCGCCAGCGCTTCGGGTCGCCGATGTCGTAAGTAACGATGTACAGCCGCTCGTCCATCGGTGCCCGCCTAGTCAGCGCGTGACAAAGTTCGGATACTCGCCGAGCTCACCCAGCAGATAGCGTCCGAACAACCGTGCCTGCAATTCCAGGAGCCGACGGTAGCTGACCTTATAGCCGAACAGTGGATGCGTGATCTCGTGCCCGAGCCGGCGCTCGAACGCAGCGATGAAGCGCTTGCGGCCCTCCGCATCCAGCGCCACGCTGCCGGCGGCGCTGATGAAGTCCGAGGGCTTCACCTCGCCGTTGTTGATCGCCTGGATCACGCTCGACTCCGCGATCAGCGGCCGGAACGGCTCCATCAGGTCGAGCGCGAGCGCCGGCCGCCCGTAGCGCGGCTGGTGATAGAAGCCCCGATACGGATCGAAGCCCACCGCGCTCAACGTCACGGTCCACGCGCGCACCAGCAGCGCATACGCGAAGGACAGCAGCGCGTTCACCGGATCGCTCGGCGGCCGCCGGTTGCGCCGCTCGAAATCGAACGCGAAGCTCGCCGCGTCGCCCTCGGTCGCGAGCATCCGCTTGAAGTGGCGAAAGTAGCGGGCCGCCGCGTTGCCCTCGACACCGAGCAGCTCGGCCATGCTGCCCACGCGCCGCGCTTGGTCGATGTCGCGTTTGAATTCGTCAAGCAGCACCTCGGGCGCTTCGCCCTCCTTCCAGTTCCGTCGAAGCAGCGTGCGGGCGTTCTGGATCTTGGCTACCACCAAGCCACGCGCGATGCGCAGGCAACGCGCCTCGTCGAAGCTGGCGCGGTATTGCGCGGTGCGCAGCTCGACGTTCTTGTGCCCGGTGCCTACCGTGTGGCCGATGAACCAGCCGCCGAAGCTCATCCAGGTCACCGGGATTTCGCGCTCCATCAGCGCGTGCAGCGCAGGCGTGGTCACGTACACGTTGCCCATCAGCACGAGCTGCGAAACCTCCGCCAGTCGCGCAGTGGCCGTCGGTTTCTCATCGACCGAAACTTCCAGCGTCTCACCGCTTTTGCTCACCTTGGCGCGGTTTGCCTGCACGTACACCGGCATCGCCTCGTCGCGGCCGACCGCGAGCGGCCGCGGCGACGGCTGCTCGCGCTTCAAGAAGTTCACTTCGTCCGGCAGGCAGATGCCCACCAGCGAGCAGCGCGGGCACTTGGGGCTGTCCGCCAGCGGCAGCGGGATCGTGCCGCCCGCGGCGACCAAGCGCAGCCCGTCGATCGCGTTGCGTGTGAGCCGCCGCAGCTCGTCGTCAAACTGAACCCGCACCCGCTCGCGGCTGGCGGCAAAATACAGCACGCCTTCGCGCACGCAATAGCCGTGTTCCTCCAGAATCAGCGCCTGCGCGCAAAGCTGCACGCGCTCCGGGTCGTACGCGCCGAGCGCCACGTGTGGCCGCTTGCCGCGCTTGTAGTCGACCGGCACCACGAAGCCGTCTTCGGCCTCCACCAGATCCATCTTCGCGATCAACCCGAGCCGCTCGCTCGACAGCGTGATCGAGTGCGCGTGCAGCTTCTCCTCGTGGGGCAACTCGTCCGGCGGCGGCAGGCCGCCGGCGGGCTTGTCCACGCGTCGATGCACGCGCCGGCCCTCGACTGTATCGGCCGAATCGGCCCACTCGCCTTGCACCCACTCCAGGTACGCCAGCCGGGGGCAGTACTGGTATTCGTTGAGCATGCGCGCCGGCAAAAGCGGCAGATCGCGCACCCGCTCGGGGAACGGCAGCGGCAGGTCGGGCTGGGCGGTCAGCGTGTCCGGCATGGCAGCAACGGGCGACAGGGCCAACGTCCGGGATGTCGGCGGACTCGACGCCGGCCTTGAGTACCGCATCCCCGGTCGACCTGGCGGATCGAACGCGCTCTGCGCCACGCGCGCGCTACAGGGCACGCTGCGCCGGCGCGACCGAGCGACCGTGCCCGTCGTCAGCGCCGGACTGCCCAACGAACTCGACGAGCGTCTCGCCTGTGAGGCGACCCACGCCAACACGCTTCTGGCGGGAATTCCGCGGTGCGCGATCGTCGAATGCCTTGACCGCCCGGAGCGGGAACGCCGAAAGCGGGGGCGGGAGCCGAGCGATCGGTGCCGTGCGGCAACAGCGTTCTTGCGCAGTCGCCCGGCGCCCGACTGTCATTGGCTACCTAGGCAGCAGAGTCACGCGCGGCTTCAGGCCGAGCCTTGCGGCTCGGCGCGCGAACCGGCGATCATCGAACGTCAGCATCTCGCGGCAGTGAGCGGCTGCCGCATGGTGCAGGGCATCGGCGAAATCCATGCCTTGTCGGCTAACTCGCAGCGCGGACTGAACCTGCTCCTCGTCCTCGACCGTTACGCCGGGCAGCCCAAGAAGGTGTTCGAGGCACGCGAGAACCTTGTCGGCCGGCTGCTCGGCCACCGCCCGCAGGACCCACTCGAGCTCCAGTAACACTGTCTTGGCAATGAATACGTCTTTGGCCGCGAGAACCTGCTCGGCGAGCCGCGCCTGCGCAGCGTCGTCGCGCAGGTAGTACCGCGCCAAGACGTTGGTATCAACTGCGCGCACGCCGGGCCGCCTTCCTCATGGCCACGCCGCCGTCCAACTGTTCGATCGGAATGCGCGGCCCCGTGTAGTTGAGAATCGCGGCCGCGTCCTCGACGCGCGCCGCCGGCCCGCGCTTCACCAGCCTGAGACGCGCGGCCCCGCGGTCGATGTCGAACTCGACCTTGCTGCCCGGCGTAATGCCCAGCGCCTGCCGCACGCGCTTGGGAATCGTCACCTGCCCCTTACTGGTGACCGAGACCGTCGACATGTCGTCCTCCGCGAAGTAATACAAGGTAAGAATTCTAGCCGCTGACAGTGGACTGCAGGGGCCGAGTGTGTGGCCTTCCGCCAGCGTTGTCGGCCGAGCAGCGACTCGCTCCGGCGATCACGCTCGCGGAACTCGGGACCACGATCGCGAAGGCGCGCGATCCGAACAGCAAGTCCGCTAAGGGCCTCCGCGCGTACGGCAGGGACGCCACGATGTCCTCACGTTCCAGCCACGGATAGCGCTCGAGAATCGTTTCGATGCTGTCGCCGGCCGCAAGCGTGCCGAGCACCTGTTCGCCCGCAAGCCGCCGACCGCGGATGATCGGCTTGCCGCTGAAGATCTCCGCGTTGATCGTGATTCGCTCAAGCAGCTTGCGTTCGTCCATGGCCATCATCTCCGTCGTCCGCAACGATTCTGCGCAGGGCCGACGGGAGCGGCAAGAGAGCGACAACGCGACCAGGTCGCCGGGGCCGAACATGATCATTTCGCGGCAGCGGGCAAAGCATGGTGGAGGCCATCGGCCAAGTCGATCCCTGGCGATTCAACTGCACGGTCACCTCGATGCCCAGTGCCTGCCGGACCCGCTTCGGAATCGTCACCTGCGCCTTGCTCGTCACCGTGACCGCTGATATCTGCGCCTCTGCGGAGCAATACCGGCTAAGAACTGGGCCGCCTCCACGCGAATGGCACTGCGGCGGACACGGCGCCTGGCATACCCGCGTCCGCACCGCCTATCCGGCTGGCCGAAACAGCCCGAGGCCGAAGTGACAGGCAAAACCGAGCGCCAATGGACCGCGAATCGGCGCCGCGAAACGCAGTTCAATCAAGCGGCCGAGCGTGTCTGGTTGAACGAGTCCACGCTTGCGACGGAAGCGATGAAAGTGTACCGGCCGCAGCGCCCGTCCGCCGAAGCGCACTTCGGGCAGCACGCGCATCTCGACGATGTCCGGTCGATCGTCGCCGCGCGCGTGCCATTCGCGACGGAGCTGCTCGAGCAGCGCCGCATGCAGCGCCTCCGGCGACCGGAATTGACGGCGCTTCAGGTGCCACGGATGCAGGTACGGCGTCACGCTGCGCCAGACCGCGGATTCGGCGGCCAACTCGGTGACATCGCCGAACAAATGCACAGCGCCGATGCCTTCGAGCATCAAGCGCAGCGGCTCACCCTCATCGCGCTTGACGGTCTTCAGCGCCATCAGCGCGCGCGCCGCATCGGTACTGAATCCGCCCGGCGCGTGGATCAAGACGTGCTCCACTTCTCCGCGCCCGTTGGGATCGGGCAGCCAGAAGGCGTGTGCGTGACGATTGTCGTCATCGAGCCCATGGCCGGAAAGCTCCGGCGGAATCGCGCCCTCGCCCAGTTCGCACCTGGCTACGCTCAAAGTCGCCACACGCAGAGCCTCCGCTGTGCGCACGGCATACTCGATCCGCGGTAGCGGCTTCCCATAAACCGCAAAGCGAGCCGTCGTAGGCGCAGCGGCCATCGGCGATGACCGTCGCCGCGGCCCGGTTCTTGTCGCCACGACCTTGAGGGCCTGCAAGGGCCGGCGATAGGTCAATACCTGTGCGGCTGGCGGCGCGCTCCAACCGGCAGCCTGCAAATCGCCGGTGTCGACGCTGATGGCGTCAAGCCAGTCATCCGGCAGGGTCGCGAGCAGCTTCTTCTGCGTCGCGTTCGGCTTCGTTGCTCTCGTCGTAGCAGCGCCCAAATCGGCGCCAGCCTTCTCGAGATACTTGCTCCGAAACGTGGCATAAGAGCCCGGCGACAACGGCGCGAGTAGCCGAACGATCTCGCCGCGCACTTCGCCCGTGTCCTGATCGACCCTATCGCCTTCGACCGCGGGCAGGCAGTTGAATGTGAATGCGCATGTCCGGGTCGCTCTTTCGGCGATCGTCCACGACTCCGCTCGACCGAAGTAACTCATGGCACTTAGCAGAGCATCGAGCAGCGCCGCCTCCTCGGTCGTGAGTTCCAGATCCGTCCAGCTAAAGACGATGGGATCGTCGGGCGCCACGCGCGCAAACGCGTCGAAGATCAACGTGCGCCTGTCGCTCTTCGCCGGCACGTAGTGCCGCGTGTGTGCGTGAATCGCATCCTCGGGTAACCGGATGCGTGGTGGATCAGCCGAGGCCATGCGGGACAACAGCGCGACAAGGCCCGCGCGCGGATACGCCGTCTTGTCCAGCTTGCGATGCCAAAGCGCGATGAGTGCACGTACCAGCCGCCACGGATCCGGCGGCCAAGCCACGTCCGCTTCGTTGACGTGGCGGCCCCACGACGTGGCGTGATAACGCCCGCCGGGGAAGGTCAATGCGATGCTTAGCATGGGCTTACCTCAGCCGGCCATGTCGTCCGGCGCGCTTTCTTTCCTTCGCGGCGCGCTTCACCGCGCGTCCCAACGCACCTTCGTTGCACGATCGTCTGGCCACTTCTGCTCGCGAGCCACTGCATCGATCAGTTTCGGCAGCTCTGATTCCAGCTCTTTGCGCTCGGGCACCGCAAAGCCGCTCGGCCGCTTGACGGCCAGCCCGTCGCATTCGAGGTCGCAGGCAGTACGAAGCCGCAGACCTGACTCCAGAAAGGCCCGGATCTTGAACAAGGCGAGCGCAAGCAGCAGGCGTTCGACGGAGTCGCCGAGCCCATAGCCGCGAATCTGCGCGAGGTCGACGTTGAAGTAGGCGGTGATCTTCGGCGCAACGAACTCGGAGCGCGCAAATGGAACGTTGCCGAAGCCTTTGCCCGTGTCTCCCGACGGGTTGACATGGTCGTTCTTGACCCCGCCGCTCTGCGCCTCTTTGACGTCCTCCGCCTCGATGAACGCTGACAACGCGCGCGGCAACCGCAAGCGGCCCCCGGCAAGGTCGGATTTTGCGAGGAATACGCCGTGCAGAAGCGCGTTCGCATCGAACCGTAGCAGCACGGCCGCCAGCTTGCCGATATCCACCGGTCCCTCCTGCATCGCCGCCAGTTCTTTCTTGAGCTGGTCCAGAACCGTCGTGTCCTTGCCTTCGAGGATGTAGGGTGAGTTGATCCGGTGCGCCTCGAGTACGGAGTTGGTCAGTGGCGCGCCCTTTCGGTCCACGACCTTGACCACGGGCAGCCCCTTCAACGGCAGCACCCAGTCATCCGCTGTCTTGTCCCAGCACACGGTCTCCAAGCGATTGGCCATGCTCTGCGCCGACTCCACCAACAGCATGCGTCTGCCGTCGGGGCCGTCGTACGTTGCGGCACCCAGATTGGGAAATCCCGTCGGCTGAAAACGCGTCCCTTGGATCGGTTTGAGGGTCGCCTCCAACAGCAGGCGGGGTTCGATGGCAAGCGCGGCGAAATCGAGCGACATGTTGCGTCTCCTCAGGCGGAAAGGGAAAGGCCGGAAGCGGTTTCAGGCGCGCTGGGCGTCAGACCCAGTTCATCAAGCACACGCCGGGTTTCGAGCATCGTGAGAGGGACCATCAGCGCCGCTAGCAGGCGCGCGCCGTCGAGGCCGATCGCGTGCGGCGGCGAGCCACCGGGCAGCTTGACGCCGATCGCGCGCAGCCGTTGCCATGCCAGGTTCACTGCAGTACGCACGTCGCCGGCAGCCAGTCGGGCCGTGATCTCCGCGGGCAAGCGCAGATTGCGATCGGCGGGCAGCCAGCCGAGATATCGAAGTAGCGATTCGGGCGCGAGTAGCGGCTTCAGGAGCGCATAGCCTGGCGGCAATCTCACGGCGTCATTGTTACGGGGCGCCTCGAGCTTGCTTAGATCGACGCATACGAGTCCCGCGAGCAGCTCGGCGATACGGCCATCGTCGGTCGTGCCATCGAGGAACTGCATCACGTCCGTCATCGTTGCACCGGTGCGACTGGCCAAGAAGTCGCCCTCGTTGGCAAGTTCTAGCGCAAGTAATCGACGCCGATGAACGATGGCGGCAAGATTTCGCGCCAGCGGTCCCGGACCCCAGCAAACGAGGCGCGAGTGCTCATCCCATGACTTTCCGTCGAGCGATACGGGGGCAAGATGCGGACGTAGTGTCAGGGTGGCCGGGCGCCCGTCAAGCCGCCCACGCAAAGCCAAACCGGCCAGCGCAAGTGCGATCCTGAATTCGGCGCTGCCATCCTCAGCGTCGACGGCCCAACGCAGCGAAAGCTCCGGCACCGGCGGAATGGCTTCGCGCGCTTTCGGGCTCGTCCGGCACAGCGACTCGATCGCGCCAAGCCGGCACAACACTTTCTGCAGCGCAACTCGGTCCGCACGCTGAGTCAGCGCGAAGAGCGCGGCGTCGAGTTGGGCGGCCGCAGCGCGAAACGCGTTGGGCGCGTTCGCATCGCGCCCGTAGCGCTGCACGCTGCCGAGCCAGTTGTTCTTCTCCAGTTCGTCGATCAGGTCGGCGTGAGGATTGCGTTGGACCCTGACCCGCGCCAGCGGCGTGGCGAGATAGGCCTTGCCGGACCGCATCAGAAAGCCGAAGCGCTGAAATGCGGCGATGCCTCGGTCGACGCCCAGTCGCGCCACGGCGCGCGCGAAGTCCAGCCCGTCGCGAGCCGGTCGCGTGCCGAGTGCGGCGCGGCCTTCGCTGAATAGAGCCCCTATTTCCTCCAATGTGAATGGTGCCGACCAGAGGGGCATCCAAAGCTCACCGCGGTTTTGCTTGCTGTTGTCGTCCGCGTTGGAGGCGGCACCGACGGTACCAAGCCGGCTCCGGACCGTGAACGGCGCCGCGAGCACTGCAGCGTTGGAAGATTCCAGGCGCCGCACCGCCGAGGCGGCGAGCAACACCGCCCCTTCGAGCGTCAGGATGAAGTCCCATGGGTTAATGCGTGGATCGCCCTCGAATCCGGAGGTTGCGTTCGGTCGGCCCGCACTGCCAGGCGCGAACTGGCCGACAGTCCTTTCCGTCAGCGCTGCGATCGGTCGGTCGAAAAGAGCCGTGGTGAGCAGCTCGTCGGCTCCGGGCTTGGGGCAGCCGTCGTCCAATGCCAAAACATGAGCCAAGTTCTGCATGAAGTTGGTTGTGAAGTCGAAGTTTCCGTCATTGCCACCTGTCCCTAGCAGCGGGGGAAACGTCGACTCGCCATCCACCAGGATGAGTGCAGCGTCGGTCCAACTGAGCAGAGCATCGGAAGCGAGGTTGCGAAACTCGGTGATGAACAGATCCTTCCGACGGACTGCGCCGTTTTCGGGCGCCTTTGTGAGCCCGAGCTTTGCGATCGTCGCGCGCGCTGTAGCGATTGCGCTACGGTGGGCAGCGAAACGAGGTGCCGTTGATGACTCGATCTCGCTGACGATTCGTGTTGCTTCGGTCGGCTGATCGCGCACACCGGTCTTCTTTCTTTTCCCCGTGACCGGGTCCTTCTCGTTGAGCTTCCCCTCCTGAAAGTAGAACCCGCTCCCTCCATTCCAAGGCGCCACCAGCGGCGTCGGCGCGTAAGTTTCGAGGAAGAAACGCACCAACTCTTCTTCGGTAAGCCGGGTGCGCAACACGAACACGTCATCGCGCCAGTAACCCGTCGCATCGGGATCACCCGCTTGTTCAGCGACCAACCTCAGAATGGCCAAGGCCTTGAGGTAAGAGGCCAGCGGCACCGGCGTGCAGCCGCGCAATACGTGTTCGTGCTTCACTTTCGGGATTCCTGCTCGGCGCGCGATGCGCGCCAGTCGGCGATACGCACCAGGGCCTCGCACCACGCGAGCTGAAACGGTCCCAGTGCATTCAGCAGCCTGCGAGTGCGCGTCGTCCACGATGGGCCGTGCGGACCTTCGCCGAGTCGCATCAGGTCGAGGTTCAGCGTGCACGCCGGCACCGCCTCGCCGTCGGCGAAGGTGACGGCAGGAAGCTCGTCGCCATCCCAGACGCCGCGCGCGAACAGGCGGCCGTCGGCCGGCTCCGCCTCGTCCGGCAATGCGCGTAAGGACAGCCGAACCTTGCCGTGGTGAGCGGCGATCAGATAGGCGACCAGATCGGCATCCGCTTCATCGCCTCGCAGCGCAAGCCAGGCAAGCGCGGACGCCAGCTCGTGGCGAAAGCGCCGGCGCTCGACGATTCGGCCTTCGCTCTCGACCGCATACCGCGGCCGCCCCGGATGACGGCCCGCTTGACGCCCTGCCTTTGCCCAGAACCCGTCGCCCAGCGCTTGGCCCGTACCGGCCTCGTGCGCCTTGCGCAGCATCGATTGAAACGCTTCGTGCGCCTTGCCAAGGTCATGCCAGCGCGCGGCGCGGATCACGGCGGCGCGCTGCGCAACGGGCACAAGCTCTGACAACCTCTGCGCCTCCGCTTCGACATCGGATAGATGAATCGGCAGTTCGATCGCGTGTTCGAGCAGGCTGCGGTGATCGTCGTCGTAGGCCTCGACCGCCTCGTCGCCAGCAGCTTCCGGAAGTGGCGGCACCGGCATCTTCTCGTCCGGCGCCAAGCCGAGATCGGCGCGGTAGCCGCCGGCAGCGGCGGCGATCATCAGCGTCATGCCGGGCCGCAGCCTGGTTTCGCGCGCGGGCAACCAGCGCCGAGTCAGGGGATCCCAGCGCCAAGCCTGTCCGGCCTCCAGCCGATCAAGCAATGCCCGCGCCGCCACGAGACCGGCTCGGCATAACTCATCGCGTCCGGGCGCCGGCTGCATCGGTTGGTTCGGGTCGTCGCCGAACTCGCGCCAGAACAGCAGCACATCCGCGTCGCCGGCGTCACGCACGTACGGCGCGATGTCCACGTCAAAGCCGGACAGATCCGGGTCCGTGTTGAACAGATCAAGAAAATCCTTGCGGCGGATGACCGGATGCAGCGGTGCGGCCTCGTCCGTTCGCGGAAGCGCTGCGGGACTGGCGCTGTCGAGCTTCTGCAGCTTTGCGCGCGCAAGCGACAAGACTTCCGGGTCGTATGGACTGGCCGTCTCCTCAGAGTCCGCGACATCGATCCAGACGATATCGGCGCCGCCGTGTTCGCTGCATTCCCCGTAGCGATTGCAGCGACCGAAACGCTGCACGAGAGACGACCACGGCGCGAGCTCCGTAAAGAGCGTGCGGCTCGTCATGTCCACGCCGGCCTCGACGACTTGGGTGGCGATAACGATGCGACCTGCCCGCGGCACCGGCGCCGACAGCCGCTGCTCCTTCTCGCGCCGGTCAGGACCGCGGAAGCGCGAATGCACCAGCATGACCTCAGGGCCAGACTGACTGTCGGGCGATTTCGCCCCGCGACGCGTACCCGCCCCGCCTTCGGGTTGAAATTGCCGGTAGATCGCCTGCGCCCGTTCGACCGTGTTCACAATGACGAGCGTCGTGCCATCGGGGCGATGCGCTTCGCGCAGCCGCGTGGCAAGCGTCGCGGCGTAGCCGGTGATATCTCTCTTGCCGACTGATTCGAGCGCCACGTCACAGCGGCGCAGGCGCTTGATGGCCTCACGACGGCTGCGCACTGCGTGCGCACGCCGCTCTTCGTCCGACAATTCGAGTGCATGCAGCGCGTCGACTTCCCCGAAGTCGACAGTAGAGAGCCAGTTCCGATTCAGAGTGGCCGAGACCCAGAGGCTGCGACTCGTCGCCGCCAGAGGCAAGGTCCGGCGAAGACCCTCGAGTTGCGCGCTGGTGGGCAGCCCCGGTCCCATCAACTGCACCTCGTCGAACACCCAGAATGCATCGTTGTGCAACAGCGCGAAATGCACTGGCCACTGATAACGGCTCATCGCGTAACCGCGCATCAGCGCGCGCGACAGCAGCATGTCCTGCGTGCCAATCAGGATCGCATCCTCCTCGGGATGATCCGCCCAGGAGGCGCGCTTGACGTCCTCGGCGCCGCCCATCAGCACGTGCACTGACACTCGGCGCTGGCCAGGCTCACCGAGAATGCGAAGGTTCTCCAACCATGTGGACACGTTCCGCTGTGTCTGTTCGACAAGAACGCGCATCGGCAGGCAGTAGACCAGTCGCCGCGGCGTTTCCGCGTCCGGCGAAACCGCGCGGCCATCGGGCCGCCAGCGGCGCTTCCACAGCCACGCGAGCACGACCGCCGCCGTCTTGCCAAGCCCGGTCGGTACGTCCAGCAGGTCCGGCCATGGCTCCCTGGCGAGGCGGCGCTGGTAGTCGTACGGGGACCACTCGAATCCAGTTGCCAGCTTGAAGAACTCGTCGAACTCCATCCCCTCCTCGCTCAAATCGTCAGCTCCACCGCCACCACGACCCGCTCCCACGGATCGGGCGACACCCGCAGGTCCGCAATCCGCGCCTCGATCCGCTCGCCGCGGTCGAGCATCTGCGCCACCGCGGCGTTTTCGATGCGCGGAAGATAGCCGAGCTTGTGGCCGCGCCAGTCGATGCGCACCGCGCGCGCGTCGTACGGATTGGCGGGTTCGCGCACCA